>OHDZ01000926.1_pt1 | contig 10114 bp, 6 predicted proteins | sample 1567161 | NCBI WGS metagenome assembly OHDZ01 (sample SAMEA3879525, study PRJEB24766) | human gut metagenome | biome: human-associated habitat; feature: feces | place: USA | collected 1985/1987 | reverse complement strand
ACATATGCCCCGGATCGAGGAAGAAACGGTCACGGTAGGGGTAAGCCATGTTATCGGGGTCGTAACGCAGGAACTCGGTATAGAGCACCGTCACGAAGTCGGCACCGCCCATGGCGCCGCCGGGATGCCCCGATTTGGCTTTCTCGACCATCGCTGCAGACAGGATACGGATGTTGTCTGCAACGCGCGTGAGTTCGGATTTAGTAACCATAAGAGATTGTATGCTTTTATATTTTTTATGTATTGGCCTCACAGCCCGGGCCGACATTCGGCGCCCATCCCGGACGAATCGGCCGAATATGCACAACTCGGCCCGTTACCGGCAGAAAATATATGGAAACGAAGGACGAAGCCGAAGATCTTCCTTCTTTCCTCATTCTGCTCGTTCGGATCGAACGAGCGCGACTGCACACCGGTCCCCCGCCGCAGTCCCGCGTTCGGTGGTACAAATTTAATACAAATCCGGTCTATCCGACCTGCTTGAGCGCCAAAAATTTCTTCTTTTCGAACTTTTCCCGGGCATAAGGCAAGGTCACTTCGAAGCGACGCTCTCCCGAAGAGGGGATATCGAACATCGTGTCCATCATGATCGCTTCGCAGATCGAACGCAATCCCCGGGCACCGAGCCGGTACTCGATGGCTTTATCGACGATATAGTCCAACACCTCGTCGTCGAACACGAGCTTCACGCCGTCCATCTCGAACAGCTTTTCATACTGCTTGATGATGGCATTTTTGGGCTGCGTGAGGATCGAACGCAGGGCCTCGCGGCCGAGCGGCTCCATATAGGTCAGCACCGGCAGGCGGCCCACCAGTTCGGGAATCAGACCGAACGACCTGAGGTCCTGCGGCATAAGGTATTGCATGAGGTTGTTGCGGTCCACGGAATCGGCATTCATCCGTCCGTAACCCATCGCCCGGGTGTTGAGCCGCTGGGCGATCTTCTTCTCGATGCCGTCGAACGCTCCGCCGCAGATGAACAGAATGTTGCGCGTATCGACCTGCACGAACTGCTGCTCGGGATGCTTGCGCCCGCCCTGGGGCGGAACATTGACCACCGTGCCTTCCAGAATCTTCAGCAAAGCCTGCTGCACTCCTTCACCCGATACGTCGCGCGTAAGCGACGGATTGTCGCTCTTGCGGGCGATCTTGTCGATTTCGTCGATGAAGACAATTCCCCGCTGGGCCAGCTCCACGTCGTAGGAAGCCACCTGCAACAGCCGCGAGAGAATACTCTCGACATCCTCGCCCACGTATCCCGCCTCGGTAAGTACCGTAGCGTCCACGATGGTGAAGGGCACGTTCAGCAATTTGGCGATCGTGCGGGCCATCAGCGTCTTGCCGGTACCCGTCGGGCCGACCAGCAGAATGTTCGACTTGTCGAGCTCCACTTCGCTCGCCTCGCCCGAAGCATGCAGCAGCCGCTTGTAGTGATTATATACGGCCACCGACATATAGCGTTTGGCATCGTCCTGCCCGATCACGTACTGATCCAGAAACTCCTTGATTTCATTGGGCTTGAGCAAATCCTCGAATTTCAACGAAGTATTCTTTTGCTCCTTGCGACGGGATGCGGCTTCGTCATGCAGCACATCGTTTTCGATGAGCATCTGGTATCCTTTCGCAATACATTTGCTGCAAATATTGCAACCCTTGGACGAACTCAACAGGATCGCACCGTCGCGGCGTTTGGCCCCGCAGAACGAACACGCATCGCTCTCATTGCCGTAAAGGTCTTCTCCGTAATTTTTAGCCATAGGTCTTTAGTTTTCCTTCGAATTTCGTTCCCGGTCCCGGTCGAACTTTCGGACGAGCCTCTGCCGGGATAAAGTCGAAAACAAACTCCCGTCATCATCTCTACCCGGCCGTCGATCGGCCTCGTTCCGACGTCGCACACCGGAAATATCGAACCGGGTTCTTCATTTATTCCGCTCGGCCTATCGAGCGCCCCGCTCTGCCTCCGCTGATCGGAAACGATGCATTTTCTCTCCCGAAATCGACCGTCCCCTGCAGATTGAAACAGAAATATTATCCCCGCTTGGTCAGCACCTCGTCGATCAGCCCGTACTCCTTGGCCTCCCGGGCCGACAGCCAATAATCGCGGTCGGCATCCTTTTCGATCTTCTCGATCGGAGCGCCCGAATGGGCCGCAATGATCTCGTACAGCTCCTGCTTGGTCTTGCGGATCTCGCGGGCCGTGATCTCGATGTCCGATGCCTGCCCCTGGGCCCCGCCCAGCGGCTGATGGATCATCACCCGCGAATGAGGCAGCGCCGAGCGCTTGCCTGCAGCACCGGCGGTCAGCAGCACGGCGCCCATCGAAGCGGCCAGTCCCGTGCAGATGGTCGCCACATCGGGCTGCACCAGTTGCATCGTATCGTAGATTCCCAGACCGGCCGTCACCGATCCGCCCGGGGAATTGATGTAAATCTGGATATCCTTTTCCGGATCGGCCGACTCCAGGAACAGCAGCTGCGCCTGGATGATATTGGCCGCATCGTCGTAAATCGGAGCCCCCAAAAAGATGATGCGATCCATCATCAAACGCGAAAAGACGTCCATCGTCGCCACGTTCAACTGGCGCTCCTCGATGATCGTCGGCGACACGTAGGCCGCGTACTGCGAGCGGAAATCATGCAGTTTCAGACTATTGATACCGCAATGCCGGGTGGCGTATTTTTCAAATTCATTCATAACCGAACAGTTTGCAAGTTAATAAAAAACATCGGAAGCCGGTTCAAAAATTTTTCCGCGACTTGCCTCCGGTCCTACTCGATTTCCCGTACCCGGCCAACACACGATGCAGGCTCGAATCCGGCAAAAACGAGGGAAGAAGCAAAAAACAGAAGTATGACTACTAAACAGACTTTGAGGGAGTGATTGCAAAAATCAAACCCTCAAAGCTCTGATCGGATACCAATTTTCCGCTGTTTCTTAAATCTCCTTGGCCAGTTTTGCGAACTCTTCGGCAGAAACGGCCTTTTCGGTCACCTTGATCTTGGACTTCACGTCCTCGACCACCTTCATCTCATACAGCTTCTCGTAGATCTTCTGTCCCTGCTCGCGGTCCTCGAGAATCTTCTTGGCGTAATTGGCCAGCATATCTTCCGGAGCCGTCGGCAATCCGTATTGAGCGAACTGGGCCTGTGCCAACGCCTTGGCCTCTGCAGTAGCCTCTTCGGGGGTTACCGTAAGGTTATCCTGCTTGATGAAATATTTCTGGAGATAATTCCAAGTGAACAGTTTTACGAAAGCGTCGAAATCCTTCTCGATCTCCTCCTTGGTGAACTTGCCTTCGTTGATGACGTACAGCCAGCGCTTGAGGAACTCGACCGGCATGGTCAGCCCGGCTTTCTTCAACAGGAAATCACGCAACTGCAACGTAAAGAGATAGTCGCTCTCGCGGCGCAGCTCTTTCGAAATTTCGGCATCGACGAACGCCTCGAACTCCTCGGCGGTTTTGACGTTGCCCGCAGGAAAAGCCATCTTGAAGAACTCCTCGTTCAGCTCCGGTTCCGCGAACTTGCGGATCTTGGTGATTTCGAGAGAAAATTCGGGTTTGATACCCTCCAATTCGTTCTCCTTGACCTGCAATACGGCGGCACGCTGCGCCGGAGTCTTGTAAAGCTCATTGACATTGACCTGCGTCTTGAACCCGACCTTCTTGCCGATGAAGGGCTTGCGCTCCTCCTCGTTCATCGAAATCAGTCCGACGTAAGCGCCCTCAATCTTCATATCGCCGTTGTCGAGCGTCACCTCCAGCGCTTCGTCCGCCGTTACCTTGTCGGTATCCACCAGACGGCCGAAACGACGCAGGAAATTGCTGCGGTAATCGTCGTGCATCTTCTTATCGACCTTGATCGTGTAGTAGGTCATCTTATCTTTCGCCGACAGCTCGAGCTTCACCTCGGGAGCTTCGCCGATCTCGAAAATGAATTCGAATTCGGTCCCGTTCTCGAAATCGAAGTCGCCCTGCTCCTCCGAGGGGATCACGTCACCGACATAGTCGATCTTCTGCTCCTGCAGGTAGTTGAACGCCGCTTCCGAAGCCTGGCGGTAAGCCTGCTCCGCAAGCACGCCCTTGCCGTACATCTTCTTGATCACGCCCATCGGCACCATACCGGGGCGGAAGCCCGGAATATTGGCCTTGCGTTTGTACTCACGCAGGGATTTTTCGACCGCATCGCCGTAATCCTTCTCGCCTACGGTCACCTTGATGAGCGAGTTATTCTGCTCGCGCTGTTCTCTTACGATATTCATATTTCAGTTGTTTTATACGTTACAGTTCGGGTCGGCAAAAGTACAAAATAATTCATTAGCAAGCAACAAACACCCGATAAATATCTCCGCACCGATCCGTTTTTCTTTCAGGAAGGGCTTCGGGGAAGAGCACCCGGATCGACAGCCCCTCCGATCCGTAATTCGGGCGCCGAAATCGACGTCTTTTCCCGAAAAATAGCTATCTTTGTTGCCTATTATAATAAGGACATACCGGCTATAAACGGCCAACACCGCAGCCGGACAGAATATAAACGATACGAAATCCAATGACAAAAATCGTATGGATCGGACTGCTGGCGATGACGCTGGCCGCCTGCTCGGGACGCACGAAAACCCTCCGAACGGAAACCCCGGCCGCTACCCCCGCCGCGCCGCGCACCTACACCTACCGGGTCATCGAAAGCTATCCCCATTCGACCGACAGCTACACGCAGGGGCTCCTGTTCGCAGACGGAGTGATGTGGGAAGGTACGGGCGAATACGGACACTCCCGCCTGCAGCGCATCGACCTCGAAACAGGACGCACGGACGTAGTGGCTACGCTGCCCCGCAGCGAATTCGGCGAAGGCATCGCGCTGCTCGACGGCAAGATCTACCAACTGACCTGGGAAAACAACAAAGCCTACGTCTATGACGCGGCAACGGGCCGGCAGCTCCGCACTTTCGCCTATGCGGGCGAAGGATGGGGCCTCACGACCGACGGCGAGCGGCTCTACATGAGCGACGGCAGCGAATATCTGCGCATCCTCGATCCGGAAACCTTTCGGGTGCAACGCAGCGTGCCGGTCACCTTCCGGGGTGCCCCGGTACAACTGCTCAACGAACTGGAGTGGATCGACGGGAAGATCTGGGCCAATGTCTATGTCACCGACCAGATCGTCATCATCGACCCCGCCAGCGGCATCGTCGAAGGGGTCATCGACCTGCGCGGCCTGCTCCCGGACGAAGAGATCGCCCCGGATACCGACGTACTGAACGGCATCGCCTACGACGCGGCCTCGGAACGTATCTTCGTGACAGGCAAAAGATGGAGCAAACTCTTCGAAATCGAAATCATACCCCAATAAAATACCACACGACGTGACAAAAAACCGCGACATACGACACGAACTCGAACACCGCATCCTGCTGCTCGACGGCGGATTCGGCACGATGATACAGCAATACGGCCTGGACGAAGCCGACTACCGGGGCAAGGAGTTCGCCGCGAGCGAAAAACTTCTCAGAGGCTGCAACGACCTGCTGAACCTCACCCGTCCGGAAACAATCCGCGAAATCCACGAGAAATACCTCCAGGCCGGATCGGACGTAATTACGTCCAACACGTTCAACGCCAACTCCATTTCGCTGGCCGACTACGGACTGGCAGCGGAAGCGTACCGCATTAACCGGGTCGGCGCAGCCATCGCCCGCGAAGCGGCGGACGCCTTCACCGCCCGCAATCCGCAGAAGCCCCGCTTCGTGGGCGGCTCGATGGGCCCGACGAGCCATACGCTGTCGATGTCGGCGGACGTGGACAACCCCGGCGCCCGGGCTTTCACTTTCGAACAGCTCTCGCAGGCGTACTACGATCAGGCTCGGGGCCTGATGGACGGCGGCGCCGACCTGCTGATGCTCGAAACCGTCTTCGATGCGCTGAACGCCAAGGCAGCGATCTTCGCCATCGAAACCCTCTTCGCAGAACGCGGCATGCGACTGCCGGTCATCGTCTCCGGCACACTCACCTCGTCGGGCCGCACCCTGGCGGGACAAACCATCGAAGCCTTCTACACCTCCGTCGCACACGCCGAACCGCTGGCCGTGAGCCTCAACTGCTCGTTCGGCGCCAAGGCCCTGCTGCCCTACCTGGAGCGGCTGGCCGCTGTTTCGGAATTCCGCGTGGCGGTCTATCCCAATGCGGGTCTGCCGAACGTCATGGGCGGCTACGACGAGACGCCCGCGATGTTCGCCGCCGACGTAGAGGAATACATGCGGCGCGGCCTGGTCAATCTGGTGGGCGGCTGCTGCGGCACCACGCCCCTGCACATCTTCGAACTGGCGAAGATCGTGAACAACTACACGCCCCGCCCCCTGCCGCAGCGGCGGCACGTGACCTGCCTGAGCGGGCTGGAACAGCTTCGGATCGTTCCCGAAGCCAACTTCGTCAATGTCGGCGAGCGCACCAACGTCGCCGGCTCGGCCAAGTTCGCGCGGCTGATCCGCGAAAAAAATTACGAGGAAGCTCTCTCGGTGGCCCGCGCCCAAGTCGAAGCGGGCGCCAATATCGTCGATGTCTGCATGGACGACGGCCTGATCGACGGTCCCGAAGCCATGCGCGACTTCCTCAACCTGATGGGTTCGGAACCGGAAATCTCCGCAGTACCCGTCATGATCGACTCTTCGAAATGGGAGGTGCTCGAAACGGGGCTCCGGGTGGTGCAGGGCAAGAGCGTCGTCAATTCCATCTCCCTGAAGGAGGGCGAGCAAGAATTTCTGCACCGCGCCCGCCTCATCCGCCGTTACGGAGCCGCCGCCGTGGTGATGCTCTTCGACGAGCAGGGACAGGCAGACACCTATGCCCGCAAGATCGAGGTGGCGCAGCGGGCCTACAAGCTTCTCACCGACGACGGATTCCCCGCCGAAGACATCATCTTCGACCCCAACATCCTCGCGGTGGCCACCGGTATCGAAGCCCACGACGCCTACGCCCGGGACTTCATCGAAGCCGTCCGCTGGATCAAGCGAAACCTGCCCCACGCCAAGATTTCGGGCGGCGTGTCGAATCTATCGTTCGCCTTCCGGGGCAACAACGCCGTGCGCGAGGCCATGCATTCGGTGTTTCTCTACCACGCCATCCAAGCGGGTATGGACATGGCGATCGTCAATCCCCAGATGCTGCAAATCTACAGCGACATCGAACCGGGACTACTCGAACGGGTCGAGGATGTTATCCTCTGCCGCCGCGCAGACGCCGCCGAACGCCTCACGGAATACGCCTCGCAATTCACCAAAACCGGCGCGACGCAGACACAGCATACCGACGCCTGGCGCTCGGAGCCGCTCGGCAAACGCATCGAATACGCCATGCTCAAGGGCGTGGCCGACTACATCGAGCAGGACGCGCTCGAAGGCTACCGCACGCTGGGCTCGCCCCTGGCGGTGATCGACCAGTTGCTGATGCCGGCCATGGAGGTCGTAGGCAATCTGTTCGGGCAGGGCAAAATGTTCCTGCCGCAAGTGGTCAAGACCGCCCGCGTGATGAAAAAAGCCGTCGCCGTATTGACTCCCTACATCGAGCAAGGTTCCGAAGCGAACGCCAAGAGCGCCGGCAAGGTGCTGGTGGCTACCGTGAAAGGCGATGTACACGACATCGGCAAGAACATCGTGGCGGTAGTCATGGCCTGCAACGGCTACACGATCCGCGACCTGGGCGTGATGGTCGAATGTCCCCGCATCATCGACGAAGCCGTCGCCTGGGGCGCCGACGCGATCTGCCTGAGCGGACTGATTACCCCTTCGCTCGAGGAGATGATCCACGTCTGCGAAGAGCTGGAACGCCGGGGGTTGCAAATTCCCGTACTGATTGGCGGTGCGACCACTTCGGACGTACATACCGCCGTAAAAATAGCTCCGACCTACTCGGGCCCGGTGATCCATGCCGACAACGCCAGCCGCAACAACAAAATCCTCGGCGAACTTCTCGGCCCCGGCCGGGAGGAGTATCTGGCTCGCGTGCGCGAGGAGCAACAGGCCCTGCGCGACCAGTACCGCCGCCGCGAGGAGATCCGCACGATCCTCCCCTTCGGCCAGGTGCGCAAGCTGCGCGTCCCGAAACCCGCGTCCGAGATCGCCGTTCCGGCACACACGGGACGGCTGGTGTTTCCGGACGTAAATATCGCCGACGTGGAGCCGCTGATCGACTGGAACTTCTTCTTCCCGGCGTGGGGACTCAAGGGCCGCGTACCGGAGATCTTCGAAAACCCCGAACACGGCGCCGAGGCCCGCAAACTCTACGACGACGCGCAAAAGATGCTGGCCCGCATCCGCGAAGAAAAACTCCTCACCCTCCAGGGCGTAGCGGGTATTTTCGAAGCCGTCAGCCGGGGCGACGACATCGTGGTCACCGGCCCGAAAGACAAGAAATACATCCTGCCGATGCTGCGCAGCCAGGCCCCGGTCCGGGAAGCCCAGGCCCGCTGTCTGGCCGATTTCATCGCCGACGAAAAGGCAGGCAGGACCGACTATATCGGGGCCTTCGCCCTCACGGGCGGCATAGGGCTCAAGGAGCTGACCGAAAAGTTCCGCGCGGAGGGCGACGACTACAACGCCATCCTCTCGAAACTGCTGGCCGACCGCCTGACCGAAGCCCTCTGCGAATGGGTGCATATCTTCATCCGCCGCCAGATGTGGGGGTACGAAACCGGTCCGGCGCTCACGCCCGAACAGATCATCCGCGGCAAATACCGGGGCCGGCGCATGGCCTTCGGCTACCCGGCCTGTCCCGACCACTCGCTCAAACGCGAGGTCTTCGACCTGCTGGCCGCCGACAAGACGACCGCCATGCGCCTGAACGACAACTATATGATTACGCCCGAGGAGGCGCTCTGCGGCCTGTTCTTCGCCGACGCCGAATATTTCTCCGTCGGACGAATCGACCGAGAACAACTGGCCGACTACTCCGCACGCCGCGACATGGACACAGAAACGATCGAAAAACTGATACCCAATAACATCTGATGAATATTACGGATCTCATACAGGGCACTGTCGCTTCGCGCACGACCCGTTTCGCCTTCGAGCTGCTTCCGCCCCTGAAGGGGGACGGCACGCGCAGCGTCTTCGGAGCCATCGACCCGCTGATGGATTTCAACCCGGCCTACATCAACGTCACCTTCCACCGCGAAGCCCTCAAAGAGGACGTCCGCCCCGACGGAAGCCGCGAGTGGCACATCATGCGCCGCCGTCCGGGCACGGTCGGTATCTCGGCCGCGATCCGGCGCAAATACGACGTGGAGGTGGTTCCCCACCTGATCTGCGGCGGCTGGTCGAAATACGACATCGAGGATTCGCTGATCGACATGGATTTCCTGGGGCTGCACAACGTGCTGGCGCTGCGGGGAGACAAGCGGCAGAACGAACCCCGCTTCGTCCCCTACGCCCAGGGACACGCCCACGCCGCCGACCTGGTGCGCCAGATCCAGGCCATGAACCGGGGAGAATTTATCGACGGCGAAGTCGAGGAGTGCCACCACTCCAAGTTCTCGGTAGGCGTGGCGGGCTATCCCGAAAAGCATTTCGAGGCGGCGAACGCCCAAAGCGACCTCCAGTACCTCAAGGAGAAGGTCGATGCGGGGGCCGACTACATCGTAACCCAGATGTTCTTCGACAACAGCAAGTACTTCGATTTCGTGGAGCGCTGCCGCAAGGCGGGCATCACGGTACCGATCATCCCGGGCATCAAGCCGTTATCGACGGTGCGCCACCTGACACTACTGCCCCAGACCTTCGGCTGCCATATCCCCGAGGAACTCGGGCGCGAGGTGCTGCGCCACAAGGACGACCCGAAGGCCGTCCGCGAAATCGGAACCGAGTGGGCCGTCGCCCAGAGCCGGGAGCTGGTCGAAGCGGGCGTCCCCGTCCTGCACTACTACCCGATGGGCAAGGCCGACAACATCATCAAGATTGCAAAAGCGATATTTTAAACGACACGAATGAATCCCACTGAATTCCGCCGCCACCTGCATGCACACCCCGAACTGTCGTTCAAGGAACACGACACGGCAGCCTTCATCGCTGACCGGCTCACGGAGCTGGGCATCGAGCACCGTCCTATCGCCCGAACGGGCGTGCTGGC
>OHDZ01000918.1_pt1 | contig 10173 bp, 8 predicted proteins | sample 1567161 | NCBI WGS metagenome assembly OHDZ01 (sample SAMEA3879525, study PRJEB24766) | human gut metagenome | biome: human-associated habitat; feature: feces | place: USA | collected 1985/1987 | reverse complement strand
AAAATCCGAACCCTTCTCCAATCGGAAATAGGTTCGGATTTTTCTTGTTTGGTGGGCGCGGGTGGATTCGAACCACCGAAGCTGAAAGCAGCAGATTTACAGTCTGTCCCCATTGGCCACTCGGGAACACGCCCATATTCAAGTCGTGGAGCGGTGTGCCCCGGACGACTTGACTATTTTATCATGCAAATCGGGTTTTGTCAACAGGTTTTCCGGATATTCTGCAAATAATTTTATCACTGACGGCGGCGCTCATATTCCCGCAGTGCATCCAGCGCTTCCGAGGCCATCGGATAGAGTGCCAGCATATTGAACACCGTCATCAGACCAATGCCCACATCTCCCAGAGTCCATACGATGCTGTAAGACTTCAGGCCGCCCACCATCAGCATCACCAAGGCCAGCACTTTATATGCCGTCTGGCACCACCAGCGGTCTCCGCACAGATAGGACACGTTTGACCGGGCGTAGAACAAAATGCCCAGGAAGGTAGAAAAGCTGAACAGTGCCAGCGTAGCTGCGATGAAGATGCCGCCAAAGCCGCCCAGGTGATACTCCATAGCCGCCTGCAGCAGATCCATCCCCTGTCGGCCAGCGGTGACCGACTCCGGTGCCAGCAGCATCACAAAAGCCGTGCAGCTGCAGATAACAATGGTGTCGATCAGCACGCCCAGAGACTGCACCAGACCCATCTGCACCGGGTCCGAACATTCGGCTGCCGCTGCTGCACAGGGAGCAGAACCCGAGCCTGCTTCGTTGGAAAACAAGCCCCGCTGCACGCCGTTCATGACCACAGCTCCAAAGCCGCCCGCCACCACCTGGCGCAGGCCAAATGCTTCGGAGAAGATGCGGGAGAACACCGCCGGCAGCTGCGGGAGATTGGTGAGCAGGATGTACAGGGTAATGACAAAGTAGCATCCGGCCATCACCGGTACCATAACATCCAGGCTTTTGATGGTTGCATCCTTGCGCAGCACGATGACGGCTGCCAGCACCACCAGCACCACCGTCGTGCCCAGCTTCGGCAGAGAAAACGCATTATAAAACGCCTCGCTTACCGAGTTGCTGATCACCTGACTGATGCCGCACCAACAGATCAGACCGGACACCGCAAACAGCGCTGCCACCACCGACCGGCGCAGAGCCTTGCCCCGCTTACGCTCGGCCAGTTTATGGATATAATAAGCCGGCCCGCCCCGGTACCCGCCATACAGGGGGTCGGGCTGTTTATATTTCTGCGCCAGGGTGGACTCCACAAATGCAGTGGAAGCTCCCAGCAGCGCCGTGAGCCACATCCAGAACACTGCGCCTGCGCCGCCAGCAGAAACAGCCGCCACCACGCCCACCAGGTTGCCCATGCCCACGCGGGTAGCCGTAGAGACTACCAGGGTCTGAAACGAGGACAAGCTGCGTCCGGCAGGTTTTTTGCTGCCAACGGCAGACACCATATCCCGGAACAGACGAACCGGCAAAAGCCGGGTACGGATGGTAAAATACACACCCGCTGTAAACAGCAGGAGCGCCATGGGCGACAGCGGCAGCGTGACCGGACCCAGCGGCAGGACGATAAAATCCCCCCACAGCAGGCCATAGACCGATTGGATCAGTTGAGACAACACAATGCTTCCTCCCTGTAATATGAAACAAATTGCAAATACCGCGCCATCATTATAGTACAAGACCTTCGGTTTGTAAATTCATTTCAGTGAAGTTCAGGAGAAAAAAGTGTTTTTGGTTGCCTCCGTCACAGAGCTGCCCATTTTCTCCGCTTTACACTTCAAAAAAATCCAGCTCGTGCCTGTACACGAGCCGGATACGTTTCCTTTTTACAGCAGAAAAAACAAGCGCTCTTTGCGATGCCTTATGCCTCACAGACGATCTTCAGCATCTGGTCAAACTCTGCTTCCATGCCCTTGACCAGCGTAAACTGGGTGCGGGCACGATCCAGGTTCTGACCAGGACGGCTGGTCTTGAAATAATGGTCCCCTTCCAGATAATCGGTCAAGAAGCGGATGCCGCACTCCAGCGTCATAAGCTTGGCGCCCCATGCCAGGCTGCGGCGCTCGGTCTCGTCCATAGACTTGCCGGCTGCTTCCAGATAGCCCTTGGCAAATACCTCATAGAGATGAAGGCTGAAATGCACCTTGCTCTGATCCGGCTCGTCCTCCGCACAGTCATTGGCGCCAAAGCGGATGGAGTCGCCAAAGTCATACGCAGACAGACCCGGCATCACCGTATCCAGGTCAATGACGCAGATGCCCTTACCAGTGGCTTCATCGATCAGCACGTTATTCAGCTTGGTGTCGTTATGAGTCACCCGCAGGGGCAGCGCACCGGCTGTCAGCTGATCCACCAGCACATGGCAATCTGCCTCATGGGCGTGGATGAACTCGATCTCCGGGGCGATCTCCTTAGCGCGGCCCAGGGCATCGGCAGCCAGTGCCTTTTCAAAGTTGGCATAGCGGTTGGGGGTATCGTGGAAGCGGGCAATGGTCTCGTGCAGCGTGGCGGCAGGATATCCGGCCAGCTGGTTCTGGAAGCTGCCAAAGGTCTGCGCCGTGGTATAGAAGTCCTTTTCGTTCTCCACCTTTTGCAGGCAGATGGTCCCCTCCACAAACAAGTAAGCGCGCCATGCGCCGCCCTCATCATCCATAAAGCAGGGTTTTCCGTCCTTTGTCAGGATCACATTCAGGGTCTCCCGCTCTGCATCGCCGCCCCGTGCCAGGATCTGCTTGCGCAGGTAGCTGGTCACGCCGCAGACGTTCTCCATCAGGCCGACCGGGTCGGTAAAGGTATCGGTGTTGATCCGCTGCAAAATAAAGCGGCGGCTCTCGTCCGCAGCCCAAACGGCAAAGGTGTCGTTGATATGGCCTGCGCCGTAACGCTCGATGCGGCTGGTCTCGCAGCCAAAATCAAAAGCAGCGGCAGCCTGCTGGAGCAGGGCTTCGGTGATGGGTCTCATGGCAAAAATCCTCCTCGTTGTTCATGTGATCTTGGTGGTTTACAGGGTCAGCGCCGCTGGGGCGGAGCAGGGCGCTGACCCTGCCGGACCTGACGGCGGTACTCATTGGGGCTGATGCCTTCCGCCTTGCGGAAGCATTGAGAAAAATAGCTGGGGGACGAAAACCCCATTAGCTCACTGATCTGGGCCAGGCTGTGGCCGGTGTTGCCCAGCAGATACTTGCTCTCCTCGATGCGGCGGCGGCTGAGGTAGCTCATGGGCGAGACCCCGTATTCCTTTTGGAACGCATGGGCCAGATAATACTTGTTCAGGTGGGCCAGGGCCGCCAGCTTGTCCAGAGACAGGTCCTCCCGATAATTGGTGTCGATATAGCGTTTGATCTCCGCACACTCCCGGTTGTCGGGCCGGGCCGGGCTTTGCTCCAGCTGCAAAGAAAGCGTGGTGGAGCGCACCAGCCAGATCAGCAGCACTTCCAAAAAGTCCTGGCAGACCGTCTCATAGCCATCCAGGCTGCGGTCCGCCTCGGCCAACAGCATATTCAGCAGGGTATGCAGCCGGTCCCGCTGTTCCTTACAGTTGAACAGCGCATACGGAACATCCGCCTTGCCAAAAACGATCTCGATGCCGGAAATGCCCAGCACCACATATTCCAGCGGGGAGGAATTCAGGCTCAGCTCGGTATGCTCCACCTGCGGGTTTACAATGACCATATCATCCGGATGCACCGGGTAATATTTTCCGTCGATAAAAAACTGTCCCTCGCCGCTGAGGCAGTAAAACAGCTCCGTGCAGGAGTGGGTGTGAGCCGCACTGTTCCAGTCGCCGCCAAAGCGGCTCTTGCTGATGTATAACAGGCGGAACGCCTCCCGCGGGGCGGGCGCATGACGGATATTAAAGCGGTCGGTACTCAGCGGACAACCCCTCCCTTCCCACTTTCAGCAATTTATCTAAAGTGCATCGCAAGATGCCGCCAGGCAGCAGCCGGTCTCCCTGTTGCTCCGCCCTGGCGGCTGCCTCTATTATAGGGAATGATGCCGCATTTTGCAAGAGTCTTTTTTGGACAGCATACACAGAGAACACGCCGGTTTTCGGGCTTTGATTTGTGTAAAACACGGGACATTCGTTGAAAAAACAGCACTTCTCACAAAAAACCATCTCCGGAACCGTCACTTTAACGAATCCATTTTTTCTAAAAGCAATATTTCTAAAAACTGCAACAAGAAAAGCCTTGTGGAACTGAAAAAAAGCCACTATTATTAAGTCAGGATTGACGGGCGCTGCAAGATCGAGCGCATGGCCAGACCTGTCCTGGCGCGCAGCGTCCTATAAAATAATGGAGGATATGACTTATGAAACGCATTTCTCGTCGCAATTTCCTGAAAGCCGTTGGCGTGAGTGCAGCAGCCCTGGGCCTGGCAGCCTGCGGCGGCTCTTCCAGCAGCTCCACCGCTGTTTCCAGCTCTGCCGCAGCTTCCAGCGCAGCATCCTCTGCTGCACCGGCTGAGACCATCAAGGTGGCCGCCATTGAGACTGCGTATGGCTCTGATATGTGGAAGAAGGTCGCCGAGGCCTTTACCGCCCAGACCGGCATCCAGGTGGAGCTGACCACCGACAAGAACCTGGAGGATGTCATCGGCCCCTCCATGCAGGGCGGCGACTACCCCGATGTGGTCCACCTGGCTACCGGCCGTGAGGCTGCTCTGACCGAGCAGTTCATCAAGGGCAACCTGATCGCCGACATCACCGACATGCTGAGCATGACCATCCCCGGCGAGAGCGCTAAGGTCAGCGAGAAGATCGCCGGCGGCTTTACCGACACTTCTCTGACCAATCCGTACGGCGATGGCAAGACCTACCTGGCCCCCATGTTCTACAGCCCCTGCGGCCTGTTCTACAACGCAGGCTACCTGGAGGAAAAGGGCTGGACCGTGCCCACCACCTGGGACGAGATGTGGGAGCTGGGCGATAAGGCCAAGGCAGACGGCAGCTACCTGTTCACCTACCCCACCGGCTACTTTGACGCTTTCTTCTATGCTCTGATGTACTCTGCAGGCGGCCCGGACTTCTTCAACAAGGCCACCCGTTACGAGGAAGGCATCTGGGATACCCCGGAGGCACAGACCTGCTTTGACATCGTCAACAAGCTGGCTTCCTACACCAACCCCATCACCCCGGCACAGGCCAACGATCAGGACTTCACCCAGAACCAGCAGCTGGTGCTGGACAACAAGGCCATCTTCATGCCCAACGGCACCTGGATCGTGGGCGAGATGGCAGAGGCTCCCCGTGCTGACGGCTTTAAGTGGGGCATGACCGCTCTGCCCGCTGTCAAGGCTGGCGGCGACAGCTACAGCTACACCTGGTTCGAGCAGGCCTGGATCCCCGCTGGCGCCGAGCACATCGACGCTGCCAAGCAGTTCCTGGCTTTCTTGTACAGCGACACTGCCTGCAAGCTGTTTGCTGAGGCTGGTGCGATCCAGCCGGTGCTGGGCGTGGCCGACACCCTGGAGGGGGACAACAAGATGTTCTACTCCATCTACGACAACGGCGCTAAGGCTGCCATGGGCAACTTCGCTTCCTTTACCGCTATCCCCGGCCTGGAAGTCCGCACCGTGTTCTTTGACCCCGTCAACTCCCTGGTCTCCGGCAACATGACCGAGCAGCAGTGGGTGGACGGCATCAAGTCCGCCAGCGATCAGATGCGTGCCAACATCATTGAGTAAACCGGCGACAACCCGCGATCCTGCAAACCGCAGCATTGGCTGCGGCACCTGAACCGCCAGGAATAAGATCGCACGGCTTTGCCGAAACCCTGCCCTATCCGGCGGGGGCGGTTCGTCCGCCCCCGCCTTTTTTATCCGCTGCGCCGGATAAGGCGCATCCCTATTTTTTGAAAGGAGCGGTCATACCAGATGAACAAAGATAAAAACCGCAAGCGGTTTCTGGTGCTGTGCGTTGCACCTGCCACCATCCTGTTCTTTATTTTCATGATCCTGCCCACCCTCAACGTGTTCCGTATGTCGCTGTATGAGCGTGGCGCCTACTCCCCCAACGAGACCTTCGTAGGGCTGAAAAACTTCCGGCAGCTGCTGCACGACACGCAGTTCATCCGCTCGATGCAGAACATGATCCTGCTGGTGGTGGTGGTCACCATCGTCACCTTTGCATTTGCACTGGTGTTTGCAGCCATCCTCACCCGGGAGAAGCTGCGGGGACAGAACTTCTTCCGCATCGTATTCTACATCCCCAACATCCTGTCGGTCGTCGTCATCTCGGGCATCTTCTCCGCCATCTATAAGCCGGAGAATGGTATGCTGAACAGCATCATCGGCCTGTTCCGGGATATGACCGACCCCATCCTTTGGAAGGGCGAAAAGCTGGTCATCCCCTCTCTGATCATCGCCATGGTCTGGCAGGCTGTAGGCTACTACATGGTCATGTACATGGCCTCCATGTCCTCGGTGCCCGCCAGCCTGTACGAAAGCGCCAACCTGGACGGCGCCGGACGTCTGACCCAGTTCTTCCAGATCACCATTCCCCTGATCTGGACCAACATCCGCACCACCCTGACCTTCTTCATCATCTCCACCATCAACATGGCCTTCCTGTTCGTCAAGGCAATGACCAGCGGCGGCCCCAACGGTGCATCGGACGTGGCGCTGAACTATATGTACAGCCAGAAGGACGCTGGCCTGTACGGATACAGCATGGCCATCGGCGTGGTGATCTTCCTGTTCTCCTTTGCCTTGTCCGCCTGTGTCAACCGGGCCACCAGCCGTGAGCCCCTGGAATTCTGAGAGGAGGGTATTGAACTATGCAGGAAACAACTGCTCAAAAGGCCCCCCGCTCTGCTGAGGGTCTGTACAAATTCTTCATCTATCTGGTCCTGATCCTGCTGGCAGTGACCATCCTTGTGCCGGTGGCCTGGGTCTTTATGGCATCCATCAAACAGAACTCGGAGTTCTACGGCAACCCCTGGGCGCTGCCTGCGGGCTTCTACTGGCAGAACTTTGTCAACGCCTGGAACGGTGCGCAGATGGGCCAGTATATGCTCAACTCGGTCATCGTCACCTCTCTGGCCCTGATCCTGCTGCTGGTCATCGCGCTGCCCGCAGCCTACTGCCTGTCCCGGTTCAAGTTCCGTGGCCGCAAGGTGCTGAACACCCTGTTCATGGCGGGCCTGTTCATCAACGTCAACTACATCGTCGTGCCCATCTTCCTGATGCTGCGGGACGGCGACGCGGCGCTGAAATCCGTCTTTGGCAGCGGTTTTTTGCTGAACAACCTGTTTGTGCTGGCGGTGGTTTACGCTGCCACGGCGCTGCCCTTTACCATCTACCTGCTGTCCGGCTATTTTGCCACCCTGCCCCATGATTTTGAGGAGGCCGCCTACATCGACGGCGCAGGCTACTTCTCTGCCATGGTCAAGATCATCTTCCCCATGGCAAAGCCCTCCATCATCACTATCATCCTGTTCAACTTCCTCTCGTTCTGGAACGAATACATCATCTCCATGACCCTGATGAGCTCCACCAAAGCCCCCCGCACCCTGCCGGTAGGTCTGCTGAACCTGATGCAGGCCCAGCAGAGTGCCGCACAGTACGGCACCATGTACGCTGGCCTTGTGCTGGTGATGCTGCCGACGCTGATCCTGTACATCTGTGTGCAAAAGCAGCTGACCCAGGGCATGACCGTGGGCGGCCTGAAAGGGTAAGGTGAGCCGGAATGAAACATAACGAGTCTAACCCCATGGTGCGCATGATCCTGATGCTGGTGCTGTTTGTGCTGGCGCTGGCGCTGGTGCTGGCCGGCTGGAAGATGACCGGCCAGCTGGCCGGCCTGGGCATCATGATCGTGGGTGTGGCGCTGCTGCTGGCTGTGCTGTACATTTATAATAGTAAGTACCAGGACTGACCCTCGGTCGGGACCTGAATTGGATTTGAAGGAGCAAACTATATGGCTGATATCAAAAAGACCGGCCGCGTGACTATCCCCACGGACCTGGACGTTGTGCCCCAGACACTGGACATCCTGCAGCAGTGGGGCGCAGATGCCATCCGTGACTGCGACGGAACGGATTTTCCCCAGCAGCTGCGGGATGCAGATGCAAAGATCTACTCTACCTACTACACCACCCGCAAGGACAACGCCTGGGCCAAAGCCAACCCGGACGAGGTGCAGCAGTGCTATATCATGACCGGCTTTTACACGGCTGACGGGGACACGGTGACCATCCCGCTGATGAAGGGCATCAGCCCGGAGCTGATGATGGTGAACACCAACGATGATATCACCCGCTGGTGGGAGGTAGTAGACCGCACCACCGGCCAGGTGGTCTCCCCTGACCGCTGGAGCTATGCCGATGGCTGCGTGACCGTGCAGGCCGAGCCGTTCCATGAGTATACGGTGAGCTTTTTGGCCTACCTGATCTGGGACCCGGTGCATATGTACAACGCCACCACCAATGGCTGGACCAACTTTGAGCACCAGATCACCTTTGACGTGCGCCAGCCCAAGACCCACAAATACTCCATGGAGCGTCTGCGGAAATTCATCGCCGAGCATCCGTATGTCAACGTGATCCGCTATACCACCTTCTTCCACCAGTTCACCCTGGTGTTTGATGAGCTGAAGCGGGAGAAGTATGTGGACTGGTACGGCTATTCGGCTTCGGTCAGCCCCTACATCCTGGAACAGTTCGAGCGGGAGGTGGGCTATAAGTTCCGCCCGGAGTACATCATTGACCAGGGCTACTACAACAACCAGTATCGTGTGCCCAGCAAGGAGTTCAGCGACTTCCAGGCCTTCCAGCGCCGGGAGGTGGCGAAGCTTGCCAAGGAGATGGTGGACATCACCCACGAGTGCGGGTGCGAAGCCATGATGTTCCTGGGCGACCACTGGATCGGCACCGAGCCCTTTATGCCGGAGTTCCAGACCATCGGGCTGGATGCCGTGGTGGGCAGTGTGGGCAATGGCTCCACCCTGCGTCTGATCTCGGATATCGAGGGCGTCAAGTACACCGAGGGCCGCTTTTTGCCCTACTTCTTCCCGGATACCTTCCACGAAGGGGGCGACCCGGTGCGGGAGGCAAAGGAAAACTGGGTCACGGCCCGGCGCGCCATCCTGCGCAAACCCATCGACCGCATCGGCTACGGCGGCTACCTGAAGCTGGCTTTGGATTTCCCGGAGTTTGTGGACTACGTCCAGAGCGTCTGCGATGAGTTCCGTGAGCTGTACGAGAACATCAAGGGCACCACCCCCTACTGCGTCAAGCGGGTGGCAGTGCTGAACTGCTGGGGCAAGATGCGTGCCTGGGGCTGCCATATGGTCCACCACGCACTGTACCAGAAGCAGAATTACAGCTATGCCGGCGTCATCGAGGCATTGTCCGGCGCACCGTTTGATGTGAAGTTCATCAGTTTTGCGGACATCCAGGCTGACCCCTCGATCCTGAAGGATATCGACGTGCTGATCAACGTGGGCGATGCCGACACCGCCCACACCGGCGGCCGCTGGTGGGAGGAGCCCACCGTGGCAGCTGCCATCAAGCAGTTCGTCTGGAACGGCGGCGGCATCATCGGCGTGGGCGAGCCGGGCGGCCATCAGTACCAGGGCCGTTTCCTGCAGCTGGCCAGCGTGCTGGGTGTGGAGAAGGAGACCGGCTTTACCCTGAACTACGACAAGTACAACTGGGAGGAGCACCGGGATCACTTTATCCTGGCAGACTGCCCCGAGCACACGGTGGACTTTGGCGAGGGCAAAAAGAGCATCTACGCCCTGGAGGATGCCCAGGTGCTGGTGCAGCAGGACAAGGAAGTGCAGATGGCCGTGCACAGCTACGGCCAGGGCCGCGGCGTGTACATCAGCGGCCTGCCTTACAGCTTTGTCAACAACCGTGTGCTGCACCGCGCGATCCTGTGGGCCAGCCACAGCGAGGAGCAGCTGCACACCTGGTTCAGCGAGAACTGCAATGTGGAAGTCCACGCTTATGTCAAAAACGGCAAATACTGCGTGGTGAACAACACCTACCAGCCCCAGGATACCACGATCTACCGTGGCGACGGCAGCAGCTTTGCCCTGCACCTGGAGGCCAACGAGATCAAATGGTACGAGATCTGAGCTTATAACAGAGGTTTGTGACCACAAGGGGGCGCTGTTGGCTGCCTCCGAATAAGAAACCATTGCCCGCCGACTGACGATTTTGTGCAATT
>OHDZ01000917.1_pt1 | contig 10186 bp, 8 predicted proteins | sample 1567161 | NCBI WGS metagenome assembly OHDZ01 (sample SAMEA3879525, study PRJEB24766) | human gut metagenome | biome: human-associated habitat; feature: feces | place: USA | collected 1985/1987 | reverse complement strand
GCCCGGTACTGCTGATTGTATATCCATCAAAATCCGTAAAGGTACATTCACGAGCTTTACGGGCATTAAACAATGTATCCACAGGATTTCCCGTACGATAGGAATATTTAATGATCATACTCTTATCGGCGTTCATGGCTGTGTAGTGTTCTCCATCCGGCAAGGATCGCATCTCTCCGATAGCCGTCACTTGACGAAATTTCCCATCGGTTATTTCTTTTAAGTCAACATGCTTGCTTCCGGTTTGTGCGGCCACACTTCCGAATACGGCCAACGAAAGCAATAAACTAAAACCTAATCGTTTCATTTATACTCTTTATTTCAGATTGAAACGCGAAGTTAGCATAAAAAAGTGATTCAAATTGCGAGAAATCGTATCTTTGTCTTATGAAAAAAACTAAACGATATTATGAATTTGGGGATTTTCTACGGGATCTATTCAAATTCAAGGTTCAGAAGATTTCCATAAACGCAGGCTTCACCTGCCCGAACCGAGACGGGTCTAAAGGATGGGGCGGTTGCACCTATTGTAATAACCAAACATTCAGTCCAGAATACTGTCATACGGAGAAAAGCGTTACCGAGCAATTAGAGGAAGGCGTACGTTTTTTTTCCCGCAAATATCCGGATATGCGGTATCTGGCCTACTTCCAAGCCTACACAAATACATACGACCGATTAGACTCTCTTATTCGCAAATATGAGGAAGCGCTTGCCTATCCTGGAGTGGAAGGATTGATTGTCGGCACTCGTCCGGACTGTATGCCGGAAGGTTTATTGGATTATTTTGCGGAGCTTTCCCAGCGAAAATTCGTCATGATTGAATATGGATTGGAAAGTACGCTTGATAAGACCTTAGTCCGCATAAACAGAGGGCATACCCATGAAGAATCGGAATCCGCTATCCGTCGTACGGCGGCAAAAGGTATTTACACCGGGGCACACCTGATACTCGGACTACCGGGAGAAAGTAGGGATGAAATATTACACCATGCGGATGTCTTATCACGCCTCCCGATCACGACACTTAAACTGCACCAATTGCAGCTAATCAAGAATACCCGCATGGCGAAAGAGTTCAAGGAAGATCCTTCTGATTTCCATTTATATACGGCTGATGAATATATCGAATTAGTGATTGACTTCATTGAACGACTGAACCCCTCTATCGTAGTAGAGAGGTTCGTATCACAATCCCCCAAAGAGCTACTGATCGCACCGGATTGGGGTTTAAAGAATTTCGAATTTACCGCTAAGGTAAATAAGCGGATCGAGGAAAGAGATACACGGCAAGGACGACTATTTCAAGTCTAAGGCGACATCACCATAAAAGGTAATAGCCTGTTTATTCACGGGTGTCACATTGATTGTCACCGAGCCATTCGGATAGACTTCCACCCGAAACATGTATACATCCTCTTTGGTCTTTACACGGAACTTGATTTCGGAACTACCTTTCTTTTCAGAGGTTTGCTCCTTCTCTGTCGCCACTTCTTTAAACGTCAAGCCCTCTCCACCACCATAAGGAGCAGAGTAAGCACGTCCAAAGTAAGGAAGATAAGACAGGATCGAGTCACCATGTATTTCCAATGAGTAGGGGGAAGTAAGATTGACGGATCTCCCGGCCATCGGTACGGCACGATCCACATCGATCTTAATACAACCGCTATCCACGATCTCCCTCACTACTTTCTCTTTTTGCTCCTTCCGCTCTTGCTTACTTTGAGCAAAAAGGGATTGCCCTGCACAAAAAAGGACAATCCCTAAAAATCCAACTAACCTTGTTAATCTCATAACCTTAATAAACTAAACACACTATTAATCACTCTATATAGTAAAGACAATCCTTCGGGTGAATAGTTTAATCTAAAAAGGTCAAATTAAGGCTGTTTATATTTCATTATTATATTAACGCAAATTATCCAAGATATAATCCTGTACGGTAAAATCTTTCCGTACGATCGTATCACCGGGAACACGTTCGTCTGTCGTGATCGCTAAATTCTCATCGCCTAAGACTTGACGGCTCAAGAAGCTCATGATATCGTATTGGTTCCGGGACATAGGAAGCCCAGAGATCTCATGCCCCGCATTCTCTACCTTATAAAAATAATAGGAAGCTTGAAGATTTTCCAGACTTTTCGCTACAGCGGATGATCCCCATAAACCGCCGAGGTTCTCCATAGCGGCTTGTTCAAAAGGAACGGTTTTATCCGCATCGCCATGGAATAGCATAATCGGACAAGGCATCTTTTCCCAATGTGGAGGAAGCACACCAGAGACCGCACCGGCATATGAGATCACACCGGCATAGTTGAAACCTGTCGGTAGCCTTTTCGCCAACTCATGTCCGTTACATAAATCATACTCTGCCTGCAATACCGTAATCGCCCCGGCACTTGAACCGCTCGCTACGATCTGCTCCACATCGATGTTCCAATCCGAGCTTTGGTTAATCACGAAACCGGTAGCATCATAAAAATCCTCTACCGCCGTATCGATCGCATGCTGCAAGGCTGCGATAAAGTCCATCGGAGAAGAGACTTTAGAAGGATCCAGATTCTTCAAGGTGGTACGATAATCCGTAGAAACGACCACAAATCCGTTTCGGGCGAGGAACTCGAAATAGGGAATATATCCTTTATCCGCCTTATCTCCCCCTTTAAACCCACCGCCAAAAGCAAAAATCATCACAGGCTTTTTTGAGGCGGGCGATATAGAAGGCAACTCATACTTGTCCAAGGACAATGTATCTGTCCCTTTTATAGAGAATACGAAATTCTCTTTTTGAACATCCACATTCGCCACAGGTTTAGGCTGCGTACAGGCGAACGAACAGACGATCCATAAAGCAAATAGCGAATACACCCAATTTCTGTTCATCTTATTTTCGTATTAGAGGTTATTTTGTTCCTTCCTTCAAACCATCCAAGAACTTATCCACTTTTTTGGCAGCGTCTTTCACGCCCGCTTTCATTTTCAATCCAGCGTATGTCGCTTGCAATTTAATGATCTCCGCTTTCTCATCAGCGTTTAACTCTTCCTCGAACTTGGCGTAAAGATCCGTGGATAGATCCGAGAATTTCAGATCCGCCTTCTTCCAGTCCTTATCGGTATAATCAGCGGCCTCCATTTCCACCTTATCTACAAAATCACTAAACTCCTTCACATATGAATCCTTTGATTGGCAGGCGCTCAAAGCGAACATAACCAATAACATGAATAGTACTTTCTTCATCTTTTAATTAAAAATTAATTTGTTATACAACACAAATATATGCAAAAAGGTTAAACCCTTGTATATGTCGTATAACTTTACGTAATTTGCTATCCTATTTTCTTAATCAGATTAATAAATTTATGGAGAAAAAACATCAGTACCGAGGATTAACCAAACAAGAAGTAGAAGAGAGCAGGCGCCTTCACGGCGAGAATGTACTTACCCCGCCCAAGAAAGCTTCGTTATGGAGCCAATTCTTGGAGAAATTCGAAGATCCTATTATTCGTATATTATTAGTGGCATGGCTCTTGTCCATGATAATCGCTGGCGTACATTGCTGGGGACCTGAGGCGAAAGGTTTTACGGCCTTCTTGGAGCCGATCGGCATTTTCTTCGCAATCATGCTTGCCAGTTGCGTGGGCTTTTTCTTCGAGGTGAAAGCGAACAAGGCATTCGATATCTTGAATACAGTCAATGATGATATTTTAGTGAAGGTAATCCGTGACGGGAATATCTGCCAAATACCGAAAAAAGAGGTCGTCGTAGGCGATATCGTTGTTTTGGAGACAGGTGAGGAAATTCCCGCAGATGGACATTTGCTTGAAGCCATCTCCCTACAGATCAACGAATCCACACTAACCGGTGAACCGATTATCAGCAAGACTACAAACGAGGCGGATTTCGATACGGAAGCGACTTATCCGTCCAATGTAGTCATGCGAGGAACGACGGTCGTGGACGGACATGGCGTAATGCAAGTAGAAAAGGTGGGTGACGCTACCGGATACGGTAAGGTCTACGAAGGCTCGCAAATCGAGAGCGATGTAGAGACTCCTTTACAAATACAGTTGAAAGGCTTGGCTAGCGTGATCAGTAAAGCCGGATATACGATCGCCGGGGTGACGTTCATCGCCTTGACCGTAAAATTCCTTTTATCGGATAGTTTCCCCGGGATGCCGGCGATGGACATCATCGCCCATATCCTCAACTACTTTATGGTAGCGGTTACGTTGATCGTGGTATCCGTTCCGGAAGGATTACCGATGAGTGTCACGTTAAGTTTGGCCCTCAGCATGAACCGTATGTTGAAGACGAATAATCTTGTCCGCAAAATGCACGCCTGTGAGACCATGGGAGCGACTACCGTAATTTGTACGGACAAGACCGGAACGTTGACGCAGAACCAAATGCAAGTCTACCAAACGAATTTCTACAACCTGAAAGACCAAAAGCTTGGGGAGGATGAGTTAAGTAACCTGATCAAAGAAGGTATCTCCACGAACTCCACGGCATTCCTCGATTTCTCGGAAGAAAAGGTAAAAACCCTTGGAAACCCGACGGAGGCCGCCCTTTTACTCTGGTTGAACGGACAACACCAAAATTATCTGGAATTAAGAGAGAACGCTACGATCCTAGATCAATTGACCTTCTCTACGGAACGGAAATATATGGCTACAATCGTACAATCACCGTTACTCGGCAAGAAGGTACTTTACGTGAAAGGTGCTCCCGAAATCGTACTGGCCAACAGTAACCGGGTGGCGATAGACGGAACTTACAAACCGGTGGCGGAATGTAAAGCCGGCATCGAAAAACAATTATTGGATTACCAGAACCAAGCGATGCGTACGCTTGGCTTCGCTTACCAGATAATTGAGGATGGAATGGATGAGACCTTCTTCGTTGAGGGTCGTTTACATGATACGGATTTAACGTACCTAGGTATCGTCGCTATCTCCGATCCGGTACGTGCGGATGTGCCCCCCGCTGTTCAAAGTTGCTTGGACGCAGGTATCGACGTGAAGATCGTCACCGGAGATACACCGGGTACGGCTAAAGAAATCGGACGACAGATCGGTACGTGGAAAGCGAATGATACCGACCGGAACATTATCACGGGTCCCGCATTCGAGGCGCTTAGCGACCAAGAGGCCTTGGATCGTGTCTTAGACTTGAAGATCATGTGCCGTGCCCGTCCTACGGACAAACAGCGTTTGGTACAATTATTACAGCAGAAAGGCGCCGTGGTAGCGGTTACCGGCGACGGGACAAACGATGCCCCCGCCTTGAAAGCGGCACAAGTAGGCCTCTCCATGGGTGACGGTACTTCAGTTGCCAAGGAAGCCAGCGACATTACGATTATCGACAACTCGTTCAGTAGCATTACCCGTGCGGTGATGTGGGGACGTTCCTTGTACCGGAATATCCAGAAATTCTTGTTATTCCAATTGACCATCAATGTAGCCGCTTGTTTGATCGTGCTATTGGGTTCTTTATTAGGTACGGAATCTCCTTTGACTATCACGCAGATGTTATGGGTAAACTTGATCATGGATACATTCGCTGCCGGGGCGTTGGCCTCTCTCCCACCGAATGAGCGAGTGATGAAAGATAAACCTCGCCGGAGCGGTAAGGATGGAGATTTCATTATCACCCGCCCGATGGCCTATAATATTTTCGGCGTCGGATTCGCTTTTGTCGTAATCTTGATGGGCTTGTTGTTCTATTTCCATGCGCAAGACGGTTTAACGCCGCACGATTTATCGTGGTTCTTCAGCTTCTTCGTGATGCTACAGTTCTGGAATATGTTTAACGCAAAGGCATTTATGGAAGGACGTTCCGCTTTTGCCAATTTAAAGGATAGTAAAAGCTTCTTGCTGGTCGCTTTACTGATTTTGATTGGTCAATACTTAATCGTCACTTTTGGAGGCGAGATGTTCAGCGTAATACCTTTGCCCTTGGAAGATTGGGCGATCATTATCGGATCTTCCTCTCTGGTTTTATGGATCGGTGAGTTATTCCGGTTATTCAAAAGATAAATATATATTGTCCAACTTATAGGGACGGGGCGTGCCCCGTCCCTACAACCGGAAATAGTGTACCCGTATGATATATTAAAACCAACCTAGCTATAAATAGCTATTTCCTTATCCCGCTTCGTGTCTTAACTTCACACCTCAAATTATTTAAATCATGAAACATCTATTAGAATTAGCGAAAAGAAACCAAGATAGAGCTTGGGAAGTGATCCGGCAAACCGACATTATAAATATATGGAAATCCGTCGGGGCGGAAATAAACCTAGTAGGCTCCTTGAATATGGGACTACTCATGAAACATAAGGATATCGACTTTCATATTTACACTTCTCCTTTCCGTATATCCGACAGCTTCCTAGCGATGGCCCGACTAGCGGAGAACCCGCTCATTAAACGGATCGAATACGGAAATTCGCTCGATACGGAAGAACAATGCGTAGAGTGGCACGCATGGTTCCAAGACCCGGATAACGAACTCTGGCAAATTGATATGATCCATATCGTAAAAGGTTCCCGTTATGACGGTTATTTCGAGAAAATGGCCGAACGTATAACCGCCGTACTGACTGACGAGACCCGGCAGGCCATCTTAAAACTGAAATATGAGACACCGGATACAGCGAAAATCATGGGCGTGGAATATTACCAAGCAGTCATTCAAGACGGCGTGCGTACGTATGCGGAATTAGAGGACTGGAAAAAACAACATCCAGTCACAGGCGTTATCGAATGGATTCCATAAGAACTTTATTGACCAAACCGTGAAGAATCGATCTCTTTCTTATTCTTCCGGTTCATCTTGCCCAATGTATACTTTAAGGTGAGCGATACAGAACGAGTATCCGAATAGATCGTCATATCACTCTTCTGGCTGGGATAATCAATATGCGTTTTCGCACGTAAGCCCTTTAATAAGTCCTCACCTCGTAGCATTACGCTTAATTTTTTCGGTATCGGGTTCCAGACAAGCCCTGCCGATACATTATAAATACCATCCACATCATAGATACCTTGTATCGAAGGCGCACTATAGCGAGCATTCACTTCCAGCGATAAGTTCTTCTTCTTTGATAAAGTAAACGTATTGAACAACATCAACTGCCCGAATAACTTTTTCCGATCAAACGAAATATCGATAAACACTCCCTCATCTTGAATTAAGAAGCCCGATGCCACGAACCGTGAGCTAACCACCCCACCGATCCGAAACGGGATAACCGCCATCGCCCCGAAAGTATTATGCTTATCGAAATTAACCGATTGGTAATAGGCTCTCAACGCTTTCGTATCTTGATAATACAATTGGCGAATATAATTCACATGATGATTGGCAAATAGTCCAAAAACATATTTCTTTTTCAAGATATAATTAGCCCTAGCCATATAAATACGTTCCGGTTCCAAATAAGGATTTCCCCGTACCTGACTATACACATTCAAATAAGAAACATTCGAGCTCATGGCCCAATACGCCGGATACTTCTTATCGCTGGAAAAATTGACTTGAAGCATATTCGATGGATCGATCGTATAACTCAAGTTCAATTGTGGATAGAGATTTACCCCAGACCATAAGGTCCACTTCCGGCCCGCCGAATCAATCACCGCCTTATTATACTCCGCCGAAAGAGAAGCGCTCAACACCAGTTTCTTGCCAAAACGCTTAGAGAAACCGGCATACAATCCCGCCGTATACTCTTTTTCTTTTTGGGCAAACGTAGCTGACAGATCCTCCTGTTTATCTTGGTAGGTAAAGGAGCTATTATCCGTAAAGGATAACTGCACATTCGTGCCCGCGTTAATTTTCCATCCTTTTCCAAATACCCGTTCGTAGTTGACGAATACATTCGCCAAATGGATATTTTGCCGGGAGGTAGCCTCCACCTCTTGTTTCGTATCGGGATAATCCGAGATCATATATTGATCCCTGCGATCCTTATAATAGGTATAATCCACCCCTGCGCTCAAGTTCTTGGAATGTGCATAATTCAATCGTACATTTTGAAGATTCTTCGGGCCCGATAACTTATTATTACTTTCCGCATTCTCAATACCCACAAATAGAGTGTTCGAATATCGTTTGGAATTAGAATCCGTTATCTTGGCATAATAAGAAATATCCACCTCACGCCCCTTATCCATAAACCAATTGGCACTCGCCCCAATCGTATGGTTCATAGAACGACCTACCGCCGTATTTTCTTGCAGGATCTCATAAGGACGATCCTTCACGATAGGATAGGCGTTCATATCCTCGGTTGAACGGGAATGGTTATAATTAGCGGAATAAGATAGATCCAGACTATATTTCTTTTTGGAGTAGGATAAATTCACTAATCCGGTTGGCGAGAAGTAGAAAGCTTGCTTTCCGGTCAAAGAGATATCGGCACTTAAATCCTCATTCACTTTCTTCTCCATAATGATATTTATACTACCTCCTTTTACGCCATATTTTGGAGGAGAGCTATACAAAAGCTCTATACTCTTTACTTTGCTGGCCGAGGTAGATTTCAGAAGCTCTACAATCTGGGACAATGACATTGAGCTTCTACGTCCGTTAATAATAATGTTCGTAGTAGGGACGCCGATGATACTAACGTTGTCCCCTTCTTTCACCAATCCGGGAATCTCTCCTAAAATATCAAATGCAGTATTCACCGGTTTGGCCATGATCAAGTTAGGCACGTCGAAAGATAAGGCATCGTCCGTAACCGTAACCAAAGGACGCTCGGAAGTAACGTAGACATCCGGCAATTTTACCGTAATACTATCTTTCACCAAGATAACAGAATCCTTAGTCTGTGCATTTACAGCGACAAGAACATTCAGAAGCAACAAGAAAGGAACAATGGCAGTCTTCATAATATCAAGATTATGTTTATAATCCGCCAAATTAAAAAGAAAAAAGGAGATAAGCAACGAAACTATCGAATATTTACGAACAAATCGTATACATATTCAAAATAAAGCAATTACACCACACCTACTTATACTATTAACCCGTTGGCGGAATTAAGTAACCGTGCCAAATCTTATAAAGATAAAAGTCAGATCAAACCAAATGTGCCTTTAGTCTGATAATATTCATTCGACCTTATCCAAGGTAAAAGTAAAGATTAAAGTAGAACCTCCGGGGATACCGCTATAATCTCCATATCCATAACCTAGCGAAGCCGGGATAATCGCCTCCACGGTCTCATCCAGATGGATATTCAATAAGACACCGCTTAAGCCCGGGATAATGCCGTTCATAGAAAAACTTGATCTATCCAGTTTCTTTTGAAAGACCTGTCCATCTATAAACTTCCCTTCCAGACCTAGCAAATAGACCACGGAAGTCATCGTGGGTGTTGTTGTCCACTCATTTTCTTTCCGAATGATCCGGTATAAGGCGGTATCACCCCCTAGAACAACTTGCTTATATCTTAATTCACCCTTCTCATCTTTCTCTGTTCCCAGATGTATTCCTTGTTTTTGTTGATATAAGCCAATTGTTCTTCCGAGAATTGAAGCTCATCATCATCCCCACAAGAAGTAAATCCCATCATCATGATCACTAAAAGTGACCATACATACATTGAAAGTGCTTTCATTCCGATTTCTATATAAAATTAAATTATGATTATTCTTGATTTCCGAGGCGCGAATATACAAATCCATTTTGTTATATCAACTAACTTTCCGTTCTTTGCATAAATATAGTAGTAACCAACTAATACAACATGAAACTAAATAAATTAATAGCGATCGCCACGATCAGCCTTCTGTCGGGAGGAAGCGTCTGATTCATGTCCTGCATTTTAGGAAGCATGATCTGGGTGCAGAAACATGCGCCTTCCCCCTGAGCTGCCAAAATCATCTGTAATTCGAAGTCACCCACTACCGTGCTGTGGCGGGGAGCGATAAAGCGGCGCTTAAAATACAGATCTATCTTCTGTCTCAGGTGGCTGACCGGCGGGTTAAGCAAAAAGGGCAGCTCTGCCAGCCGTTCCCATAAGCAGGTTTCAATTCCCAGGCTTTTCAACAGCTGTTTTGACACTGCAAGGTAGATAGTTTCTTTCCAGGACGCGCTTCTGAGCAGCTCCGGATGAGGTTCTGCGTCAATTCCCAACATGAGATCCAGCTCTCCGCAGAGCAGCAGCGCTTC
>OHDZ01000916.1_pt1 | contig 10199 bp, 9 predicted proteins | sample 1567161 | NCBI WGS metagenome assembly OHDZ01 (sample SAMEA3879525, study PRJEB24766) | human gut metagenome | biome: human-associated habitat; feature: feces | place: USA | collected 1985/1987 | reverse complement strand
TGGTTTTCATAAAATTTATTATTAATAAATGATTAAGTATTGAACTGTTCTTTCAATCAACAAATATACGAAAAACAATGTTCATCCGCATATTGCTGAAGATTAATTAAGAAATACTGGTCGTCCCATATCTCATATGGGTTTTGACGGTTGTACGGAAAGTGTCTTCGGTCATTCCATAAAGTCACGGCCAACCGCCACCGTGAGTATGGATTTTACGTTGGGTCAACATAGGATTTAGGGGTTAGAATTATTAAATTAATCATGTTGTCGCTTTGACATTGTTTCGAAGGACAAAAATAGGTACTTTTTGGAGAAGATGTACTCCTTCTTTTGGGTATTTTCATTAAATACTCTAAAAAAGAGGATTTGGTGCATTTTGTATAATGTCTCGTTCGTTTGGGGTATAAGTGAGGATAATCATATAAAAATAGACCATTCATCGCACTTTTTGTCGTTTGGGTTTGTTATATTTGTGTGTGTTTATAAACTCTAAAATATCAATGTATGAAAAGCTGGAAAGTAGAAGCAGCCATCATAGCCGTGGGGCTGCTTTTGTTGGGAATCATGGTAAAAGGCGGTATCAACAATTTTGTGAATAAGGACCGTGTGGTCAGTGTGAAAGGGCTGGCCGAAATGGAAGTGCCTGCCGACAAGGTAGTCTGGCCTCTTGTCTACAAAGACATAGGTAATGACCCTGCACTGCTTTATGCCAATATGGAGAAGAAAAACGCTGCCGTCGTGAGTTTCCTTGAAAACAACGGTATTGAGAAGGAGGAAATCAGTATTGCACCGCCCGAAGTGATTGATATGCAGGCCGAACGTTACGTTGACCGCAACGTGGCCTATCGTTATAATGCCACGTCTGTCATCACTGTCACTTCCAAGAATGTGGATAGGGTGCGTAAGCTCATGTCGGGGCAGGCTGAACTCTTGAAGCAGGGTATTGCCATCACGGGAGGGGATTATAAATATAATGTGTCTTATGAATTCACCGGTCTCAACGAAGTGAAGCCCAGAATGATAGAGGAGGCCACGAAGAACGCTCGTGCTGCAGCCGAGAAGTTTGCCAAGGATTCGGACAGTGAACTGGGGAAAATCCGCAATGCCTCGCAAGGGCAGTTCTCCATAAGTGACCGCGATGCCTATACTCCTTATATAAAAAGCGTACGTGTAGTGACTACTGTGAACTATTATTTGAAGAAATAACGAACTCGTCCGCATCTTTCCAAGCGGGAAACTTTAGCCTGAACTCCTGCAGGGAGGAAAGGTTGAGGGAGGCGGTGGCAATCGCCTCTTCGTTGTCGGGCACAGTGGCAAGCACTTCCCCCTTCGGAGAGTAGACCACACTGCCTCCGCTGTGTGGAATGTCTCTGCCGTCCTTGCCGATACGGTTGACACCGCAGACATAACTGATGTTTTCCAGCGCGCGCGCTTGCAGCAGGATGTCCCAGACTTTCCGGCGGGGAATGGGCCAGTTGGCGACGTAAATCAGGAGGTCGTATTCATTGCTCGTATTGCGGCTCCAGACCGGGAAACGAAGGTCATAGCATACAAGCAGCAGTATGTTCCAGCCGCGATATCGGATGATGGGACGCCGGTTACCGGAGGTGAAATGTTCTGTCTCGTGCCCCATCCGGAAGAGGTGGCGTTTGTCGTAATAGTAAGTATTGCCTTCGGGCGTAAGGAAGAATGCGCGGTTGTAGTAGGATGGCTTTCTGCCTTCCGAGGCTGTTTCGCAGGCAATATAGCTGCCGGCAAGAGCAAGCCGGTACTCTTCGGACCATTGGCGCAGTGTTGCGATGGTTTCTCCCGTTGTGGGTTCGGCCAAGCTGGCGGTGTCCATACTGAAGCCGGTGGAGAATGTTTCCGGTAAAACAACAATCTCCGTTGTTCCACGAAGAGTTTCTAACTTCTCGCGGAGACGACGGAGATTTTCTTGTTTATTTTCCCAGACGATGTCTGTTTGCAAGATGCTTATTCGCATGGCATTAATGCTTAATACCTGATTAGATATTTCCTAAATCAAAATTTTCGGGATTTTTTCCTTTAAAGTTCTTGAAGTACAGTTTTATCTCGCGCATATCCTTTTCGATGTCTCCGGTAGGCATGACAGCCTTGGTAGAGGAGATGGTCTTGGAAGGATAATCAATCCCGATAAGCATGATGGGCACTTGTGCTTTAAGTGCTATGTAATAAAAACCTTTCTTCCAGTTGGGATTGGCTTTACGGGTTCCTTCCGGTGTAATAGCCAGGTGGAAATGCTTGCTGTTTGCAAACTTTTCGGTCATTTGGTCCACTAAGGAAGATTTACGTCCCCGGTTCACCGGAATGCCGCCAACGGCTTTGAATATCAGTCCCAGAGGAAAAAAGAACCATTCCTTTTTCATCATGAAACTGGTCTTGCGACCGATGGCACCATAAAACAATTTACCGATAAATAAGTCCCAATTGGAAGTATGGGGTGCCGCACAAATTACACATTTGTCGTAGTCGGGCACCGTCACGTTTGTCTTCCAGCCCAGCAGGCGATAATAAATGAAGCTATAAAAGGCTTTCTTCATCTTATTTCAGTTTGCCCATTGCGTCAATAATTTCGTCTACTTTTGCATTGAAGTCAGCACGAAGTTTTTTGTAGAAACCTTTTACATTTCCTGGCTCGGTGTGGCTGATGCGGCTTATGAATTCATCTTGCATTTTCAGAATTTCAGCCATCAGTTCATCGGCTTTTTGTTTGTCTGTTCCAGGCACATATAAGCTGTTTACAAGACACTCTGTGAACAATTCACCTGCAATATAGTTTATATTCTTCTTTAGTTCTTTTCTACTTGCCATAATCTTTACGTTTAAAATGAATAATCTGAATTATTTTCGGTAAAGATAATGTTTTTCTTTGTTAGTGTAGAGCAAAAAAGGGTTTTTATGTGTTTTTAATTTAGTAGTTTTGTGGAATTATTCCACAAACTGTGGACACATTCCACAGGGAAAAATGGAGGATGCCACCATGAATAAAGAACTGCCGTCTGCTTTTCTGCTTGATATATAGTTTGTTAGACGTAATGGATGAGATGGTGATAGATTGGCATCGGATTTGCTTTAATAGAAAGAAACAGGGTTAAATTTAATATACAAACAAGCATGAGACAGTTTTTTACGAAAAAAGAATTGAAACTAAAGAAGAAGAGGTTGCTGATGATGGTTGCCTGCATGGCGGTATTGTTGGCAGGTTACGTTATTCTGACTTGGCCTAAGAAGGTGGAATCGGAAGCTCCTACCGTGATTGTGGAATCTGCGGAAAAAGGAGATGTGGAGATATATGGCGAGTACGTGGGACGTATTCGCGCTCAGCAGTTTGTAGAGGTACGTGCGCGTGTGGAAGGGTATTTGGAGAATATGCTTTTCGCAGAAGGAACATATGTCACCAAGAACCAGGTACTTTTTGTGATAAACCAGGACCAGTATAGGGCAAAGGCTGACAAAGCTCGTGCACAGTTAAAGAAGGATGAAGCGCAGGCATTGAAGGCAAAGCGCGATTTGGAGCGTATCCGCCCCCTCTATGCGCAGAACGCTGCCAGCCAGCTGGATTTGGACAATGCCCAGGCTGCTTACGAGACTGCAGAAGCCTCAGTAGCGATGAGCCAGGCCGATTTGGACCAGGCTGAATTGGAATTGGGATATACGTTGGTCCGTTCTCCGCTATCGGGACATATCAGTGAAAGAAATGTGGATTTGGGAACATTGGTCGGACCGGGAGGCAAGTCCTTGCTGGCTACGGTTGTGAAAAGTGATACGGTTCTGGTAGATTTCAGCATGACGGCATTGGATTACCTGAAAAGCAAGGAACGGAATATCGATATAGGGCGTCAGGACTCTACACGTTCCTGGCAGCCGAACATTACGATTACTTTGGCGGATAATACCGTCTATCCTTATAAGGGCTATGTGGATTTTGCCGAACCTCAGGTGGACCCTCAGACCGGAACATTCTCCGTGCGTGCCGAAATGCCGAACCCTAACAAAGTGTTGTTACCGGGGCAGTTTACAAAGGTTAAGCTATTGCTGGATGTACGTGAGGGTGCTGTCGCCGTTCCTCAAAAGGCGGTTACCATTGAGAAAGGTGGTGCATATATTTTTGTGATGCGCCGGGACTCTACGGTTGAAAAGCGTTTCATTGAACTGGGACCTGAATTTGGCAACAATTGGGTGGTTGAGCGTGGTCTGGTTGCCGGAGAACAAATTGTGACTGAAGGTTTCCACAAGCTGACTCCGGGTATGAAAGTACGTGCCCAGGCTGCCGTTCCTAAAAAGGAGGAAGAGCAGACGAGTGATTCTCTGAACAAGCAGGTTGTTTCCGAAACGAAGCAGACTACTCCGGCTGAGAATAAATCAAAGGACAACAACCCTTCAAAGTAATGATGTTATGAAAGTAAGTTTCTTTATAGACCGCCCGGTATTCTCGGCGGTGATATCGATTGTGATTGTAATTGTCGGTATCATTGGCCTGACCATGCTGCCGGTAGACCAATATCCGCAGATAACGCCTCCCGTAGTGAAAATCAGTGCTTCCTATCCGGGAGCCAGTGCATTGACTGTTTCGCAGGCGGTGGCAACCCCTATCGAGCAAGAGATAAACGGTACTCCCGGTATGCTGTACATGGAGTCCAACAGTTCTAATTCCGGAGGATTTTCAGCTACGGTCACTTTCGACGTGTCTGCCGACCCGGATTTGGCTGCCGTAGAAATACAGAACCGTGTGAAACTGGCGGAGAGCCGTTTGCCAGCCGAAGTGATTCAGAACGGTATTTCTGTGGAAAAGCAGGCTCCCAGCCAATTGATGACTATCTGTCTGACTTCCAGTGACCCGAAGTTCGACGAAATTTATTTGAGTAACTTTGCTACTATCAATGTACTCGACTTGTTGCGCCGTATCCCCGGTGTGGGACGTGTTTCCAACATCGGTAGCCGCTACTATGCCATGCAGATATGGGCGTTGCCCGACAAACTTGCCAACTTCGGACTGACGGTGCAGGATTTGCAGAATGCCCTGAAGGACCAGAACCGTGAGTCTGCTGCGGGTGTTTTGGGACAACAGCCGGTGAAGGGACTCGACATTACTATCCCTATCACTACCCAGGGACGCTTAAGTTCGGCAAAGCAGTTTGAGGACATTGTGGTCCGTGCCAATGCCAACGGTTCCATTATCCGTCTGCGCGATGTGGCGCGTGTTTCATTGGAAGCATCTTCATATAGCACGGAGAGTGGCATCAACGGTGAGAATGCTGCCGTTCTCGGTATCTATATGCTTCCCGGGGCCAATGCAATGGAAGTTGCAAAGAGCGTAAAGGCTGCTATGGAGGAAATCAGTGCAAATTTCCCTGAGGGGATGAGTTATGAGATTCCCTTCGACATGACGACTTATATTTCCGAATCCATTCACGAAGTGTACAAGACGTTGTTCGAAGCGCTGATTCTGGTGGTGCTGGTTGTATTTCTATCCTTGCAAAGTTGGCGTGCGACGGTGATACCGATTGTTGCGGTACCTATTTCCCTGATTGGTACCTTCGGTTTCATGCTTATTTTCGGTTTCTCTCTGAACATACTGACTTTGCTTGGATTGATTCTCGCCATCGGTATTGTGGTAGATGATGCCATTGTGGTGGTGGAGAATGTAGAACATCTTATGGAGACGGAGAAATTGAGCCCGTATGAAGCTACCAAAAAGGCGATGAACGGATTGGCAAGTGCCTTGATTGCCACATCGTTGGTGCTCTGTGCCGTGTTTGTGCCGGTAAGTTTCTTGAGCGGAATCACCGGACAGTTATACCGTCAGTTTACCATTACTATCGCCGTTTCCGTATTGCTTTCTACGGTAGTGGCCCTGACGCTTAGTCCCGTCATGTGTTCGCTCATATTGAAGCCCGACAGTGGAAAGAAAAAGAACATAGTTTTCCGCAAAATCAATGAATGGCTGAACTTGGGCAATCACAAATACGTGGCTGTCATTAACCGGGTCATCAGGAATCCCCGCCGCTTGATGAGTGCGTTCGGCCTGGTACTGGTTGCCATTTTCATTATCCACCGGTTGGTGCCTACCAGCTTCCTGCCGGTAGAAGACCAGGGCTATTTTAAGATAGAGTTGGAGTTGCCGGAAGGTGCTACTTTGGAGCGAACCCGTGTGGTGACCGACCGTGCCGTGCAATACTTGGAGAAGAATCCCTATGTGGCCTATGTGCAGAACGTGACGGGTAGCAGCCCCCGTGTGGGTAGCAACCAGGCACGCAGTGAGCTGACGGTTATTCTGAAACCGTGGGAAGAGCGTAAGGGGATTTCCATCGATAAGATAATGGAGAATGTGGAGAAGGATTTGAAGGAATATCCCGAATGCAAGGTCTATCTTTCCACGCCTCCGGTCATTCCGGGATTGGGTACCTCGGGAGGTTTCGAAATGCAGCTTGAGGCGCGTGGAGAGGCGACGTTTGACAACTTGGTGCAGGCGGCAGATACGCTGATGTATTATGCCCAGAAGCATAAGGAGCTGACGGGGCTTTCATCATCCTTGCAGTCTGAAATACCGCAACTTTATTTTGATGTGGACCGTGATAAGGTGAAAATGCTGGGTGTGCCCCTGGCGGATGTATTCTCTACCATGAAGGCCTATACCGGTTCAGTATATGTGAATGACTTCAATATGTTCAACCGTATATATAAGGTGTATATCCAGGCCGAGGCTCCTTATCGTGAGCATAAGGACAATATCAACTTGTTCTTTGTAAAGGCAAAGGACGGAGTGATGGTGCCGCTTACTTCCTTGGGAAATGCCTCTTATACCACCGGTCCGGGCAGTATCAAGCGTTTCAATATGTTTACCACTGCCGTCATCCGCGGTTCTGCGGCACAAGGCTACAGTTCCGGCCAGGCAATGGAGATTATGGAGCAGATTGCACGTAACCACTTGCCGGACAATATCGGTCTGGAGTGGAGTGGCCTTTCCTATCAGGAAAAGAAGGCGGGAGGACAGACGGGTCTTGTGCTTACGCTGGTATTCCTTTTCGTATTCCTCTTTTTGGCTGCGCAATATGAAAGTTGGACGGTGCCTATCGCTGTATTGCTTTCACTGCCGGTTGCCGCTTTGGGTGCCTATCTGGGCGTTGTGATATGCGGATTGGAGAATGATATTTATTTCCAAATCGGCTTGGTGATGCTGGTGGGGCTTGCGGCAAAGAATGCCATTTTGATTGTGGAGTTTGCCAAGGTGCAGGTTGACAAGGGAGGAGACTTGATACAGTCTGCCATCCATGCTGCCCAACTCCGTTTCCGGCCTATCCTGATGACTTCCCTCGCCTTTGTATTGGGAATGCTTCCTATGGTGTTGGCAAGCGGACCGGGCTCGGCGAGCCGTCAGGCCATCGGTACGGGTGTTTTCTTCGGAATGATATTTGCCATTGTATTCGGTATTGTGCTTGTACCGTTCTTCTTTGTCCTGGTATACAAGACAAAAGCCAAAGTGCAGCATAAGATTAAGAAAGACTGATTTTAAAGACAACGTTTATGAAAAGAAAGAACATATATATTATTTTGTTGCTGAGTATGTTTGCCCTTACCTCATGCAAGGTGGGCAAGAGCTATGTGCGTCCGGAGATGGCATTGCCGGATAGCCTGGCACAGCAGCAGGATAGCATGAGCATAGCCGATGAACAGTGGCAGGCGGTTTATACGGACAGCACGCTGCGTGCTTTGATAGACCGTGCTCTGGAATATAACAAAGACATGCTGATTGCAGCTTCCCGTGTCAAGGAGATGGCTGCCCAAAAACGTATCAGTGTTGCCAACCTTCTGCCGCAGCTCACCGGAAAGGTGGAGGCTGAGCGCGAGGTGGAGAATTACGGTGGTCATAGCCGTGATGTAGGCAATACTTACGAAGCCAAGGCGTTGCTCTCTTGGGAACTGGACCTTTGGGGAAACTTGAGATGGAAGAAAGTGGCTGCTGTGGCCGAATATTTGCAAAGTGTGGAGGCGCAGCGTGCGTTGCGCATGACCATCGTTGCCGAAGTGGCGCAGGCTTATTATGAGCTGGTAGCCCTTGATACGGAACTGGAGATTGTGCGCCAGACACAAAAGGCGCGTGAAGAGGGAGTGCGCTTGGCGCGTATCCGTTTTGAAGGAGGGCTGACCTCGGAGACCTCTTATCAACAGGCTCAAGTGGAGTTGGCTCGTACGGCTACTCTTGTTCCGGATTTGGAACGCCGTATCTCTCTGAAAGAAAATGATATATCCTTCCTTGTGGGGGAATTCCCTACCCGTATCAAGCGTGTCAATTTTCTGCAGGAACTGGATGTGCCGGAGTCCTTACCGGTAGGTCTGCCTTCCGATTTGTTGGAACGTCGCCCCGATGTCCGTGTGGCGGAGCAGCAGTTGAGGGCTGAACATGCCAGAGTGAAAGTTGCTTATACCAATATGTTCCCCCGTTTGGCCCTGACCGGACAATTTGGATTGGAAAGTGATGTGTTATCCAATTTCCTGGAATCTCCCTATTCCTTATTGAATGGGGCAGTCTTGGCACCACTTTTCGGTTGGGGAAAGAACCGTGCTGCATTGAATGCACAGAAGGCTTCTTTTGAAGCCGAAGTGCATAGCTATGAAAAGACAGTGCTGAATGCTTTTAAGGAAGCGAAGAATGCCATTGTAGATTTCAATAAGATAAAGGAGGTCTACCAACTGCGTGCCAAACTTGAACGTTCTGCCAAGGGATATGTGGATTTGGCACAGTTGCAATACATCAACGGCGTCATCAATTATATGGATGTGCTCGATGCCCAGCGTGGTTATTTCGATGCCCAAATAGGGGTGAGCAATGCCATCCGCGACGAACTTATTGCCATGGTAAATGTCTATAAGGCATTGGGGGGTGGCTGGCAAACCGAATGACGTGTGATTAAAGAAGACAGCAAGGGCGTGTATGTACCGAAATATTTGATGGTATATACACGCCCTTGTTCTATAATTGGCTTATTTCATCTAGGATTCTGTATTTAGAGTCTCCTTGTTTTCTTTCTTTTCCTTTGCCTTTTCTACTTCAAGAGCTACGTTTACAGCATTCATGCCTTTAAGGCCACGTTCGAGGTCGAACGTCACAATATTGTTTTCTGCTATATCTGTCAGCACATTGTTAATGTGGAAAAAGTATTTTTCGACCCCGGATAAGTCCTTGATGAAGCCGAAGCCTTTCGATTCATTGAAAAACTCGATACGTCCTCTGCGGATGACCGGTTCTTCCTTGTCTTTTTTGGGAGTTGATATGACGATTTCTTCCAGCTTTATTTCTTCTTTGGGAGTGTTTTCTGCCGGAGGAGTAGAGGTTATCATGCCGTTTTCGTCAACATAGGCAATCATATCTTCAAAGCTATTGGCTTTGTTGGATAGTTTTTTTTCTTCTTTCTTTTTTTGTTTTTCAGCTCGTCGGGCGAGTCTTTTCTTTTCATTTTCACGCTTGTCTGCGGAGATGGATTTGGCCATGTATTTTTATTTATTGAGTTATAAAAAAAGCAGGGGGCATTGCTACAACACCTCCTGCTTTTGTCAGTAGTTAAGAATATTAATATCTTCTAGAGTTATTATAACCACCACGGCCACCACCGTTAGACGGTCTTTCAGTACGAGGACGTGCCACGCTTACTGAAATAACTTTCTGGTCGTATTCAACTCCATTCAGTTCGTCAATTGCTTTTTGTCCTTCTGTATCATTCGGCATTTCTACGAAGCCGAAACCGCGTGAACGTCCCGTCTCTCTGTCGTTAATAATGTAGGCTGAGGTTACTTCGCCATACTGTGAAAATAATTCCTGTAAGCTGTCACTGTTTGTGTTCCAGCTTAGGTTTGCAACATAAATGTTCATTTCTTTTTGTAAGTTAAAATTGTTATTTATTAATGATTGAGATCCGCACGGCGTTCATACCTCGCGTACCACGTTCAATTTCAAATGTTACGTTATCCCCTTCGGTTATCCCTTCGGGAGCGGAAGTAACGTGGAAAAAATATTTCTCACCACTTCCTAAATCTTTAATAAAACCATAACCTCTGGACACATTAAAATGTTCAATACGTCCGTTTAATGGCAGAACTTCTTCTGCTTCGCCTTTTTTCGGAATTGATATTTCTATTTCAGAAGCATCTATTTCCTCTTTAGGCTTTACACCTTCGGG
>OHDZ01000915.1_pt1 | contig 10208 bp, 7 predicted proteins | sample 1567161 | NCBI WGS metagenome assembly OHDZ01 (sample SAMEA3879525, study PRJEB24766) | human gut metagenome | biome: human-associated habitat; feature: feces | place: USA | collected 1985/1987 | reverse complement strand
ATCTAGGTGAGGTCATATTTTGTTATCCCGGTTTCCGGGCGATCGGTAATTACCGGATCGCCCATCAATTGTATAAGCTCGGGGTTCCTTATATTCCTCGTATGATTACGGAGATGGCACATTCCGAGACCGGTATCGATATCCATCCGGGCGCGAAGATCGGTCATCATTTCTCGATAGACCACGGGACGGGTACGGTGATCGGCGAGACGAGCGTGATCGGCAATTACGTCCGAATCTTTCAGGGCGTCAGCTTGGCGGGAGAGAAACTTCCCCCCGATGAGAACGGTAACGCTATCCGTGGCGTAGCCCGTCATCCTATCTTGGAAGATCATGTGACAGTATATTCTAATTCCACCTTAATCGGTAAAATCCGGATTGGCAGAGGGGCTACGATATGTGGTAACGTCTGGATAGCGGAGGATGTACCGGCAGGGAGTACGGTTACACAATTGAAAATTGAGAATTGAAAATTATCAAGAGGGTAGCTGGAAGGAGATCGAAGCATGTCAGAGAGCGAAATGAGAATAATTAATAATAAACAACGTAATACGCAATTGGGAATAATTTTCAATTCTCAATTCTCAATTTTCAATTAAAATGAGCGAGACATTTGAAATGGTGGCCAAAACCCTATACGGGTTGGAAGAGATCTTGGCCGAGGAGTTATTAGCTTTAGGTGCCAACGACTTGCAGATCGGTCGTCGTATGGTTTCCTTTACGGGTGATAAGGAATTGCTTTATAAAGCGAATTTCCACTGCCGTACTGCCCTGCGCATTCTGAAACCGATTTATCATTTCAAGGCCAAAGATGCTGATACCGTTTATAAAGAGGTGAAAAAGGTAGAGTGGGAGAAGTATTTGTCGCTGGACAAGACGTTCGCGATCGACTCGGTGATCTATTCCGAGGATTTCAATCACTCGAAGTTTGTCGCTTACCGTACGAAAGACGCTATCGTGGATTATTTCATCGAGAAGTTCAAGAAGCGTCCGTCCGTTCGTGTCAATAACCCGGACTTATATATCAATATCCATATTTCGCATAACGATTGTACCTTATCTATCGATAGCTCCGGCGAGTCTTTGCACAAGCGTGGTTATCGGGTGGATCAAACGGAAGCTCCGTTGAATGAGGTGTTGGCTGCCGGCATGATCCTAAAAACCGGTTGGAAAGGAGAATCTAATTTCGTAGATCCGATGTGTGGTTCCGGTACATTGTTGATCGAGGCTGCCATGATCGCCTTGAATATCGCTCCGGGTATCCATCGGAAAGAGTTCGCTTTCCAGAAATGGGTGGACTATGATGAGGAATTGTTCGATCGTATTTATAATGATGAGAGCGGGGAGCGTGAGTTCGCTTTCCATTGCTATGGCTCCGATATTTCCCAAGCCGCTATCGATATCGCCTTGGAGAATATCCGTAGCGCTGGCTTGATGAAATATATCGATCTGAAGGTGAAACCGTTCCAACAATATACAGAGGCTCCGAAGCCGGGTATATTGGTGACGAACCCACCTTATGGAGAGCGTATATCATCTCGTGATCTATTGGGATTGTATAATATGATCGGCGAGCGTTTGAAACATGTGTTCATGGGATATAAGGCTTGGATTTTGAGCTATAAAGATGAATGTTTCGATAAGATCGGCTTGCGCCCGAGCGAGAAGATCAAATTGATGAATGGTTCCTTGGAGTGCGAATACCGTTGCTATGAGTTATTTGAGGGAACCAATAAGGACTTCAAAAAGGCATTGAATGAGGATGGAAAGGAGCGTCCGCACAGATCGGAAGGCTCTTTCGAACGTAGAGGCAATGATCGTCCAAACTTCCGTACGGGTCGTGTGGATCGTCCGGAGCGTCGTTTCGCCGCTGCCCATAGCGAGGATGATGAGGAGCGTTTCGCTTCCATTCCGGGGAAACGTATCTTTGGAGAGGATCGGGGAGAGGACCGTCCGGTCCGCAAGAAATTCGTGGATGCCCCGGTTCGTAAGCCGATCAAGCCAAAAGGAGAACGTCCTGTGAAAATGCGTTATCGGGATGAGGATGACCGTAAGAAAGGGTTTGGCGATCATAAGAGGGATGGAAAGCGCCCATTTAGCAAACCTATAAAGCCTATAAAACGGAGAGGGTATGATGATTATGAGGATTAAATCATCTTTATTCATAAGCCTATGTCTGATTTTATTAACGATGTCGATTACCGCCCAAGATAAGCAACTCTCCTTGCACGACTTGATTCCTGGAGGGAAGACGTATAGCCGCTTCGTACCTCGTGACTTGAAACAGTTACGATGGTGCGGGGACGAGTACTTATATGTTAAGGGAGATAGCGTGTTAGGAGCTAAGCCGGGGAAAAAAGAAGAGGTCCTTTTTTCGTTGGAAAGACTGAATGGGGCCTTGACGGCGGCAAATCTGCAGACGGTTGGTTCCTTGCCTAGCTTTTCGGTACCCTATGAAAGAGGTTCGGTCTTGGCTTTTACTAGCAAACAGCACCGGATTCATTATGACTATAAGAAGAATAAGGTAGTCGCTGATTATGCTTTGAAGAATAACTGGGCGAATTATGACTTTTGCCCGGCTACGAATAACTTAGCTTTTACGGAGGGAAACAATGTGCATATTTTATCCCCGGATGGACGAAATACGATTGTTACACGTGAAACACAGGATGGAATCGTATGCGGACAGGCTGTCCATCAACGGGAGTTCGGGATTACGAAAGGTATGTTTTGGTCTCCTAAAGGCTCGGCTCTAGCGTTTTATCGTATGGATGAGCGTATGGTGACCGCTTACCCGCTGGTGAATATCGATACTCGTTGCGCTACGCCGGTTCCTCATAAATATCCGATGGCTGGAATGAAGAGCCATGAGGTTACGGTGGGTGTCTATCAGGTAGCTACCGGGCAGACGGTTTGGTTGGAGACAGGCTTGCCGAAAGAGAAATATTTAACAAATATCGCTTGGAGTCCGGATGAGAAGAGTATTTATATCGCTGAGTTGAATCGTGAGCAGAACGAGATGCATTTGGTGCGGTACTCTGCCTTGACGGGAAAGAAAGAGGCTGATCTGTTTACCGAGACGGATCGTTGTTATGTGGAGCCGCAGCATCCCGTGCTTTTCTTGCCGAACGATCCGGATAAGTTTATCTGGCAGAGTGAGGCGGATGGCTATAACCATCTATATCTGTATGATACGACTGGAAAGGAATTAAGGAAGCTAACCGGTGGGGAATGGGTGGTTACCAAGGTGCTAGGCTTTAGCAAAGACGGAAATAAGGTGATTTTCGAGGGAACGGCACCTCATCCCGTATCTCCGAATATGCAAGGAACGGGGATGCAACGTTATATTTGGGAGACGGATTTGAGAACGGGTGATATCATGAATTGCTTGAGTTGGAAAGTGGGCGTGCACCGTTGGTTGCTGAGTCCCTCCGGCGAATATGCGATTGATTATGTAAGTTCTCCTTCTACCCCGAGGGATATCGATTTAGTCCGTATAAAGGACGCTAAGGTGATTTCTACCTTACTTTCTGCTCCGGATCCCTTTAAATCGTATCGGATGCCGCGGATCAAGGTTGGACATATCCTTGCTGCCGATGGTAAGACTCGCTTGAATTACCGGTTGACTTTACCGCCGGATTTGGATGAGACGAAGAAGTATCCTACGATTGTCTATGTATATGGAGGCCCTAAAGTACAGCTTGTTACGGGCGACTGGCAAAACGGGGCTCGTGGTTGGGACCTCTATATGGCACAGAGAGGTTATGTGATGTTTACCGTGGATAGCCGCGGCTCGGCAAATCGTGGACATGCTTTTGAGAGCGTGATTCATCGTAATTTGGGTATCAATGAGATGGCGGACCAAGTGAAGGGTGTCGAGTTCCTGAAATCTTTGTCTTATGTGGATGCCGACCGTATCGGGGTACATGGCTGGAGTTATGGCGGTTTTATGACAACGAACTTGATGCTGACTTATCCGGAGATCTTTAAGGTGGGCGTGGCCGGAGGGCCGGTTATCGACTGGAGCAATTACGAGATTATGTATGGCGAGCGTTATATGGATCGCCCGCAGGATAATCCGGAAGGTTATAAGAACGCGAACCTAAAACTGAAGGCCGGTAATCTGAAAGGCCATCTGTTGATGATACATGGGGATATCGATCCGGTGGTAGTGTGGCAACACAGCCTTGGTTTCTTAAAGGCTTGCGTAGAGGCTGATACGTATCCGGATTACTTTGTGTATCCTCGCCATGAGCATAATGTGACCGGTAAGGACCGTCCGCATTTGCATGAGAAGATTACGAGGTATTTCGATGACTACCTTGGGAATTGAAAATGGAGAATTGAGAATTGAAAATTAGAAGAGATATGAATATATTGTTATTAGGCTCTGGTGGGCGTGAGCATGCGATCGCTTGGAAGATCGCTCAAAGCCCGAAAGTTGATAAGTTATTTATCGCTCCCGGTAATGCGGGAACAGCGTTGGTAGGAACCAATGTGGATATTAAAGCGGATGATTTTGCCGCTATCAAGGATTTTGCGTTGGCGAACCAAGTGAATATGGTCGTGGTAGGTCCCGAGGATCCATTGGTGAAGGGTGTTTATGATTATTTCAAGAAGGATGAGGCATTAAGCTCCATCCCCGTGATCGGCCCGAGTGGGGAAGGTGCCCAATTGGAAGGTAGCAAGGATTTCGCCAAGGCGTTTATGATGCGTCATCATATCCCGACCGCTCGTTATAAGAGTATTTCCACTGAAAACCTAGAGGAAGGCTATGCGTTCTTGGAATCTCTTTCCGCTCCTTATGTATTGAAAGCGGATGGATTGGCTGCCGGTAAAGGGGTACTGATTATCGATAACTTGGAGGAAGCCAAGAAAGAGTTGGGAGATATGCTGGGCGGAATGTTTGGCGACGCGAGCAAGACGGTCGTGATCGAGGAGTTCTTGGATGGTATCGAATGCTCCGTATTCGTCTTGACGGATGGCAACGATTACAAGGTGCTTCCGGTAGCGAAAGATTATAAGCGTATCGGCGAGGGCAATACGGGCTTGAATACCGGTGGCATGGGAGCCGTTTCCCCGGTTCCTTTTGCGGATGAGGTATTTATGGCGAAGGTGGACGAGCGTATTATCCGTCCTACCGTAGAGGGATTGAAAGCGGAGCATATCGATTATAAAGGTTTCATCTTCTTGGGTCTGATCAATGTGAAGAATGAGCCGATGGTGATAGAATACAATTGTCGTATGGGCGATCCGGAGACAGAGGTAGTCATGCTTCGTATCCAAAGCGATTTGGTTGATTTGCTGGAAGGGGTAGCGGAAGGCGATTTAGCGGCTCGTACATTGGTACAGGACCCTCGTGCGGCGGTTACGGTTATGTTGGTAAGCGGCGGTTACCCGGAGGCTTACGAGAAGAATAAGGTAATCACGGGATTGGATGGCGTATCCTCGAACAATATAGTGTTCCATGCCGGAACGAAGCTGGTAGACGGCCAGATCCTGACGAATGGCGGCCGTGTGATCGCGGTCAGTTCGTATGGGGCTACTAAGGAAGAGGCTTTGGCCCAATCTTTCGCCGGAGCTAAGCAGATCGATTTCGATAAGAAGTATTTCCGTCGGGATATCGGGTTTGATTTATAATTGCGTTTATCGAGAACGCCGGTCGGCATTTGCAGTGAACGTCAGTCGGCGTTTACGGTGAGTACCGGTCGGCGTTCACTACGAACGTCGCTCCGGTGCTTGCACTAACGCAGGTACCGTATTTTCACACTAAGATAAGATTATGGCAAGAGGAACAACTTCATATTACGGACGTAGATATACTATAGCGACACCTATGACCCATTTGTACATGCTTTGCGCTTGTATTTTTTGTTGGATCGTGGGGTATGTGGATTCGGTAGGCTATCCCGTGTATGGAGAGGTGACGGCTCCTCCTTTATGGAATGCCCTCTGTCTGGTTCTTCCGGGTAAGTTGTTTACCTATTTGATCGGTTTTTTGCTGATGGCCGGTGGTGCGTTTCTGGTGCATCGGGTAAACTATGCGTTGATGTTGATTCGTGAGAAGACATTGCTTCCCTTTCTCTTCTATGCCTTGTTGACAAGTACAAACCCGGATTTCTTTCCCTTGAAATCAACATCTGTCGGGGTGTTTTGTTTGATATTGGCCCTTTATCAGTTATTTACCTCTTATCATGACCCGGACGCTACGGATAAGGCTTATAACGCATCCTTGATTATCAGTATCGGAAGTCTGTTGTGGATACACATCCTTTGGTTCTTGCCGCTGTTTTGGTTGGGAATGTATAATTTCAGGACATTGAATATCCGGACATTTGTCGCTTCCTTGTTCGGAATCTTGACGGTTTATTGGTTTGTTTTCGGATGGTGTGTCTGGGAATGGGATTTCACGGTATTTACCATACCTTTCACCTCCTTATTCAAGATCCGTTTCCTTGCGGTACTAGGGACGGGAATTATAGATTGGATACAGATTGTTTTAGTGGCGGGATTAACGATCATTGCTTCATTAAACATCGTTACACATGAGTATGAGGATAATTTGCGTACTCGTCAGTTTCTTTCTTTTCTGATTGTCATGGCCATTTGGTCGTTTGGATTGTTCTTTATCTATGAGCAGTCGTCCGAGGAATTTCTGGAAATGGCCTGTGTACCGGCGTCTATCCTGATCGCCCATTTTTTTACGGTGAACCGGGGGAAATATATCTTTTGGCTGTTCCATTTCTCGGTAGTTATGTTTATCGCATTATTAATGATACGTATATGGAATTTCTTATAGCCTACGGGTATATCGGGGTGTTTATCGCCTCTTTCTTAGCGGCCACGATCTTACCGTTTAGCAGCGAGGTCGTATTGACGGGTGTATTATTGGCGGGTTCGGCATATTGGCCTTGCATGATCGCTGCTACGCTTGGTAATTTCTTAGGTGGAATGAGCTGCTATTGGCTGGGGATGCTGGGAAAGGTAGAGTGGATCGAGAAATACCTCAAACTCGATCCGGTAAAACTACAGAAGGTGCAGGATTGGATCAAGGGAAAAGGCTCTTGGATGGGCTTCTTTGTTTTTCTTCCCGGTATCGGTGATTTTATCGCTGTCGCTCTAGGTTTCTTGCGGGCTAATATATGGGTCGTGGCGATCTCCATGTTCTTAGGAAAAGCGATCCGTTATTGGGTTTGGATGGAGTTTGTTTATAAGGTACAGTCCATGTTTTGATAACCCGAGACCTGTATCTTGCACGAAATCATTTCAAGCGTAATTGTCCCCTTTTCCGTGAACTTGATGGCGTTATCGATAAAATTCGTGATAGAATTACAAGGATTTTTGTATATGAATTCTGCAAGCTTGGAAGTCTTTTTTGTTCGGAAGGAACTCATTCCAGCGTGTAAGTGTTTGCCGGGAGAAGACCGTCAATGAGAAAACCAGCATAGAGGTAAAGGCGATACTGGTCGTGATAGCGGAACCTACGACCCCGTAAGACGGGATGAGTAAAAAGCCGGAGATTAATAAGGCAATAAGCCCTACGCACGAGCTTGCCGTACTGTACCGGATCTTTCCGCTGCCGATGAAATAATGGCTGATGATGCTGTTGCAGCCTAACGCTACGATTCCGATCGATAATCCGCCTATCACTTTACGTATGCCTTTGAACTCGGCGCTGAAAAGATAATCCGTATATATCCATTCCGGTACCAATAGGATACATCCCATCACGAGGGCTAAAGCGCAAAAGGTCAATTTGAAAAGCTGTAAGGTAATACGTTTTTGTTCCGTTGCCTCTGAGGTCTTGGCCACGCTACTGTATTCGATGAAACTTACGCTGCGACTAATATTCCATACACTCTCGGAGATCTTGGTCCCAGCATCTAGCAAGCCTACGCTTCCCAACCCGGCGAAACGTTGTATCAAGAAATAATTGAGTCGGGTAGTACAGGTTTCCGCCAACCCGTCCGCACCGGCCCACAGGCCGTAGGCAAACATTTCTTTTAATAGACCGTAGAGTGATTTGCCGGAAGACCGGGATGTCTCCTTTAAGAAATAAGGAACAAGCATCGATAGGCTGGCAATAAAGGCTATGCCGTTCGTGACATATAATCCCCAGACATACGACCGTACGTCCGGGCGCTTCAATATATAATAGAAATAGAGTAAGACGAAAAATAGCAGTCCTCCTTGCAATATAAACGTGAGATTAAACCCTTTGATATTGTCTTTACCCAACAAGAAGCGGGCATTGGCGTTTACCGTAGAGCTCAAGATCGCCAACAAGAAGATATCCAGCCGATAGCCGGTGGGTAAAAGCCCGGTAAGATACATGAAGCCGCAAGCTAGGGAAGAGCCGATAGGTGTCCACAGATATGCGGGAAGGAAAATTGTCCGCATGGAGTAACGATTCATGAAATAGACAATCGTATTCCCGCATAAAATCCCATTGACGATTACCGCTATATTTACCGAGGCCACGATCAACCCGATCATCCCCACGCCCTCGATTCCCAGCACCTTCGCATTAATGAAGATCAGCGCTAGGTTAAGGAAAGCTATCAGATAACGCGAGCCTATTGTCCCCAGTATCTTTTTTAACATAAGCTATAGTTGTAATCCATTCAGTAACCTTACATAGGTATCGATCGCTTCCCGGATCTCCGGTCCCTTGATGTATTCGTCTGCGGAATGGGAACGTGCCGAGTTTCCCGGTCCTATCTTTACGGAGGGGAAACGCATCAAGGCTTGGTCGCTAAGCGTAGGAGAGCCGAAAGGCTCTTTTCCCATCAAGATCGCCCGTCGCACAAAAGGATGATCCAGATCCGTGCGGGTGGAGCTAAGGCGGAAGCTGCGGGCCTTGATCTCGCAATGAACCTTTTCCTTGATTAGCTCGAATAACTGTTCGTTCGTATAAAATTCGTTGGTGCGGATATCTACCGTGAATTCGCATTTATTGGGAACGACATTGTGTTGTGTACCGGCATTGATGACAGTGACACTCATCTTTACGGGACCCAACAAGGGTGACTCTTTCTCAAAACGATAATCACGGAACCAGGCAATATCATCCAATACTTTGTAAATAGCATTGTCTCCTTCATTACGTGCTGCGTGCCCCGCTTTACCTGTTGCGGTCACATCTAGTACCATTAATCCCTTTTCGGCAATGGCGGGTTGCATCTCTGTCGGTTCGCCCACTATGGCAAATGAGACTGGAGGAAGTCCCGGCAATACGCTCTCAATTCCGTCTTTTCCAGAAACTTCTTCTTCACAAGAGGCCAGATAAATCAGATTATACTTCTGCGAAGTGCGACATAGTTGCAGGAACACCTGTAATAACGAAACAACGCTGGCACCGGCATCGTTACTTCCTAATCCATATAACTTACCGTTTTCTTCACGTGGAGTGAACGGATCTTTCCGCCAACCGTTAACAGGTTTCACTGTGTCTATGTGGGAGTTAAGTAAAATAGTAGGCTTCTTCAAATCAAACATAGGACTAAAGCACCACACATTATTTCCTTTACGTCCCGTCTGCATACCTGCCATTTCAATATAGTTTTGCAGGAAATCCGCAGCTTGGGTTTCTTCCCGGCTGATTGAAGGAATACTAATCAGTGATTTAAGCAGGCTTACAGCCTCTGTTGTCATATACGGAATATCATATTTCATAGTGCAAATCTTTTATCTATATCTTAATCTTTGCACAAAGATAGTCGTTTTGAGCAATAGTTTCAAATAAAACTAATACCTTTGTACCATATTTACTAATACAAAGAGTATGACTTATCATCATTTATCTGTCCTGGTCCATCGTCAGGCCGAAAAATATGGCGACAAGGTAGCCTTAAAATACCGTGACTATGAGACAGCTCAATGGATTCCTATTTCATGGAAGCAGTTCTCCGGAACAGTACGGCAAGCAGCTAATGCTTTCGTGGCATTGGGAGTGGAAGAACAAGAGAATATCGGTATATTTTCACAGAATAAACCCGAATGGTTCTATGTAGACTTTGGTGCATTTGCCAACCGGGCGGTTACCATTCCGTTTTATGCAACGAGTTCACCTGCGCAGGCGCAATATATCATTAATGATGCGCAGATTCGTTTTCTTTTTGTCGGTGAGCAATACCAGTATGATGCCGCTTTCAGCATCTTTGGTTTCTGTTCTTCTTTGCAACAACTGATAATCTTTGACCGTTCGG
>OHDZ01000913.1_pt1 | contig 10230 bp, 6 predicted proteins | sample 1567161 | NCBI WGS metagenome assembly OHDZ01 (sample SAMEA3879525, study PRJEB24766) | human gut metagenome | biome: human-associated habitat; feature: feces | place: USA | collected 1985/1987 | reverse complement strand
TCAATAACGGTGACCGGGATGACCTTGCCGTCGGCGTCAAAGATCTGCGTCATGCCGATCTTCTTGCCGATAATGGCCTTTTCCATGATAGTTCCTCCTTAATAAGGTTATTGGTTGACGCTGTCACGCCTCGCCTGTTCGCAACGCGTCACTGCTTGCCGCTCCGTGAAAAATACCGCTCCGCCTTTGGCGTCGCCTGTTTTTTCACCTGCGCGATTCACTGCGTGCCTGCTCCCGGCTTCTCCGCGCTTCGTTACAGCTTGATCTCGATCTCCACGCCGGCGGGAAGCTCCAGGCTCATCAGGGCCTCGACGGTCTTGGGGGAGGGCTTGACCACGTCGATCAGGCGCTTGTGAGTGCGGCGCTCAAACTGCTCACGGCTGTCCTTGTACTTGTGGACGGCCCGCAGGATGGTGACGACTTCCTTCTTGGTGGGCAGAGGGATGGGGCCGGACACCTCAGCGCCGGTGCGCTTGGCGGTGTCAACGATCTCCAGAGCGGACTGGTCGATGAGCTTATAGTCGTAGGCCTTGAGGCGGATGCGAATGCGCTGAGACTGCATTTCGATTTCCTAGAAAAAAGAACGATAAAAGAACAAGAGGGAGCGGAGTATAACTCCGCTCCCTCGAGCGATCAAGTCAAAATGAACTTTTTATCCCTTATCAGAGGGATAAACAGTCATTATTCGAGGATCTGAGCAACGACGCCGGCGCCAACCGTGTGGCCGCCTTCACGAATAGCGAAGCGCAGACCCTGTTCCATAGCGATCGGGCAGATCAGCTTCACGGTCATCGTGATGTTGTCGCCAGGCATAACCATTTCGACGCCTTCGGGCAGTTCGATCGTACCCGTCACGTCCGTCGTACGGAAGTAGAACTGCGGACGATAGCCCTTGAAGAACGGGGTATGACGGCCGCCTTCATCCTTCGTCAGAACGTACACCTCACCCTTGAAGTGGGTGTGCGGCGTGATCGAACCCGGCTTGGCCAGAACCTGACCGCGTTCAACTTCTTCACGCTTCGTGCCGCGAAGCAGAATACCAACGTTGTCGCCAGCCTGACCCTGATCGAGCAGCTTGCGGAACATTTCAACGCCCGTGCAGGTTGTCTTCGTCGTCGGCTTGATGCCCACGATTTCAATTTCGTCGCCAACCTTGATCACGCCGCGTTCAACACGACCCGTCACCACCGTACCGCGGCCGGAAATCGAGAACACGTCTTCGATCGGCATAAGGAACGGCTGATCAACAGCACGTTCCGGCGTCGGAATGTACGTGTCAAGCGTTTCGGCAAGCTTGAGAATCGACGGTTCGCCGATCGGGCTCTGGTCGCCTTCAAGGGCGAGCTTGGCCGAACCCTTGATGATGGGAATGTCATCACCCGGGAAGTCGTACTTCGAGAGCAGTTCGCGAACTTCCATTTCAACGAGTTCGAGCAGCTCTTCGTCGTCGACCATGTCGCACTTGTTCAGGTAGACGATGATGTAGGGAACGCCAACCTGACGGGCAAGCAGAATGTGCTCGCGGGTCTGGGGCATCGGGCCGTCAGCGGCAGACACGACCAGGATCGCGCCGTCCATCTGAGCAGCACCCGTAATCATGTTCTTCACGTAGTCAGCGTGGCCCGGGCAGTCAACGTGCGCATAGTGACGATTTGCCGTTTCGTATTCGACGTGAGCGGTGTTGATCGTGATGCCGCGAGCCTTTTCTTCCGGGGCCGCGTCGATCTGATCGTAAGCCTTGGCTTCACCGCCGAAGTGCTTCGCGAGCGTCGTGCAGATGGCTGCCGTCAGCGTGGTCTTGCCATGGTCAACGTGACCGATCGTGCCGACGTTCACGTGCGGCTTCGTACGCTCAAATTTTTCCTTTGCCATTTTTAATCCTTAATGGTAATGGTATTGGTGAATCAGGTTATCTGATTGATTTTACTTCGTCTTGTCAGCAATGACAGCTTCTGCAACCGCACGCGGAGCTTCTGCGTAGTGCTTGAACTCCATCGTGTAGGTAGCGCGGCCCTGCGTGAGGGAGCGCAGCTGCGTGGCGTAGCCGAACATTTCAGCGAGCGGAACCTCAGCCTTGATGTTCTTGCCACCGCCGACCATGTCTTCCATGCCCTGGATAACGCCGCGGCGGGAAGAAAGATCCCCCATCACGTCGCCCATCTTTTCTTCCGGCGTTTCGACTTCAACGGCCATGATCGGCTCCAGAAGAACCGGATCAGCCTTACGCATACCATCCTTGAACGCCATCGAAGCAGCGATCTTGAACGCATTTTCGTTCGAGTCAACTTCGTGGTACGAACCGAAATGGAGCGTAACCTTCACGTCAACGACCGGGAAGCCCGCGAGCACGCCAGCCTTAAGAGTGTCTTCGACGCCCTTTTCAACCGCCGGGATGTACTCACGCGGAACAACGCCGCCCTTAATTGCATCGACAAATTCGAAACCTTTGCCGGGAGGCAGCGGCTCAAGCTTCAGAACGACGTGACCATACTGGCCGCGGCCGCCCGACTGCTTGGCGAACTTGCATTCAGCATTTTCAACTGTCGAGCGAATCGTCTCACGGTAAGCCACCTGAGGCTTGCCAACCGTCGCTTCAACGTTGAATTCGCGCTTCATGCGGTCAACAAGAATTTCAAGGTGAAGTTCACCCATACCAGAGATGATGGTCTGGCCGGATTCCTCGTCCGTACGAACGCGGAAGGACGGATCTTCCTGAGCAAGACGATTCAGAGCGAGCGCCATCTTTTCCTGGTCAGCCTTCGTCTTGGGCTCAACGGCCTGCGAAATCACTGGTTCCGGGAACTCCATGCGTTCAAGGATGATCGGATGTTCGAGCGAGCACAGCGTATCGCCAGTCGTAACGGACTTCAGACCGACGGCTGCAGCGATGTCGCCGCATTCCACCATCTTGATTTCCTTACGCTCGTTGGCGTGCATCTGCAGCAGACGACCAATGCGTTCCTTCTGATCCTTAACAGAATTCAGAACGGTATCGCCGGAATTGAGCATGCCGGAATACACACGAAGGAACGTGAGCTGGCCCACATACGGGTCCGTCATGATCTTGAAAGCCAGGGACGAGAACGGAGCATCGTCGCTTGCTTCACGGGTGACGGGCTTGTCGTCAAGATCGAAGCCCTCAACCGGCGGAATGTCCGTCGGAGCCGGCAGGAACTGAACAACAGCGTCAAGCATGCGCTGCACGCCCTTGTTCTTAAAGGCGGTGCCGCAGAGCATCGGCTGAATTTCACAAGCGATCGTACGCTGACGAAGCCCCTTGACAATTTCCTCTTCAGACAGCTCACCGTCCTCGAGGTACTTGTTCATCAGTTCTTCGTTGGCTTCCGCAGCGCTTTCAATCATCTTTTCACGCCATTCATTGGCAGAATCGACGAGTTCGGCGGGGATGTCTTCGTACGTGAACTTCATGCCCTGAGACTTATCGTCCCAAATGATGGCCTTCATCTTCAGGAGGTCCACCACGCCGGCAAAAGTATCTTCCGCACCAATCGGAATCACGACCGGAACAGGATTACCCTGCAGGCGCTTCTTCATCTGGTCATAGACCTTGAAGAAATTAGCGCCGGTACGGTCCATCTTGTTGACGAACGCGAGGCGGGGCACATGGTACTTGTTGGCCTGACGCCAAACCGTTTCAGACTGGGGCTGCACGCCGCCCACAGCGCAGTACACCATGCAAGCACCGTCGAGCACACGCATAGAGCGTTCCACTTCGACCGTGAAGTCGACGTGGCCCGGGGTGTCAATGATGTTGAAACGATACGGCGGCCACTGCATTTCCATGCCGCGCCAGAAGCAGGTCGTAGCAGCGGAGGTAATCGTGATGCCGCGTTCCTGTTCCTGTTCCATCCAGTCCATCGTCGCAGCGCCATCATGCACTTCGCCGAGCTTGTGGCTCACGCCCGTGTAGAACAGAATGCGTTCGGTAGTGGTGGTTTTGCCCGCGTCAATGTGGGCGGAAATACCGATGTTGCGATAACGCGAGATCGGAGTTTGACGAGCCATTTAAGGTTCCTCTCAATTTGCTGCTGCACGTTGCTTGGGTTTCAGAGCTTCGTGCAGCCGATATGCGGAGTTAGAAGCGGAAATGCGAGAAGGCCTTGTTGGCTTCAGCCATACGATGGACTTCATCGCGCTTCTTAACGGCACCGCCGCGGTTTTCAGCGGCGTCGAGCAGTTCGCCGGCGAGACGCTGCGGCATCGACTTTTCGGAACGACCCTTGGCCGATTCACGGAGCCAGCGCATCGCGAGAGCGAGGCGACGAACGGGACGGACTTCGACCGGGACCTGATAGTTGGCGCCACCAACGCGGCGGGACTTAACTTCCACCAGCGGACGGACGTTGTTGATGGCGTTGTTGAACACTTCAATAGCGCTCTGGCCGGTCTTTTCTTCGATCTGCGCAAGGGCGCCGTAGACGATGCGTTCCGCAACCGCCTTCTTGCCATCGAGCATGATCACATTGATGAACTTCGTGATTTCCACGCTGCCGTACTTAGGATCGGGCAGAATTTCGCGCTTCGGTACTTCGCGACGACGGGGCATTTTGATTCCTCTTTCGTATCTTCAGTCTTGCATGCTTCTCAAAATGAAATGCTGTGAAATGCATGCTTAATGTTTTCTCTCGGACGCAGGGTCCGTGACTTACTCGGCCTTCTGCAGAAAACTCTGTTTAGGCCGCTGCTTGCGGCAATGCCGCCAAGCGCTGTTAGGCTGCCTTCGGGCGCTTGGCGCCGTACTTGGAGCGAGCCTGCTTGCGGTCCTTGACGCCCTGGGTGTCGAGAGAGCCGCGAACAATGTGGTAGCGAACACCAGGAAGATCCTTTACACGACCGCCGCGGATGAGCACCACGGAGTGTTCCTGGAGGTTGTGGCCTTCGCCGCCAATGTAAGAAATGACTTCGAAGCCATTCGTGAGACGTACCTTAGCGACCTTACGCAGAGCCGAATTCGGCTTCTTCGGGGTCGTGGCATACACACGCGTGCAAACGCCGCGCTTCTGCGGGCAGTTCTTGAGAGCAGGGCTCTTGCTCTTATCGTGCGTGAGTTCACGAGGCTTGCGAACAAGCTGGTTGATAGTAGGCATATCGTCCGTCTAATGATATTAAGCAGTGCTCAGGATTCCCCTGAAGCACTAGGTTTGAACGTCTTTTCGGGCCGCCTATTCTTGCCGAACAACCTACTCGGAGTAGGCTTTTACAGAGTGCGCCCGAAAACACGTGATTTTCGTCTAATCAGTCTGCGCTGTCAAGGCGGTTGGGCAATTTTTTCAATACGAAAAAGCCCGACTCCCTCTGAGGAGGATCGGGCTCTTTCGCGCGACAGTTAGATCAGCTTGCGCTGGTCTCAGTCACTTTGCTGTTTATTCAGCACCTTTGCTATCCGCATCAGGCTCGGAAGACGCTGCTGCGTCGGCGGGTTTAACTGACAGCTTCGGATCAGCTTCAACCGGAGCTTTGTGGTCAATGAAGGCGAACGGATCGACCATCGGACGAACCTCCTCCTCACTGTCCGCATCTTCAGCTGGCTCAGCCGCTGATGCTGTCGTCATCTGTTCCGTTACCGGCGGTTCTTCAAAGGCCTGAGTAGCACGTTCAAGACGTTCTGCCAGCTCCATCGCCTTATGAGCCTGATGGTAGGCAAGACCCGTACCTGCCGGAATCAGACGGCCAACGATCACGTTTTCCTTCAAACCACGCAGGTCGTCTCGCTTGCCCATGATGGCAGCTTCCGTCAGTACTCGCGTTGTTTCTTGGAAGGACGCTGCCGAAATGAAGCTGTCCGTCGAAAGCGATGCCTTCGTAATGCCGAGCAGAACGTTTTCGTACGTTGCCGGACGTTTGCCCAGCGCCGTAACTCGATCGTTCTCATCGAGCATTTCGGAACGTTCGACCTGTTCACCCTGGATGAAGTGTGTATCGCCCGGATCGGTGATCTGGACACGGCGCAACATCTGACGAACAATCACTTCAATGTGCTTGTCGTTGATCTTCACACCCTGCAGACGGTAAACGTCCTGGACTTCGTCGACAATGTAACGCGCAAGCTCTTCAATACCGAGCAGTCGCAAAATGTCGTGCGGATCAACGGGACCATCCACCACTTCTTCACCCTTCTGCACGACCTGACCGTCATGAACGAGGACCGTCTTGTCTTTGCTGATGAGTGTTTCGTGTGAATTGCCTTCCTGATCAGTAATGATCAAGCGCTGCTTGCCCTTTGTTTCCTTACCGAAGGTCACAGTACCTGTCACCTCGGCGAGCATGCCAGCATCCTTGGGGCTGCGAGCTTCAAAGAGTTCAGCCACACGCGGCAAACCACCCGTAATATCACGGGTCTTTTGCGATTCCGTCGGAATGCGAGCGAGCACCTCACCCATACCGATGTCCTGGCCGTCGCGAACAACCACGAAAGCGCCCACCGGCAGCTGAATCGTCACTGCGTGATCCGTGCCCGGAATCTTCACTTCATCGCCATTTTCATCGATCAAGTGAACCAACGGGCGCAGGATGCCGGCAGAAGAGCTCTTTCCGCTCTTCGTAGCCTTCTTCGGATCGATCACAACAAGGCTAGAAAGCCCCGTCACTTCATCGACCTGATTCATCACGGTAACGTTTTCAATAACGTTCTCAAACTTAACGCGGCCGGCGTACTCCGTAATAATCGGACGGGTCATCGGATCCCAGGTAGCAAGCTGCTGCCCGGCCTTAATCGTCTGCCCATCTTGAATCAAGAGCGAGGCGCCGTACGGTACCTTGTGGCGTTCGCGTTCACGACCGTGATCCATCACAATGATTTCACCGGAACGAGAAATCACCACGAGCTCACCCTTGGAAGACTTCACGAAGCGCATTGCTTCATTGAAGCCCACCGTGCCGGCAGACTTGGCCTCGATACTCGATGCGACTGCAGCACGGGACGCCGCACCACCGATGTGGAACGTACGCATCGTCAGCTGCGTGCCCGGCTCACCAATCGACTGTGCAGCGATAACGCCGACAGACTCGCCTGCGTTAACCAACGTGCCGCGGCCGAGATCTCGGCCATAGCACTTGGCGCACAAGCCGTAGCGGGTATCACAGGTGAGCGGCGTACGAACCTTGACCATGTCAATACCAACTTCGTCAAGTTTGTCGCAAAGACGCTCATCGAGCAGTGTGCCGGCAGCGATCACAACTTCATGCGTATCCGGATTGATCACATCAACGGCAGTAACACGACCGAGAACACGATCACGCAGCGCCTGAATGACTTCACCGCCTTCCACAAGCGCACGCATCTCAACGCCGCGAGTCGTACCGCAGTCGTCCTCGACCACCACAAGATCCTGCGTCACGTCAACGAGACGACGGGTGAGGTAGCCAGAGTTTGCTGTCTTCAACGCCGTATCAGCCAAACCCTTACGAGCACCGTGGGTTGAAATGAAGTACTGCAGAACGTTGAGGCCTTCACGGAAGTTCGCGGTAATCGGCGTTTCAATAATGGAGCCGTCAGGCTTAGCCATCAAACCGCGCATACCGGCGAGCTGTCGAATCTGAGCTGCGGAACCACGAGCGCCAGAGTCAGCCATCATGTAAACGCTGTTGAAGGACTCCTGAGAAACCTTCTTGCCGTGACGGTCGATAGTGGGCTCCGTGGAGAGCTCTTGCATCATCACCTTGCCGACCTGGTCCGACGTACGTCCCCAAATGTCCACCACCTTGTTGTAGCGTTCACCTTGCGTCACGAGGCCTGACGTGTACTGCGCTTCGATTTCCTTAACTTCCTGTTCGGCGGCGCGGACGAGCTGCTCCTTCTGCACAGGAACCTTCATGTCGCCCACACAGATAGAGATGCCAGCGCGTGTCGACAGACGGTAGCCGTTGTCCTTGAGCTTATCGGCGAAAATCACCGTTGCGCGCAGACCGCAAAGACGGAAGCAGCGGTTGATCAGCTTGGCAATTTCCTTCTTCTTCAAGGTAATGTTGAGCTCCTTGAAGCTCATGCCTTCCGGAAGGATTTCGGAAAGAAGCGCACGACCGACCGTCGTTTCGTAACGAACGATCTTCGGCGTCTTTTCACCGGTTTCACGGTTGAGCGAATACTCTTTGATACGAACCGTGCAACGCGTCTGCAGTTCGACAACGCCACTGTCCCAAGCACGCTGAACCTCAGGAATGTCTGCAAAAAACATACCTTCGCCACGGCCATTGATCTTCTCACGCGTAGCGTAATAAAGACCCAGCACCATGTCCTGTGACGGCACAATCGACGGATCGCCGTTAGCCGGGAAGAGCACGTTGTTCGAGGACATCATCAGTCCGCGGGCTTCGAGCTGCGCCTCCAGCGAAAGCGGGACGTGAATAGCCATCTGGTCACCGTCGAAGTCGGCATTAAATGCCGCGCAGACGAGCGGATGCAGCTGCATGGCCTTGCCGCCAATTAGCTTCGGTTCAAATGCCTGAATACCGAGACGGTGAAGCGTCGGAGCACGGTTGAGCATTACGGGATGCTCGAAAATCACCTCTTCGAGAATATCCCACACTACCGGTTCCTGGTTTTCCACCATCTTCTTGGCAGCCTTCGGTGTCGGCGCAAGCTGACGCTGAACGAGCTTATTGAAGATGAACGGCTTGAAGAGTTCAAGCGCCATCAACTTCGGCACACCACACTGATGCAGGCGCAGTTCAGGACCAACTGTAATCACAGAACGACCGGAGTAGTCGACACGCTTACCGAGCAGATTCTGACGGAAACGACCGCTCTTACCCTTGATCATGTCAGCGAGAGACTTGAGCGGACGCTTGTTGGCACCAGTCATCGCCTTGCCGCGACGGCCGTTGTCGAGAAGCGAATCCACAGCTTCCTGCAGCATACGCTTTTCATTGCGGACGATGATATCGGGAGCCTTGATCTCAAGGAGACGCTTCAAACGGTTGTTGCGATTGATGACTCGACGATAAAGATCATTCAAATCTGACGTTGCAAAGCGGCCGCCGTCAAGAGCAACCAGCGGTCGGAGATCCGGCGGCAACACCGGAAGGACCGTCATGATCATCCATTCAGGCTTGATGCCAGATCGCTGGAAAGCCTCAAGCACTTTCAGACGCTTGGCGTACTTTTTGATCTTAGCTTCGGAATTGGTCGTCGAGAGTTCATCGCGCAGGCGCAAAACTTCAGCATCGATATCAATCGTGCGTAAGAGTTCGCCAATGGCCTCGGCACCCATCATGGCCTTGAAATCGTCGCCAAATTCAGCAGTCTTCTGGATGAACTCTTCATCCATGAGGAGCTGACCGCGAGAAAGCGGCGTCAATCCCGGATCTACAACGATGTAAGCCTCGAAATAAAGTACGCGTTCGATATCACGCAGCGGGATATCGAGCACCATACCCATCCGGCTCGGCAGGCTCTTCAAGAACCAAATGTGCGCCACCGGGCTAGCGAGGTCAATGTGACCCATTCTTTCGCGGCGCACTTTGGCCAGCGTCACTTCAACGCCGCATTTTTCACAGATTACTCCGCGGTTCTTCAGACGCTTGTACTTTCCGCACAAGCACTCATAGTCTTTCACCGGGCCAAAAATCTTGGCGCAAAACAAGCCATCGCGCTCAGGTTTCTGAGTACGGTAGTTGATCGTCTCCGGCTTTTTAACCTCGCCGTGGGACCACTCTAAGATTTTCTCAGGAGAAGCCAAACCGATCTTGATTGCATCAAATGTCAATGGCTGATAAGTTTCATTTGTCTCTGGCATGAGCGGTACTCCCTTCTATTATTCTTCGTCGTCAGAATATGAGTCATCCTGATCGTTTTCATAGTCATCCGTGTAGTCGTCTGAAAAGCTTTCGGATTCCACAGAAGTCAGCTCTCCGTCCTCTTTGAATTCCTGCTTCTGATATCCCATCTTCTCGAAGGACTCGTTCTGAGAATATTCTCTGCTGTCTCCCTCAAGGATGGAACGGATATCAGTATCGCCGTAATCGATATTTTCAGTAAGCTCTACCTCAGAGCCGTCCTCCTGAAGCACTCTCACATCCAGGCCTAAGGACTGAAGCTCTTTTAAGAGTACCTTGAAGGACTCCGGAATGCCCGGCTCAGGAATATTTTCGCCCTTGATAATGGCCTCGTATGTCTTCACACGGCCAACCACATCGTCAGACTTAACGGTAAGGATCTCCTGTAAGGTGTAGGACGCGCCGTACGCCTCCAGAGCCCAAACCTCCATCTCT
>OHDZ01000903.1_pt1 | contig 10282 bp, 7 predicted proteins | sample 1567161 | NCBI WGS metagenome assembly OHDZ01 (sample SAMEA3879525, study PRJEB24766) | human gut metagenome | biome: human-associated habitat; feature: feces | place: USA | collected 1985/1987 | reverse complement strand
AGGCGTAGCCGATACGAAACAAGGTAAACCGATAGACATACGTCCCACGTTAATCGGATGGAAACCGTCCACATCTTTACGATAATCGATCGCCTCGATCACCTTCTGCTCGGATATATGTTTCGGAAGCGGAAGCTGTACGATAAAGCCATCCACATCCGGATCATTATTTAACTCATCGACCTTACGAAGCAATTCTTCCTCCGTAACATCCTCCTCAAAGCGAATTAAGGTAGACTTAAAACCAATCTCCTGACAAGTCTTGACTTTACTAGCCACATAAGTCTCGCTACCACCGTCATGGCCCACCAAAATAGCGGCCAAGTGAGGGATCTTACCTCCGGCAGCCTTGATCTGGGCTACCTCCTCAGCCATCTCCTTCTTCATCTGAGCGGAAACGGCCTTACCATCCAGCAATTGATAATGTTGTTCTTCCATATTATTGATTGTCTCCTGTTAATTAACGTCTGAACGAGGGCTTCATCGAAGGTAGCTTCATCTTCCCCGACTTTGCGGAAGTAAGCATACGCATCATCTTACGGGTCTCATCAAATTGCTTGATCAGCTTGTTCACCTCCTGGATGCTCGTACCGCTACCTTTGGCGATACGTGTACGGCGCGAACCGTTCAGGATGCCCGGATTGCTGCGTTCCTCCGGAGTCATGGAGTAGATGATGGCTTCGATGCTTTTGAAAGCATTGTCGTCAATATCCACGTCTTTCAATGCCTTTCCTACGCCCGGGATCATGGATGCCAGCTCTTTCAAGTTACCCATCTTCTTGATCTGTTGGATCTGGGAGATAAAGTCGTTAAAATCGAACTGGTTCTTAGCGATCTTCTTCTGCAAGCGTTTCGCTTCTTCCTCGTCATATTGCTCTTGCGCACGTTCCACCAAAGACACGATATCACCCATGCCCAAGATTCGATCCGCCATACGTTCAGGGTGGAAAATATCCAAGGCATCCATCTTCTCGCCCGTACCGACAAACTTAATCGGCTTATCAACAACCGTACGGATCGACAAAGCGGCACCACCACGGGTATCACCATCCAACTTCGTAAGTACGACGCCGTCGAAGTTCAGCCGCTCATTAAATTCCCTTGCGGTATTCACGGCATCCTGACCCGTCATGGCATCTACCACGAACAAGGTCTCATCCGGCTGGATAGCGCTCTTGATAGCGGCGATCTCGTTCATCATCTGCTCATCGATAGCCAAACGACCGGCGGTATCCACGATCACGACGTCATTGCCTTTAGCCCGTGCCTCGCGGATAGCGTTCATAGCGATCTCCACCGGATTCTTATTCTCCAATTCCATGTATACCGGAACACCTACCTGCTCTCCGACTACACGCAACTGCTCGATAGCTGCCGGACGATACACGTCGCAAGCGGCTAATAATGGTTTCTTATTTTTCTTGGTCTTTAATAAAGACGCTAGTTTACCTGTGAAAGTAGTCTTACCCGAACCTTGCAAACCGGACATCAATATAATGGCGGGATTTCCCTGCAAATTCACGTCAACCGCCGTGCCACCCATCAAGCTGGCCAACTCATCGTGAACAATCTTAACCATCAACTGACTAGGCTTAACCGATGTAAGCACGTTCTGTCCTAAAGCCTTCTCTTTTACCGTATCCGTAAAACTCTTGGCAACCTTATAATTGACGTCGGCATCCAACAACGCTTTACGCACATCCTTCAATGTTTCCGCCACATTGATCTCGGTAATCTTGCCTTCGCCCTTCAACAGTTTAAACGATCTGTCTAACCTTTCGCTTAAGTTCTCAAACATAATTCGTATGTGTATTTATATTATTTTCTACTGGATTAAGGGGCAAAGGTACGAAAAAGAGATGAGTATGCGATGAAAGCGATCTCGAAATTCTTCACTTCTCAACGTTTTAGTATACGGACCGAATTAAGAACCGCCAGCAGAGACACGCCTACATCCGCGAAAACAGCTTCCCAAAGCGTGGCAAAACCGAAGGCTCCCGCCACAAGGACTATCACCTTCACGCCAATAGATCCCACGATATTCTGACGGACGATATTCCGGGTAGCACGTCCGATAGAAATAGCTTCCGCTACTTTAGAGGGCTGGTCCGTTTGGATAACCACGTCCGCGCTCTCGATGGCCGCATCCGATCCCAATCCACCCATCGCAATACCGACATCACTTAAAGCCAGTACCGGCGCATCGTTCATCCCATCGCCCACAAAGGCAACCGACTTATCCGTCTCCGCCGTTAATCGCTCTATATAAGCGGCTTTATCCTCCGGCAGCAGATTACCATACGCTTTATCGACACCCAAACGCTCAGCGAATTGATTCACGATCTCTTGCTTATCCCCGGACAACAAGCGAATATCTTTAACATCCAGATCCTTTAACCGACGAATCGCATCCACGGCATCCTTCTTCAAGGTATCCGAAAGGAGAAGATGCCCCGCATATTTCCCATCGATCGCACAAACCACCACGGTAGAAACACTATCGGATAATTCCTTCGGGACAGGAATATCACGTTCGGCCAATAAACGAATGTTACCGACAAGCACCTGCCGACCGTTCACGATAGCCTCGACACCATGCCCTGCCAATTCCCGCATGTCAGTGATTTCCATCGGCACGCTATCTTGTTTTTCCGCATAGCGAACTACAGCCTGCGCTACCGGATGGGTACTTTTCCGCTCTACTGATAACAAAATACTCAAAAGATCAGAAACCGGGATCTCCGTGCTTTCCACCGTTGTGACCTCAAAACGCCCGGTAGTCAATGTACCGGTCTTATCGAACGCTACCGTATTTACCCGTGTGATCGCATCTAAATAATTACCGCCCTTAAATAATATCCCGGCACGAGAAGCGGCGCCTATACCACCGAAATACCCGAGCGGAACACTTATAACCAAGGCACAAGGACAAGAAATAACCAAGAAAACCAATCCCCTATATAACCAATCCGAGAAAACATACTGGAAAGAAGGCGTCACCATCCCTACCAAGGCTGGAACCGACACGATTAGAAACGACAGAAGAATCACGATTGGGGTATAAATCCGTGCGAAACGCCGAATAAACAATTCCGCCGGCGCTTTCCGCTCCGAGGCATCTTTCACCAAAGCCAAAATACGGGCCAAGGCACTTTGCTCGTACGGCCGATTCACTTGTATACGTACCGCCTGCCCCTGCACGATCATTCCGGCAAGCACCTCCTCACCCTCACGGATAGAACGAGGCATACTTTCCCCGGTTAATGCCGAGGTATCGAACTGTGCCTCGGCTTCCAATAAAACGCCATCCAAAGGCACACGTCCGCCGGGTTTCACCTCGATCCGCTCGCCTACTTTTACATCCTTCGGAGATACATTCATATATGTACCCGTCCGCCATACATCCGTTCGTTCCGGCCGGACATCTAATAAGTCACTGATATTCTTCGAGGCTTTATTCACGGCTAGAAGTTGCAACCTCTCTCCTACCGTATAGAAAAGCATCACGGCTACGGCCTCGGGATACTCCCCAATACAAAACGCCCCAATCGAGGCGATCGCCATTAACGAGAACTCACTAAAAAAGTCTTTCCGCAAAGCCGCTTCCCAAGCTTCTCGCATAACAGGAAGTCCTACCGGCAAAAAAGCGACCAGAAACCAAATGGCCTCTATCCAAGACTCAGCAAACCAACTTATCCCCGAGTACTTCCCGATAAGTCCTATCACCAACAAAACGAAAGAAACCGTCGGCATCCATAAACCGGAACTTCCGTGCGAATGGCAATGTTCGCATCCACATGTTGTACTCATAATCTTATCTATTTTAATTATTTACTTCTTGATTACGGTACAAAGGTAAGAGAAGGGAGTTGCAACTTGATTGCAAATTATCAGGGTTTCTAGGAACGTCGCTTATTACACAATGGGCAAACACCCTTTACCGTATAATTAATGGTATCCATTATATATCCTTCCGGCAATTGAGCGACCGGGATCTTGATATTATTCAAACAAGAGGTTTTACGGCATACCTCGCAGAAAAAATGAATATGCCTATCACCCACTGGGCATGTCTCCGAACGGCTCTGGCATATCTCATATTTTATAGAGCCACTACCATCTTCGAAAGAATGGATCGCATGATGTTCCAATAACAAGGCCAATGAACGGGAAATGGTCGATTTATCCAACGTCTCCAACTCCGCCTCCAATTCGAACAGGGAAGCCGGGCTGGTTCGTTCTGATAATTTTTGCAAGACAAGGATCCGTGCGGCAGTAGGCCGTACTCCTTTTCCTACCAACATATCTTCACATTGCTTCGTGGACATGAGTTACCTTTCTTATTTGATTACAATACAAAAATACGAACAATTTCCCAATATTCACAGTTCAAAAAAAGACGTACGTGTTTTTCAGAATTCACGTACGTGTTTTCGAAAAAAGACGTACGTGTTTTTTTCCCCTCATATACTTATATTCTCTTATTTTGCCAAGAGGCTTTCTTTAAATAGATTACGCTAGCGACGAGCAATCCACTATAGTAAATAGCCTCTGTCAAGAAGCATACGGCTACCGACAAACGCAAACGTATCCCCGCGACATATACAAAAAGCACATACAGAATCAATACCGCCACTTCCATAAAAAGCGCAGAACGTGTATTTCCCGTACCCGACACCCCGTTGAACGCCACATTAGCTACCGATCCGATCAATAAAGAACCGACAATCACGTAGACGGATGGAACCGAGGCCGCCACTAATGAAGCGTCATTCGTATAAACAGACACGACCCATCCCGGCATCAAACTGACAATAGCGGCAAACACGACCATAATGCCCAACGATAACTTACAGATCTTCCAGATAGTCGGTATAACTTGATTGATCGCTCCCGCCCCGATACTATTACTCACGAACGTGTTTGTCGTGGTCGCCAAGGAATTAACGGGAATCAACATCACGACGTAAATACTACGTACGATATTCGCCACCGCCAACTCCCGTTGCCCCAAATGCTCCACAGCGATAAAGAATATAAACCAAGTAGCGATAGACAAGAAATATTGCAGCATCGTGAACACGGAAATATCCAGCACCCGTTTCAACAAGCCAAAATCGAAAGAACGAATCTGGTTAAGCGCATATTTACGTATATCTACGGTAAGTCTCGTGTAAACCACGAAAAAGAGAATCGATACCGCCTCGGCTATGACGGAAGCGATAGCCGCCCCTTGAATACCCATCTTTGGGAATCCGGCATGTCCGAAAATCAAAAGATAATCCAGTAAGACATTCGTCATTGCCATCAAGACAGCGTTCAATGTCAACACCTTTGTACGGGTAATACCAATAAAAAGAGCCCGGAACATCACGTTCACGAAAGAGAAGAAGAAGCCAAACACACGCCAATCCAAAAATTCCTCCGTGGCATTCAAGATAGCGTCCGAAGAAATCAATACACGCATCACGTCTCCCGCGAAAAAACGAGAAAACAAGAACAATATAGCAGCCAGCGACAATAGGAAGAAAACGCCTTGTATCATGACAGGCCCTATCTGGTCATAACGTCCCTCTCCGTTTCTACGGCCAATCACGATTTGAGATCCCGTACTAAAACCGAAGGCGATCGTAAAAGCGCAGATATAATAAAGTCCTCCCATAGCGGAAGCCCCCAACTCGACTTCACCAACCCTACCTAGAAAAGCCGTATCAGTCACGTTTATCACGTTTTGCGCCAACAAGCTCAAAAAGATCGGGTAGCTAACATTCCATATATTCCTGTTCGTGTACATAACTCGCTTATTACTTAAATTTATGAAGATAAAAAAAGCCCGCCGCATCCCGACGAGCTTTTCTTATGATTAGAGATCTCTACAAAGTCTAGTGTCTACTATATCAACTTATTTGTCGCCGTATCGGGAAATACCACGGAAGGCTTGAATGTTTTCGCCTCCTCGAAATCCATCATGGCATACGACATAACGATAATAATATCTCCGGGTTGAGCCTTACGGGCAGCCGCTCCGTTCAAGCAAACCACTCCCGAGCCACGTTCGCCCTTGATAATATACGTCTCAAAACGTTCTCCGTTATTATTATTCACGATCGAGACCTTCTCGTTCGCGATCAAATTAGCGGCGTCCAACAAATCCTCGTCGATAGTGATGCTACCGATATAGTTTAAGTTAGCTTCCGTTACCGTTACCCGGTGAATTTTTGACTTTACTACCTCTATAAACATGTATGACTTATAATTAGTATTTGATATTGTCGATCAAACGTACCTCTCCGCAATATACCGTGATGCAACCTACCGGATAATCGGTATCCGACCAGTTCTTGATAGACTCTAACGTATTGCCATCTACGATCTCGTAGTACTCAACTTCCATGACTGGATCGCTATTAATCGTATTGACAACATAGTCAATCACTTCTTGTACGCTTTTTCCGGGCACAAAGGTAGTACTTTCTTTTAACGTACGAGCAATTAACGGAGCTTTTTGACGTTGTTCCGGTGTCAAACGGGTATTCCGGCTACTCAAGGCCAAGCCATCGCCCTCACGAACGATCGGACAAGCATTGATCGTTACAGGGATATTCAATTGTTTCACCATCGCCCGGATCACAGCGATCTGCTGGAAATCCTTTTCCCCGAAATAAGCGTTATCCGGCTCTACGATATAGAACAACTTACTTACTACCTGCGCTACACCGTTAAAATGCCCCGGACGCTTAGCGCCTTCCATTACCTCAGATACCGTTCCCAAATCAAATGTACGGGTATCTGGCTCCGGATACATCTCTTCTACAGAGGGAGCGAATACATAGTCACAGCCGGCAGATTCTAATAACACACAATCAGCCTCCAACGTACGGGGATACGTTTCCAAGTCGTGTTTGTCATTAAATTGGGTTGGATTTACAAAAACACTAACTACACATACATCATTGTTTTTCACGCAATGTTGTACTAAGCTAAGATGTCCATTATGCAGTGCTCCCATGGTAGGAACAAAGCCAATTTTCTTATTATCCTGCTTTGCCTCAGCAAGATAAGCCTTCAAATCTTTAATACTATTTACTATTTTCATCAGATAGATGCTTAATTGACGGTGCAAAGTAACTAAATAATTACCGTAAATAAAAGATTTTTCGTATCTTTGTAGCGTCTTTATAAAACTAGTTTACAGAATGGATGCAAAAAAAATCTTGTTTATAGCCCAAGAAATCACTCCCTACCTTCCCGAATCCGAGATTGCGACAATATGTAGAAATTTGCCGCAAGGAATTCAGGAGCGTGGTCGCGAAATCAGGACATTCATGCCAAAATTCGGAAATATCAACGAGCGCCGCAATCAGTTGCACGAGGTTATCCGTCTGTCTGGTATGAATCTTATTATTGACGACACGGACCATCCTCTGATCATTAAGGTAGCATCCATTCAATCGGCCCGGATGCAGGTTTACTTTATTGACAACGAGGATTTCTTCCAACGGAAATCCACGGTCAGCGATGAGAATGGAAATGAGTATGAAGATAATGACGATCGTTCGATCTTCTATGTACGCGGAGTATTGGAAACCGTAAAAAAATTGCGTTGGATTCCTGATGTAATCCATTGCCATGGCTGGATGTCAGCGTTAACAGCTCTTTACATCAAGAGAATGTATGCCGATGACCCGTGCCTGCGTAATGCGAAAATCGTTTATTCGATCTACAACGATGACTTCAAGAACCCGCTAAACAAAGATTTCGCGACAAAACTGAAGGCGGACGGAGCCAAAGAAGCTGACTTGAAGTTAATCAAGGCAGATACAAGTTTTGTGGGCCTAACCAAATTAGCGATTGATTTCGCTGATGGTGTAATCCAAGGTAGCGAGACGATCAATCAAGAAGTCCTTGATTATATCTCTGCCAAGAAAGATACTCCTTTCCTTCCCTATCAGTCACCGGAAACTTATATGGACGAGTTCAATAAGTTCTACGACGTGGTATTGGATTCTAACACGAAATAATAAATGTAGTAATGAAAATCAAGCTTTTAATACTTGGACTTGGCCTTGGTGCTAGCATTTTGGCCGGGTGTAATGATGATTTTAGTTCGATAGGAACAAGTATTCAGCCAGGCGACGATACAATTGCGGTATATATGGACACGTTCCAGATACAAGCCACTACGGTGCAATTAGATTCTATTTACGCAAGGTCTACTAGCGCCCAGTTGGGTGAACTCTACGATCCGCTGTATGGTAACCTTGTATCGGATTATATGTGCCAATTCTATTGTCCGAGTGATTTTCAATTTAAGCATACACCTTATGAGGGAAAAATTGATTCGGTGGAATTCAATATATATTATAATGGTTCCAATAAAAACGGTGTATGGGTAGGAGACTCCTTGGCGCCTATGCGTGCGGAGATCTTTAAAATTACAAGTCCGTTACAAAAGAATTTTTATACAAATATTGACCCTAAGCAATATTGCAATATGCAAGAGTCAATGGGTGCTCAAGCTTATACAGCTTATAACACAAGTATATCCGACTCCCTTAGAAACTCTGATGGTTACAGCCCTCATGTAAGCATTAAAATGCCTACTGAGTTCGGACAAAAATTTTATGATGAAACGATTAATAATCCGGGTACATTCAAGAATCAAGAAACTTTCAATGAGTTTTTCCCGGGGCTTTATGTAACAACTACCTTCGGTAGTGGTAATATATTGTCCGTGGCTAGCTCTGTCCTTAAGATATATTATAATTATGCGGTTAAAAGCACAGCAGGAAAAGACTCTTTAATAACCACGTGGGAAGCTTTCTCCGTCACTAAAGAGGTCATTCAGCTAAGTCGTTTCAAAAATACGGATATGAGTCAATTGCTACAACCGAACGACAGCTATGCATTTTTTAAGACTCCTGCCGGCGTTTGTACACGCATCGTTCTTCCGACACAGGAAATTACTCCGATCATGGAAAAACGTATCGTGAATAATTTACCACTAGAGTTAAAAGCGATGCCGCAAGAAGATTGGCAATATGCGCTGGCTCCTCCTCCTTATTTATTGATCTTGCCGGAGGATTCTGTAAAGAGTTTCTTTGAGGGTAGTCAAATTGACAATAATGTAACCTCGTTTCTATCCAAGGCTTACGATGCGACTACTCGTACGTACTCATTCCCGAATCTTGCCAATTTATTAAAATATCAGATGGAGAATAATCCGGACAAAGATTTGAGTTTACTTCTTATCCCTGTTCAACGGACAACGACCACAGGTAACAGTTACGGTCAAAGTACAGTTGTTACAACAGCCATCACGAATTATCTAGCTCCCTCAGGTGTAAAGATACGAAAGGATGAAGAGGTGATGAAAATTGGTATTACATCATGTAAATATGTCAGATAGCAAAGAATCTATATAATAAAAAAAGCGAGATGTTTTTCATCTCGCTTTTTTTATATCCGTATCTCTAAGGCAAAAAATAACGGGTCCCTAAAAGGACCCGTCACTCTCCAAAAATAGTCTAGTCAAATCAATTAACGACTTATTTCTTCGCCGCCTTCTTTTTTAATTTATCTAATTCTTTCTGTAGACTCTCGATTTCCTCTCCTTGATTCTTAATCGTAGAAAGCAATGAATTCAATGAATTGGAACTAACCATATCACGTACAACAAGCTGATTATAAATGGAGGTGTTTCCCATGAAGAACATGGCAAAGAAACTGGTTAATGTCATCACTCCTAATCCTCCAATCTGAATCAACAGGATAATGACAACTAATCCAGAAGTGGTGAATGTAGTGGATACATCTACCGGAACCAAACCTGTAACACATACGGCACTGGTAGCCGTAAATAAAGAGTCTACCCAGGTAATACCATTCACCGTGCAGCGCGGAAGCATCAGTAGACCTGCTCCAATCAGGATAATAGCCATAAAACTGACTGCTAATATCAAAGACGGATTGGTACGCCGTCCCAACAGGCGCACCAGACCATTGGACAAGTTGAGGAAAGAAAGGACTAATAATAACAGGAGATGATAAAACTTCCCATGCAGGAATTCCCAAATCTGCAAAATAGCTCCTTCTTCTTCCGGACGGTGAAAAATGACGGGTATTAAAGTAAGATATAATAACCCGCTTAATATCCAGGCTAATCGCCGGTATTGTTTTTTAGTATTCCGGTATTCCAGTGAAATATGTAAAGTAACATCAATCAGAAAGATAATCCAGACTGTTTTATACAATGTCTGCAAATTAGCCACTTCATCTACGG
>OHDZ01000901.1_pt1 | contig 10308 bp, 4 predicted proteins | sample 1567161 | NCBI WGS metagenome assembly OHDZ01 (sample SAMEA3879525, study PRJEB24766) | human gut metagenome | biome: human-associated habitat; feature: feces | place: USA | collected 1985/1987 | reverse complement strand
GTCCGGCCATAAGCCGACATCATTTGTCCGGTTAAAGCTATGCTGGCCGTATTTCCCGACACTTGAGCCTGCGCATAAATTAATTTATCATCTGGTTTTTGAATGTAAACAAAAACGCTTTTTTGTGATAAGTCTAAGGGAGCCGCTGAATCAAATACATGTACCACTAAAGCTCTGCCCTCGGCTTCTTCCTGAATGACCCTTACCTCCTCATTGGGTTTTCTCCATACATCTACTGTGATTTCTTTATAAACCAAAAAGATTCCTCCTTATCTATTAGAACATTTGTTCTAATAGATATTACCCCAATTCCAATAAAAAGTCAACACACTATAAGCGTTGATTGCTCATCTTCTCGATTTAATGTGCACAAATCGGATCTCGCCGCCTTTTGCTCTTTTTATTTGTACACCTCTGTTATGCTTTCCCATTAAACAGTCTACACAATCGCCATAAATATCAAAAAAGCAAAGGTGCCCTTGGCTAAATTCCATTTTCGCCAACAAAATATTCTCTTGGATCAGCCTCGAGGACAATTCCAAACTAAGGCCTGCACTTTGTAATTACTGCAAAATTTATGACCTTTTATTGAGCCGATTTGTTTTAAAAAGTCTTTAAAAGAAAAAAGGCAGCCTATTTACAGATGTGTAAATAGGCTGCCTTTCGTATTGTTAACAAACAACTGAAAAATATTTTACAGTAAGAGCATTCGGGCCAGCATGGCATTCAGATATGAGATCTTATCCCCCAGGCGGCATACTGGGCAAAAAGCATTGTGGTCAGCCCTCCCAGGGGATTTGGTTTCTGACAAAGAGCGGGATCTGGTCTAAGGGCGCGGGCACCGTGACGGTCCGGCCGCCCTCAAAGCTCTCTCCAGTCCAGAAGTTAACCCAGGCTTCCCCGCCGGGCAGATACACCTCTCTGCTCTCCGTTTTCGCGTACATTACCGGCGCCACCAGCACGTCCGGCCCAAACAGGTACTCGTCCTCCTGGTCCCAGCTGCGGGGATCCTCCGGGAAATCGTAGAATAACGGCCGCATCACCGGCGTCCCCTTTTCATGGGCCTCCTTCATCAGCCTGGCGATATACGGTTTCATCCGTTCCCTCAGGTTCAGATATTTTTTACAGATCTCAAACGCTTCCTTCCCAAAGCTCCATACCTCGTTCTCCGCGCCGGACCGGCAGGTCGCTCCTCCTGTGGTTCCCACCTGCGGCTGCCTCGGCTCCCGGTCCCCGTGCAGGCGCATCACCGGACAGAAGGTTCCATACTCAAACCATCTCACCAGCAGCTCCCGGAAATCCGGATCCTTGGGATCTCCTCCGTGGAACCCCCCGATATCCGTGGTCCACCAGGGAATCCCCGCCAAGCCCATATTCAGCCCCGCCGCGAACTGGTTCCTTAAGGAATCAAAGCTGGAATGAATATCTCCGCTCCACACCAGCGCGCCGTATTTCTGCGATCCCGCCCAGGCGCACCGCAGCAGGTTGATAATATTTTCCTGCCCCGCCGCCTCCTGGCCTTCATAAAAGGTCCTTGCATAGTACACCGGATATAGGTTTCCGATCTGCACGTTCGGCCCTAAATAATACCGGTAATTGTCAAAATCATATACCGTATATTCCGGCTCCGCTTCGTCCAGCCAGAAGATTTTTACCCCTTTATCAAAATAATTCTTCTTCGCCTTTTCCCACAAATACTTTCGCGCTCCCGGATTTGTCGCGTCATAATGAATCGTGGGGCCCTCAAAATCCAGCCCGACGCGGAAGCCCCTGTCTGTGCGGATCAGATACCCCTTCTCCAGCATTTCCTCATAATTTTCGCTGGCTCTATCCACTGTCGGCCAAATAGACACCATCAGCTCGATCCCCATTTCCTTCAGCTCCCGGATCATCCCATCCGGGTCCGGCCAATACGTGGGGTCAAACCTCCATTCTCCCTGTTTCGGCCAGTGGAAAAAGTCCACCACGATCACTGAGATCGGCAGGCCCAGCCGCTTGTACTCCCGCGCTACCTGCAGCAGCTCCTCCTGGGTCTGGTACCGGAGCTTGCACTGCCAAAAGCCCATGGCATACTCCGGCATCATCGGCACCCTTCCGGTAGCGCCGGCATACGCCTCCTCGATCTCCGCCGGCGTATCTCCGGCTGTGATCCAGTAATCCATGCCCTTAGTGGACTCTGCCTCCCAGCTGGTGATGTTCGCTCCAAATACACACCGCCCCACCGCCGGGTTGTTCCACAAAAAGCCGTACCCCAGCGAAGACAGGGCGAAGGGAACGCTGGCCTGGGAATTTCGGTGGGCAAGCTCCAGATCCGCTCCCTTCAGATTTAAAAGCTCCTGCTGGTATTGGCCCATGCCATAAATCTTCTCATTTTTATCCCCCGCCTCAAACCGCACGGTTAAACGGTAATCCCCGCCTAAAATCGGCTTGAACTCCCGGGGCTCCACTTCCAGGGCGCTGCATGTTTTGGCGAACAAATCCTTTCTTGTCCTGGAGTATTCCTCCAATAAGAGCTTACCCTTTTGATTGTAGAAGGTGATCTTCCCGTACTTGCTCACCTCCGCACGGATTTTCCCGTTTTTTATCCTGGCTCCGTCTTCTGTAATCTCAATTTCCGCGCCGCATTCCGGAGCCTCCAGAAGCGCCCAGCTTTCCTTTGGCATTTCCGCTTCCTTTGTAGCCCGCACCCGAAGGCTGTTCGCTCCCCATGGCTCCAGCCACAGCTCCTCCGCGTCGTAGTGATACTTTAACCGGTTTCCCTCCTGCTGAAATACCGACATCCTTTCTGCCTCCTTGCTTTTTGATTTTTATCGTGCTTCCGCCTGCTGAAATTGAAAAGCCTCCTTACAGGCTTTTCAAAAAATTCCCGTTCTCCTTCGGCACTGCTCTTTCCCGGCCTTACCCCTTGACCGCGCCGGCTGTCAGGCCGCTGATAATATATTTCTGCATAAAGATGAAAATTAACGCTACCGGGATAATGGTAACAACCGCGAACGCCGTCAGATAACTCCACTTGGTGCCGTACTGTCCCATAAAGTTAAAGATTCCCGCGGTAATGGGACGGTTGACCTGGTCCTGAATAAAGGTCATGCCGTAAGCCAGGTCGCCCCAGGCGTACAGGAAAGAGAAAATGGCGCATACCACCACGCCCGGCAAGGCGATCGGGACAAAGATTCTCAAAAACGCGCTGAACCGGTTACAGCCGTCGATGCTCGCCGCATCCTCCAGCTCCTTCGGAATGGAGCCGAAATAGTTCTTCAAAATCAGGACGGAAAAGGGAATTCCGATCGTCGCGTCCGCCAGAATCGCCGAAAAATATGTATTTAATAACGACATGTTTTTAAAGATGATAAACATCGGGGTCAAAATTACGGATACAGGAAGCATCTGGGTGATCAAAAAGCTCAAGATGCATACCTTCTTTCCCCTAAAGCGGAACCGGGCCAGGCCGTAGGAGGCCGGTACGGAAAGAATGACCGCGATCGCCGTACAGCTCAGCGCAATGATCATGCTGTTGCCAAAGGACTGAAACATATTGAAATCGCCGCTTTGAAGCTGCGCCGCGTAGGAATCCGTATTCAGCACGCTGGGGAACAGTGTGGGAGGAATCCGGAAGATTTCCTGCTCTGTTTTCAAGGAGGTCACTAAAATCCAATAAAGCGGGAAAAGAAGGACCACTAACAGGACCAAGGACAGAACGCAGAACAGCGCGTTGCTTTTCCCCTTCAGCTTTTTTTCCGCATTCATTATAAATCCTCCTCTGAATAGGCAAATTTAAGATAGATCAGGCTGACAATAAAGAGAATGACAAACAACACGTTAGCGGCAGCCGCTCCCTGGCTGTATTTAAACATATTAAACGACAGCTTGTAGGAGTAGGTGGACAGCATCTGGGTAGAGTTTACCGGCCCGCCTCCGGTCATCACAAATACCAGATCGAAAACCTTAAAGGTGTAGATAAAGCCCAGGATCAGCACCGAACCGATGGTAGGCTTCAGCATGGGCACTGTGATCTTCCAGAACGTCTGAAGCTTATTGGCGCCGTCAATGCCCGCGCTCTCGTAAAGCTCCGTGGGAATGGTGGTCAGGCCTGTGGAAATCAAAATCATATTAAAGGGGATGCCAATCCAAACATTGGAGATAATCAGGGCGATCATCGCCGTTGCCGGCTGGGTCAGCCAGTCGATCGGAGCGCTGATCAGGCCGATTCCCATCAGCGCCTGATTGATGATGCCCACATTAGAGCTGAACATAAATTTAAAGATCAGGGCGGTTACCGTGATCGGGATCATCCAGGGCATCATCAGCAATCCCCTGACCGGCTTGGCAAAGGAAAACCTGCGGTTAAAGAACAAGGCCAGCAGAAAACCGATCATAAACTGGAATACCAGGCACAGCACTGTAAACAGCAGAGTGTTGATAATGGAGGTCCGCAAAACCTCATCCTGGAACAGGGTCTGATAGTTTTCGATTCCAGCAAAGGGCTTATTGGGGCTGCTTAAGGTCTTTACCGTTACATCCTGAAAGCTTAAAATGAAGTTGCTTACAATAGGGTAGCCCACAAAAAACAGCATGTAAATCACTGCCGGAAGCACGAAAAAATATCCTATGTTGTCATATCGAAAAAATTTTTTCAGCTTTTTCATTGTTTCACCACTTTCCAAACCTTGTTTAATCTTTGTTTATTCTTTCTGTAAACCATATCCGCTCCGGACGGCCCATCGCTTTTCCGGCACTATGAAGCCATCTGCCCCCACGCCTCATATTCCCCCTCCTTACCCGTTAATCTTTTCTTACCTTTATTATAGCCTTTGCCCATTCCCTGCGGTACTCAATTATTCTAAGAAAGGAGTACAAAACTAAGCTTTTTCAAACTTTTTTCTAAAATACCTTTCTATCCTTTTTTGTTCCTGTGATAATTAACTAAAGGCCTCCCATTGAGGGTGTTCAGAGATCAGGGCGCCCCCTTTCCTCACATTTCCCACGGTTTTCCCGCTGCCCGGCGGGGGCTCCAAGCTTCTTGCCACCCTTTTCGGCCGTTCGGTTCAGTAAGAAACCATGCCGGGCGGCGCGTCAGAGGGTCAAGCCATAAATATCTGTTCCTTTCAGCCTTAGACGCAGAAAAGCCTCACCTTTGGGGTGAGGCTTTTCCAGGAGGTTAGTAAAAGGTTTGTATTTCGGCGTCTTGCTTATCCCAGCCTGCGTTTTTTGCCTAAGACAACCGCGATTCCCGCGCTCGCCGCGACTAACAGGCTTAAAAGGATAATCGGCACCGTCATTCCGTCGCCGGTCTGAGCGTTATTATTGTTCTCTGTCCCGCTGCCGGTTCCGGATTCTGTTCCGCCGCTTTCAGAGCCGCTGCTGCCAGTTCCAGGTCCTTCACTGCTGCCCGGATCCTCGCTAGTGCCTGGATCCTCGCTAGTGCCCGGATCCTCGCTAGTGCCCGGATCCTCGCTGCTGCCGGAGCTCTCCTTCACGGTTACGGTAAAGGCCGCCGTCTTGGTCACGCCGCCCTCCGTGTAGGAAACTGTCACCTGCTTCTCTCCAGCTGTCGCTGAGTCAAAGCCGCTGACCGTGTATTGGCCGCTGGCCAGCGTTACCGTGGTTCCATCGCTGTACTGGGCGGTCACCGTCATTCCTGTGGTATCCAGCCGTTCTCCCACGGCGTATTCGGTCTTGACCGGATCGCTTACCTCCAGTCCGCTCAACACCGGCTTTAAGCCTGAGATCGCTCCTATCAGCTTTTGAATCTGCTGGTTTACCGCATCCTGGCTGGCGTTGGGATCATTGTACACTCCCTCGGCCTCCTGAATGGCGTTCTGCAGCTTCTCATAGCTTCCCTCTGTCACGCCGTCCGGACCAATCGCCTTGGCCTCGTCCAGCTTTTCCTTCAGGCCGGTCTTATCTACCGGGATCACAACCGGCGCTTCCTTTACGGTAACGTCAAAGGAGGCGGTCTTTGTGATTTCGTTCTCCGTGTAAGACACGGTAACGGTTTTTGTGCCCGCTTTATCAGAGGAGAACCCGCTTAAGGTATACTGCTCAGCGGTCAGAACCTTGCTGCTGCCGTCGCTGTACACCGCCCTGACTACCATGCCGTCTGTATTCAGCTCTTCCCCTAGCTCATATTCCACAATCGTCGGCGCCGCTACCTCTAAGCGGTCGAGTACCGGAGCTTCTACCGACTTATTGATGGTGATATAGGTCATCTGAAGTGTATCGCCTGCAGTAGTACCCTTGACTGTCAGCACTACTCTGCCGTTATCTTCAGGGGTTGCATCGGTCAGATCGATAGTCAGGGTTTTGCTGCCGCTGGAGTAAGGCTCTGAAACCACGTCTTCCACTTCACCGGCACTGAGAGTCACTATCGGGCTTCCAGCATTTCCCCAAGTGTTGCTCATACCTACTTCTACGTCATATTTTCCTGGATCCAGTTCAAACTTGTAAGTTACCTCACGTGGGGTAATTCCGGCCGTATCCTGGCCGCGGGCGTAACGGAAAGTAGTTTCCTTATCCAGGTCATCCTGAGCAACGTTATTTACCTGATCGTATTCACTAGCCCAGGTGTACTCCGTGTAAACGCCAGTATCTTGTTCTAGTCCGGGGCCTTCCGTATCATAGTCACCCTTAGGATCCACTACGCCCCAGCTATATCCTGTTTCGGCGTCCTTACCATAGATTTGATCCGTCACGGAATTGTTCTCTCCAAATTCATCACCCTTAGTTACCGTAGAAACGCCATGGTCGCCGCAGTCTACAAAGAAAACCAGGTTTCCAATGTCCTTCAAGCCGTTGATACCGGCTAACAGCTCATCGTAGGCGTTGTTAATCTCCCACTGCTGAGGTTCGTCCTTGTTCAGCACCGACTCTGCCTTTGATCTCGCGGCATCGAACAGATCCCAGCTCGCAGTGGAATAGGTTCCTTTCTCAAGGTCTTTATATTCGTTGTACAGATTTTTCAGGCTGTCCTTAGAGGTGTTGGGCTTGCTGAAATACACCTGTACCTTCTGATCCTCAGACACGCCGGAAATTTTCAGCTGATAAGCACCGGACGCCTCGTCAAAGACGATATCGTCTGTCCGGTCCGCACCGTTAACCAGAACGTTTACAATCTCCTTGCCCTCCGCAGGAATCATTGAAACGGTATATTCTCCGTTCTCCCCCTACGGTGTTCTGATTCGCTGACGCAATACCGTATTCCGTGCTCGCCACGTCTATGGTGTACTCCTCTTCCAGCTCTACCGCGCTGTTCAGAGCCATCGGGGTAATGACAAACTTATCAAAGTTCGGTGTATAGTTTGCCAGGTAATTAAGTCCCGGCTGGCTCGTACTTCCGCCATAAGTCACGTTCCAGCTGTTGTCATTGTAAATGCGAATGGTATTTTCACCCTTCTGGAGATCCAGGGTGATGGTTTTCTCACGGAAGGTATCGTCGGAGAAGGTGTTGATGAAGAAGTAACGGTCGGTATCGTTCTTTAAATTGCGATAATCGATCAGCCAGTCAAAGCCGTCGGCCAGCTCGCCGGTATAGACGCCCTCGGCATCCCTGATATTATCTACCGGCACCTTCTCTTCTCCGGGAGGCAGAATGAAATAATCCACACCTGCGTCATTGGCAGGTTCTGTGATGGTGATATAGGTCATCTGAAGCGTCGCGCCTGTAGTGGTGCCCTTTACCGATAGCTCTACTTTGCCGTTGTCGTTGGGTTCCGCCTGGGTCAGATCAACGCTCAGGGTTTTGCTGCCGCTGGAATAGGAATCCGAAACAATTTCATCGATTCCATCGGCGCTGAGCCGGACTACAGGATTTCCAGCGTTGCCCCAGGTATTGCTCATGCCTACGGTCACATCATATTTGCCGGGATCCAGTTCAAACTTGTAAAATACGCACCGGGGATTGATTCCGGCCGTATCCTGGCTGTCGGCGTAACGGAAAGAAGCCTCTTTGGGCTTTCCGTCTGTTACATCGGCCGCACTGTTTGACAGGGCCTTTTGATATTTGGTGTAAACGCCCTTATCGTCAGGATCTGTGTAATGGCTGCTGCCAGGCTCGGCCTTTGTGTCTTGTTCATTCAGCGCCGCAACACCCCAATAATACCCGGTTTTGGCATCCCTTCCGTACAACTGGTCGGTTACAGAGTTAAGGCTGCCCAGCTCGTCCCCCTCGCTGAGAGTAGACGGATCGTGATCTCCACAGTCTACAAAGTAGTAGGTTTTCAAGTTTTCTGCTTGTACCGGCACAATTCCCTCAAACTGAGGATACTGAGAGGTTCCGTTTACATCTACGACAGCGTACTTATCCGTTACTTTAATATTGTAGCTATGGCTGCCGGCCAGATCCTCATTGGAATGGAATGCTTGCATCTGATATTTTCCGGCCTCCGGCGCATTGTAGGTGAACTCTAAATAATCGGCGTCCTGATAGGCGCCCTTCATTCCTACCACATATTTTCCACCGGATGCCCCGTCGCTCTCGGCTACCTGGATAGAGCCCTCAAGCTCCTCCGGGATCGCGTCTTCCGCCTCGATCGTGGTGGAGCTGTCCTGGGCGGGCAGCGCGCGCACGCGCATGTAGTCCAGAGCCGCGGGAACGGTAGTATCCAGATCCACCACATTGATTCCCTTTTGCAGGTAAACAGACGCCGTAACCTCCTGCCAGCCGTCTCCCGCCTGGAGGGATACCGTCTTATTCACGCGGTCCAGGGTAACGGCGGTATTGCCCACATAAATGCTGGCTTCGCCCGCCTGACTGGACTGGTACCGCAGAGTAATATTGTACAGGCCGCTTTCCTCCACTACCACGGTGTTCCGAATGCCGCCGCCTTCGGTCACGGCCCTGTCGGACAGGCCCATTACATAACCGCCGCCGGAATAACCTTCAAGGCTTGTCTCGGTGGAAACAGTAGAATCGGTATTTCCTAAAAGACGGTTGACATCCGCCAGCTCCGCTTCATACACCTTATTAAAGGCTGGAAGCTCCTGGCCGTATACGCCCGCGTAGGAAACCCGCACAAAATCGTGGAAGAGCAGATTTCCATCGACGCCGCTGTCGGCTGTGGTCACAGTGATCTGGTGCTCTCCCGCAGTCAGGTCGTAATACAAGGTCTTTGTCCCAGTCATAGTCTGGAACAGTGTGGATTCCATTGTGACGGTTTCGGCCTCGCCCCCATCCAGCGCAAAGGTCTGCTTTACATTCACAGTATCGTGAATGTACATATCGTTTCTTGCGCTGCCTACGCCGTTGCCGTAATTAAAGTCCAGCTTATATTTGCCGTCTGCCGGCACATTGATCGTATAGGTCATAGACGAGCCGGAGGGCATTCCTACCGCACGGTCGCCGCTGCCGTTATTGGACATATAATAGCTGGGATTCGTGCCAGCGCTGGAAGCGAACGCTCCGCCGGAAAGGCCGGCGTCTTCCGCTTCATACACATCGCCGCTGGAGCTTCTCAGGGCAAGGCCTACGATTTCATCGCCGCTCGCCTGGGTGACGGTCACATTGTACGCGTTTTCAAACAGGGTATCCGGGATTTTCACGGTAACGCTGCCGTCGTCGTTTACCGGATAAGCACCCTCTAAAATCGTCGGGGTCTCATACGCCGTACCATGGAAGCCGGTAAACATAGTTTCCTGCACCGACACATGAACCACTTCGGCATCCGCGAAGGTGCTGGTGGCGGTCACATTATTCAGCTGAACCGTAATGTCTCCGGTAAAGCCGCCCAGAAGGGTCGTAGACAGCTTTTTGGCCTCGTCCATGGTGGAAACGCCGTAAAGGCCGTCGTAGTTTGTGCTGGTGGAAACCGGCTGGGTGGTGCCGGACATATCGCCGTACCATTTATACAGCCACCAGGCCCCGTTGCCCTCGTTGGCGCCGGCAGCCAGGTCGTTCAGGTTATTCGCCTGGTGCCAGAAGGGCAGGCAGCCGGTTACCTTTTCGTCCTCGATTCTGGCAATCCAGTTCACCAAACGGCCGGGTACGCCGCAGTAGTCCATTTCGGCATACTCGTTAAAACAAATCGGAGGCATTTCCGGAATACCCTCGGTGCCGTTGGCTTCATTATACTTGCTCCAATCGGTAGCCTCCCATTTGCCGCGGGCATCAGATACATGCCAACTGATATCGTTTAAATCGGTCATACCCAATTCATGCCAAGTCACAACATCCGGCACACAGTTGTTGTCTGCACAGAACTGAATATAATCCTTAAAATCTCCGCTCTGCGCTCCCCAACCATATTCAGAATCGTTGGACCCTGCAATTTTTGCATTGGGATCAGCAGTTTTGATAACTTCGTAATAACTCTT
>OHDZ01000884.1_pt1 | contig 10406 bp, 7 predicted proteins | sample 1567161 | NCBI WGS metagenome assembly OHDZ01 (sample SAMEA3879525, study PRJEB24766) | human gut metagenome | biome: human-associated habitat; feature: feces | place: USA | collected 1985/1987 | reverse complement strand
CGGCGGGCAGTTTGTCCGGTTGTGGCAGGCGGCTGTCCTCAAGTCCTCGGCGATCATTTATCCGTTGTCCGTATTCTGCTGCGTTTTCGCTCCTGAGATCATCTGTCTGCTGTATGGGGAGGGGTATCGGGAAGCGGCCGGCCTGTTCCGGATCGTCACCCTCGTCAATCTGGCGCGTATCATGCCCTACGCCCCCGTCCTGTTTGCACTGGGGCGGGGAAAAGCCTTTGCCCGTGCGCACCTTGTCACCGCTCTGCTCATCGTCGGTCTCGAACTCTGGTGCGTCATGGTGTTTCCGTCCCTTTGGGCTATTGCGGCCATTGCCACGGGCTGTACGTTTTTCTGTCTGTTCCTGCTGATGACGACCACCGCCCGCGTGCTGGGCACTTCGCTTGCGGGGCTGATGCCGTGGAGGATGCTGACGATCGTGCTGCTCGTATCGGCCGCGGCCTGCACGGCGGCCAGGCTGGCTGTCTTGCTGACCGGGATGACGCATTATCTTGTCGTCGTTTCGGTGGGCTTCGCCGTCTATCTGTCGTTGTACCTGCCGTTTGCGCAGCGGGCCGGAATCCGCTATATGGAGTTGTTCGGACCGGTGCTCGCGAAATTGCGGCCGAACCGGACGTAAGGGCTTCGCGGCTTCCCGTTTTCGGCCGCCGTCTCGCGTTTTCGACTGCCGGAGCGGAGCGCCGGATTTCGGTTAGGGGCGGAGATTCCGATGCCGGGCCGGCCCGGCATCGGCGTCAGTGCTGTTTCAGGGCTTCCTGCCCTGCCAGATATTCGAGCAGCCGGCCGACCTGATTCTTCCGGCTGTACTGCCGTATCTTGTCCCAGTCGCGGGGCAGCACCTCCTTGTTCTTCCAGATGGAATAGCAGCGCAGGAGCATCCGCTTGACCTGCTCGTTGTCCGTTTCGTCCGCGGTGAAACCCGCGCGCGTCTCCTTCAGCAGGTCGGCGATGAGGTCGTCGGGATCGCAGATGGCGAGGATCGGTTTGTTGGTGGCGAGGTAGTCGAACAGCTTGCCCGTGTAGACGCCTTTCCGTCCTTTGGGATGCACGACGACCAGCGTGTCGGTCTCCAGCGATTTCCTGATGGCTTCGTCGTGATCGACCTGCCGGATCTGGAATACGTTCTGCCTGATGTTTTCGGGAACGGCCAGCGGCGAGGTGTTTCCTATGATGAGGATGCGGCTGTCGGAGGGAAGCGCTCCCTCGGCGACCAGTTCGGAGAAGGCTCCGAACCATTTGTCCGGAGTGATCGAATTGTAAAAATGGCCGATGAACGCCATGGTGTAGACGGGCTGAAAAGAGACGTCGTGCACCTCTTCGTAATCGTACCCGTTCGTTATCTCGATAACCTTGTCGATCCCTCCGCCGATTTGTTTGAAATCTTCGACAAGGGGTGCGGATACCGACAGGATCAGGTCCGCATCCTTGAGTATTCTGCGCTCGTAGAAGAGGAGCCGCCGGCTGTTTATCGGCAGGAGCCAAGGCCACTTCGACATCTCGTCGCGCATGTCGGCGATCCAGTAAAACGGCGTTTTTCTGTGCAGCCTGTATGCGATCCGGTGCGAAGAGAGATGACCGTATGAACTTAATACGACATCGAACCGCCGGCTTTTTGCGAGTTTTCGCGCCTTCTTGCTGGCTTTGAACTGCCATATCCGTTTGTAATCGAGGAACAGCCGGAACTGCAGGGCCGACAATATGCGTCTGAAAGCCCATTTCTTTCTGCGCTGCAGGAGGGATTCCTGTTTCGACGAGGTTATCACCGGGTCTTTTACATAGTGGACCTCGCAGCCGTTCCACATCACCGTTTCATCGCGGTCCCCTTCGGTTATGACGGTCACCGAATGTCCCGCCTCCCGGAAATACCGGGCGAAGGCGTTGAGCCTGAATGCGGCGATGCGGTTGTGGGGATAGAAGTGATTGCAAACGATCAGTATATTCATCTTCAATTAAAAACATATTCCGTCGGCGGGGCGGAAATTCATTTCTCTGCGGGGCCGGCGTTCTCTTGTTTTCCGGCGATCACGAATTCGATTTCGCGGAACAGGTATTCGTGCCGCGTGCCGTCGGCATGGCGCAGGATCAGTTCGCCGGAGGGAAGCACGCCTTCGATCGCGGCCTGAAACAGCGTGCCGTCGGGCAGCCGGTAGGGGTGCTGTTCGCCCAGCCGGTACATTCGTTCGCGGTAGGCGTGCTGGAGGGTCTCCTTTTCGCCCCGTTCGAGCTGGGCGTAACGCCGCAGGCAGCGGACCAGAAAGGTTTCGAGCAGCCGGCTGCGGTTGAACTTGCGGCCCCCGGCCTGCGCGAGGGAGACGGGGTTGGGCAGCGCGGGGTCGAACGCCGTCTGGTTGACGTTGATGCCGATGCCGGCGATCGTGCGGGAGAGGGAGGCTCCCGCATGGTTGTGTTCGATCAGGATGCCGACCAGTTTCCTGTCTCCGACGTAGATGTCGTTGGTCCACTTGATGCGGGTGTCGATGCCGTAGGCGGCGAAGGTGTCCGTGAGGGCCAGCGTCACGGCTTCGGAGAGCAGGAACTGCTCCCCGACGGGAAGGAACCGGGGTTCGAGCACCATCGAGAAGGTGAGGTTTTCACCTTCGGGGCTGGTCCACGTATGTCCCCGCTGGCCGCGTCCGGCGGTCTGCCGTTCGGCCCAGACGATGTCGCCGTGGCGGTATTCCGGCCGCTTGGCGTCGTCGTTGGTCGAGGTGGTTTCGTCGATACGGTAGATCATGAATTATTCATTTTGTCGTGGGTGGGATTTTCGGGAGGGCGACGCGATCAGACGGACACGCCGAAGTCGCGCAGGGCGTCGTTCAGCGAGGTCTTCTTGTCGGTCGATTCCTTGCGCTGGCCGATGATCAGGGCGCAGGTGATGCTGTATTCGCCTGCCGGGAACTGTTTGCGGTAACTGCCGGGAACGACCACCGAGCGCGGCGGAACGTAGCCTTTGTAGGTGACGGGCTCCGGTCCGGTGACGTCGATGATGTGGGTCGAACCCGTGATGACGGTGTTCGAGCCGAGCACCGCCTCGCGGCAGACGTGCGCGCCTTCGACCACGATCGAACGCGAACCGATGAAGCAGTTGTCCTCGATGATTACGGGTGCGGCCTGTACGGGTTCCAGCACTCCGCCGATGCCCACGCCGCCCGAAAGGTGGACGTGTCTGCCGATCTGCGCGCAGGAGCCGACCGTGGCCCACGTATCGACCATCGTGCCCGTGTCCACGTAGGCGCCGATATTGACGTACGAGGGCATGAGGATCGCTCCGGGAGCGATGTAGGCGCCGTAACGGGCCACGGCGTGGGGCACGGCGCGCACGCCCAGCTGTTCGTAGCCGTGCTTAAGCTCCATCTTGTCGTACCACTCCAGTTCCCCGGCCTGCATCTTGCGCATGGGCTGGATCGGGAAATAGAGGATGACGGCCTTTTTGACCCACTCGTTGACTTTCCATTCGCTTTTGGCCGGGTCGACGGGCTCCGCCGTGCGCAGCTGTCCTTTGTCCACCAGTTCCACCACCTGCCGCACGGCCTGCCGTACGGGTTCTTCGCTGAGCAGTTCCCGGTTTTCCCAGGCCTGTTCGATTATCTTTTTGAGTTCGCTGTACATGATTTTCGGTTGTTTTTGCAAGCCAAAGTTACGCAAAAACTTCGATTTCCCGGCTTGTAGGGTGAAAAATAACCCTTTTGCAGGCCGGTAAGGGGAAAAATGTGTGTGGTTTCTTATTTTTTCCTAACTTTGCCACGATATTCACCCAAACTCCGGAATGCTATGATGAAATTGACACGCAAGGCCGTGGCCCTCGCGGGGGCGGCGGCGATGATGGCAAGTTGCAACCACATGAAGCAGATAAAACACATGCCCTACCCCGAGACGCAGCGCACCGACGTGGCGGACGACTATTTCGGGACGAAGGTCGCGGATCCCTACCGTTGGCTGGAAGACGACAATTCGGAGGCGACGGCGGCATGGGTCAAGGCCCAGAATGCCGTGACGCAGGATTACCTGTCGCAGATCCCGTTCCGCGGCGCGATCCGCGAACGGCTGACCGAATTGTGGAACTATCCCAAAGAGGGCATTCCGGCCAAACACGGCGACGCATGGTATTATTTCTACAACGACGGACTGCGGAACCAGTCGGTGCTCTACCGCACCTCGCAGCCGGGCGGGGAGGGCGAAGTGTTCATCGACCCCAATACGCTCTCGGAAGACGGTACGGTGGCCCTTTCGGGCGTGACCTTCTCCAAGGACGGCAAATACTGCGCCTACTCGGTCGCCGCATCGGGTTCGGACTGGGTCGAAATCCGTGTGATGAACACTGCCGACCGTACGCTGACTTCGGACCGGATCAACTGGGTGAAGTTTTCGGGAGCCGAGTGGGCGCCCGATTCCAAAGGATTCTATTACAGTGCGTACGACGCTCCTCAGAAGGGCGTTTTCTCGTCGCAGAACCAGTTTCAGAAGGTCTACTACCACCGCCTCGGCACGCCCCAGTCGGCCGACCGGCTGATCTATGCCGACGCGGAGCATCCGCTGCGTTATTTCAGCCCGTGGCCCAGCAAGGACGGGCAGTGGCTCTTCATCGTGGCTTCGGAGGGTACGTCGGGTACGGAAGTGCTCTATAAAAAGGTTTCCGAGCCGAAATTCCGCACCTTGCTGCCGGGCTTCGACGCCGACTATGCACCCGTCGAATGCCGGGACGGCCAGCTCTATTACGTGACCAACCGCGACGCGTCGAACTACGCGCTGATGAAGGTGGACCTGAACGACCCGTCGAAGGTTTCGACCGTGATTCCCGAAAGCGGCGGGAAGCTGCTGGAGGGCGTCGGCTCGGCCGGTGGATATCTTTTCGCCACCTATCTCGAACATGCGCAGAGCAAGGTCTGCCAGTACGGTTTCGACGGGAAACTCGTACGCGAGATCGAACTACCGGCCATCGGCACGGTGAGCGGTTTCGACGGCGAGAAGGACGATACGGAGCTTTACTATTCGCTGACCAACTACATCGCGCCCGCCACGATCTACAAATACGACATCGCCGGCGGCGCATCGACGCTCTATAAAGCCCCCGCGGTGAATTTCGATCCCTCGCTGTTCACGACCGAGCAGGTGTTCTACACCTCGAAGGACGGCACGAAGGTGCCGATGTTCATCACCCATCGCAAGGATCTGAAGCTCGACGGCAAAAATCCGTGCTACCTCTATGCCTACGGCGGGTTCCAGATCAACCGCACGCCCGGCTTCCGTCCCTCGGCCATCATGTTCGTCGAGCAGGGCGGCGTCTTCTGCGAAGCGAACCTGCGCGGCGGCTCGGAGTACGGCGAGGCATGGCACAAGGCCGGGATGCTGGAGAACAAACAGAACGTCTTCGATGATTTCATCGCGGCGGCCGAGTATCTGATCGCCAGCAAGTATACCTCGAAGGACAAACTCGCCATCGCGGGCGGTTCGAACGGCGGACTGCTGGTCGGCGCCTGCGAGGTGCAGCGTCCCGACCTCTATGCCGTCTGCCTGCCCGCCGTGGGCGTGATGGACATGCTCCGCTACCACAAATTCACGATCGGCTGGGGCTGGGCCGTGGAGTACGGATCGAGCGAAAACGAGGAGCAGTTCGACTACATTTATAAATATTCGCCGCTGCACAACATCCGCGAGGGCGTGAAATACCCCGCGACGCTCGTGACGACGGCCGACCACGACGACCGCGTCGTGCCGGCGCACTCGTTCAAGTTCGCCGCCCAGATGCAGCACTGTCAGGCCGGCGATGCGCCGGTGCTGATCCGCATCGAGTCGAATGCGGGCCACGGGGCCGGCAAACCCACTTCGAAACGTATCGCCGAGGAGGCGGACACCTATTCGTTCCTGTTCCAGAATATCGGAGTGCCTTACAAAGAGCTGAAAAAACAGAAATGATCCGGGCGGAAGCCCTGTCGCGCCGCGGCAAACGCCTCCTGCGTGAGGCGTTGGGGTGCGGTCGTTCGACGCGGCGTTCCGCTGCGGGAGTCCGGCGGCCGGTCGCCTTCGGACGGTAAAGAAGGTAGGTTAGGTTAAAAAGAGAGATAACATGAAAGTTTACAAATTTGGCGGTGCGTCGGTGCGTAATGCCGACGGAGTGCGCAACCTGCGCAAGATTATCGACGACGAGCAGAATCTCTTCATCATCGTTTCGGCCATGGGCAAGACGACCAACGCGCTCGAAAAGGTGTTCGAAGGACTTCAGAAGGGCGACAAACAGCTCTCCATGGAGCACGTCGCCGCGCTGAGGGAGTACCATGCGGGCATCATCGACGATTTGTGGCGCGGCCATAAACAGCTCGAACGGGTCGATGCGCTCTTCGACGAGCTGGAGCGCGTGGCCGTGGAGACGGTTTACAAACCCTCCGACGCCGAGTTGTGGTACGATACGATCGTGGCCTTCGGCGAGTTGGTCTCGACGACGATCATCTCGGAGTATCTCAACTATGCCGGAGTGTCGAACCGCTGGATCGACATGCGCCGCTGTTTCCTCACCGAGCAGCGTCACAAGGACGCCGGGGTCGATATCGAAGCTTCGGCTCCGCTGCTGAAGGGCGCGCTGGCCGAGTGCGTCGAGAATATCTTCGTCGGACAGGGCTTTATCGGCGGTGCGCCCGACGGTACGACCACCACGCTGGGGCGCGAAGGCTCGGACTACTCGGCGGCCGTGGTGGCGAACATCCTCGACGCCGAGTCGATGTCGGTGTGGAAGGATGTGGACGGCGTGCTGAATGCCGACCCCAAGATTTTCCCTGACGCCGAGCAGATTGCCGAGCTGAACTACCTCGATACCATCGAACTGGCATACAGCGGCGCGCAGATCATCCATCCCAAGACGATCAAGCCGCTGCAGAACAAGAATATCCCGCTCTACGTGCGTCCCTTCGGCGACAAACGCAAGCCGGGCACCGTGATCCGCGGCATGTCGGCGCCGGTCGTCGTGCCGATCCTTATCCTCAAGAAAGACCAGGTGCTGCTCACGATCCGCTCCCGCGATTTTTCGTTCGTGCTGGAGGAGAAGTTCGCCACGATCTTCTCGCTGCTGGAGCGGTTCCGCATCAAGACCAACCTGATCCACAACTCGGCCGTGAACCTGAGCCTGTGCGTCGATAACTCGTGGCACATCGACGAGGCGATCGAGGCGCTGCGCGAAGCGGGCTTCGACGTGATGAAGGCCGAGAATATGGAGTTGCTGACCGTGCGCGGCTATACCGACGAGTTGTGGCGCAAGTACGCCCGCGGCCCGCAGGTCTTCGTGCGGCAGGCCACGCAGTCCACCGTGCGCGTGGTTCGTAAGAAGTAGTGGCGGACGGCTGCTGTCCGGGGCGCTTCCGCCCCGTCGGCTCTCCGGCTTTCCGGTTCTCCGGTTCTCCGGCTCTCCGGAGCTTCGGGCGGAATCCGGCTGTGGAGTTTTCGCCCGCGGTCCCGAAATTACGATACGAGAGCGGCCTTCATTGCGAAGGCCGCTCTCGTATCGTTTGCTCTTACCTATCCCTGCCGCATGTTGCGCAGGATGGTCCATGTCGAGTCGTCGCGGATTTCGCCGCTGCGCTTCATGTTCCAGATCGTGCGGGCAATGTATTTCTCGATGTCGCGCTGGAGCCGCTTGTAAAGCGGACATTTGGTGTAGTTCTCGTTGTCGAGCAGCACGTCGCGGATCGACCGCAGCGAATTGGTGTAGTTCGACATCTCGTTCTTGAGTGCCACGCCCTGCTTTTTCGACGCGGTGATCTTGGCGATCGACATCTGCCGCAGTTTCTCGCATACGGAGTTGAGCAGGATCATCACCACGTTGTCCATCAGCGTGTGGCCGTGCATGAACAGGTAAGCGTTTTCGGGCGTCAGGCCCCGGCTCTTGAGCTGCTGTTCGAATTCGAGCATTGGGTCGATCATCTTCGGGTTGCGCCTGCGCAGCATCTCCTCGCGTTTGGCGACGTTTTTCTGCAGCCACGCCAGCGTTTTCTCGCCGTTGTTTTCGAGGTCGAGATAGCCGATGCGCACCGCCGACTTGAAGTCGATGAGCGGAAAGACGTTCTCCGAGGAGAGCTGCGCCGAGTAGGCGTACCAGAGGAACAGCGGGTAGATCGTGCAGGAATATTCATGCATGAAACGCACGAAATCGAAGATGCGGGTATCGTTCTTGGTGGCCTTGACGCAGACGTTGTGCAGCGAGGGGGCGTAGCAGAGGAAGTTCTCGGTGGCGTAGGCGTAGGTGTGGAACATGTAGCGGGCGGCGTTCACCTCGCGCGACTGCTCCGTGCGGTCGGCGAACAGGAAGTCGAAGTCCGAATCGACGCACAGGATCAGCTCCTCCGACGAGCGGGGGATCATCCCCATCAGCACCTTCTTCCCCTTGGGAAGGTCGGCGCGGTTGGGCACCGAGATTTCGAAGCGCAGGTAGGGGTTCTGGAAGTGGTCGAAGATGCCGCGCCAGAAGGCCACGTCTTCGTAGCCTTCTACGTAGACCTTCACCAGCCGCTGGTCGGGATTGGCCGGCAGCGGTTTGGGCAGCTCTTCGAGAGTCGCCGGGCGCGTGAAGGGATTGAATCTGCGCAGTTTGTCGCCGAACTTTTTAGCCATACGGAAACAAAGATAGTGATTTCGGCCGGAATTTCTTCCCAAGGCCGGGATTTTTTGCAGCGGCGGGGCGGCCGGTTCCGGTCCTCTGCGCCGGATCCCGTCTTTTGCGCTGGTTCCGGTCCTCTGTACTGTCGCGGTTCTTCTGTGTTGCCGTCGTTCTTCTGCGCTGCCGTCCTCTGCGCTGTCTCTTCTTTGCGCCGCTTCTTCTTTGCGTCGCTGTCGCTTTTTCTCCGGCTCCGCCTTCCCGCTTCCATCTACGTGTGGGCGTGCGCCGCCGTTTGAGGGCGGAATGCGCTCTTTTTCGCCGATCTCGGCCGTCGGGCGTGCACAACCGTAATATTTTATTATTTTTGCACAAAATAAGAGGTTCCGAAAGGACGTTTGATCTCTACTATTTCGAACAATATGGCGGACAACGATTGGAAAGCGAGGCTCGGGATGGTCTACTCGACCAACCCCGATTTTCAATATGACACCGGCACGGCCCAAGGGCCCGTGACATTGCCCCCGGCGCAGCAGGATCTGCGCGTGTGGCTCGACCGCAAGCAGCGCGCGGGCAAGGTGGTGACGCTGGTCAAAGGCTTCGTGGGGCGGGATGCGGATTTGCAGGAACTGGCGCGTCTGCTGAAAACCAAATGCGGCGTCGGCGGCGCGGCCAAGGAGGGGGAGATCATCATTCAGGGCGACCATCGCGACCGTGTGGTCGAGATACTCACCAAGAGCGGCTACCGCTGCAAAAAAGCCGGTTCGTAGGTGAAGCGGCTGCTGCATATCCTCCTCTTGTTGTGCGCCCTCGGTTTCGCGCACGAGGCTTCGGCCCAGTACTATACGTGGGGGTCGGACCCCGCGGGGCTGAAATGGAGCACGATCCGTACGCCCGACGTGCGGATGATCTATCCCGATACGGTTTCGGCCGTGGCGCGGCGTACGCTGTTCTACATCCGTACCGTCCGGCCCGACATTGCGTTCGGATTCCGTCACGGTCCGATGCGTATTCCCTTCGTCATGCACCCCGAAAATTTCCAGTCGAACGGACTGGTGATGTACCTCCCGAAACGTGTGGAGTTCCTCACCTCGCCCGCGATCGACGGCTATTCGATGCCGTGGTACAAACAGCTCGTGGCCCACGAGTACCGCCATGCCGTGCAGTACAACAACCTTGACCGGGGCGTTATCCGCGCCCTGAGCTATATTCTGGGGCAGCAGGGTTCGACCATCGGCCTGCTCTGCATGCCGATCTGGGCCATGGAGGGCGACGCCGTGATGTCCGAAACGGCCATGTCGTCGTTCGGCCGGGGACTTCAGCCCTCGTTCTCGCTGGGTTACCGCGCCATGGGCCGCGTAGGCCGCGACCGGAAGGACACGCGCGACCGCCGCAACATCGACAAGTGGTTCTGCGGATCCTACCGCGACTACATCCCCGACCATTACGAACTGGGATACCAGATATGTTCTTATGCCTATGCGCGTTACGACGAGAACGTGTGGGACAGGGTGGCGTGGTTCGGTTCGCGCAACCCCTATATGCTGGCCACGACCCGTATCGCGCTTGAAAAATATTACGGCACGAATGTCCGTAAACTTTTTCGCGAGACCTTCGACGCGTTGGAACGTCATTGGGATTCGCTGCCCCGAACCGGGGACAGCGCCGCGCCGCTCGTGGCGATGCCCGAAGGAAACTACACGACCTACCAGTGGCCGCTGCCGCTCAGCGACACGACGGTGCTGGTGCTCAAGACCGATTACGACCGTCCGTCGCGTTTCGTGCGGCTCGACACCCGTACCGGTGCCGAGGAGCCGGT
>OHDZ01000881.1_pt1 | contig 10428 bp, 5 predicted proteins | sample 1567161 | NCBI WGS metagenome assembly OHDZ01 (sample SAMEA3879525, study PRJEB24766) | human gut metagenome | biome: human-associated habitat; feature: feces | place: USA | collected 1985/1987 | reverse complement strand
TTTTCTTTCGTTTTTTGCGGAATACCCACAGCAGCGGCAGCCCGGCCGCGAGGGTCAGCCATGTCACTACGCCCAGCGCGTCGGTCACCCCCTCGACATAGGTTTGGGAGGCCGATACCGTTTCGTGCGCCGCATGGAAAGCCGTCCGGGCCGAGTAAACGGCTGTCAGGATGGCGATGCCGACGCTTCCAGCCAACTGTTTGATGCTGTTCGAGATACCCGCCGCAGCGGCCATGTCGTGCTGCGTGAGGTTCCGCAGCGAAAAGAAGTTCAGCGGGGCGAACGTGAGCCCCATGCCCAGCCCGCGGATGTAGAGCACGAAGAGGATGTGCCGGTGGGTGGTGTGGAGCGTGAAACGGCTGGCGAGCCAGAAACTCAGCGCCATGATCAGAATGCCCGCCGCGCTCAGCAGCAGCGGCCTGACGTAGCGGGTCAGATAACCCGAAACGGCCGAGAGCACGCCCTGAATCACACCTACGGGCAGGAACATGCTTCCCGCCGCCAGCGCCGTGTATCCCAGTCCCCGCTGCATGTAGAGCGGCAGCAGATAGGTGCCGCCGAGCATGCCTATGGCGAAGAGCGTCAGCACGGCCATCGAAACCCCGAAGTTGCGCTCCCCGAGCAGGCGCAGCTGCAGCAGCGGCGCCGGGCTGCGCAGCTCCGTGCGGACGAAGTAGGCGAGCGCCACGGCCGCCACGGCGAAACAGCCGATCACCGTGGGCGAGGCCCAGCCGTCGTGGTTGGTCGGCGAGTTGCCCCGCGCCAGCGCATAGATCGCCAGCGGCATGAAGAGCACGATGGCCGCGAACCCTTGCCAGTCGAACGGGCTGCGCGTCTGGTTCTTCCACTCCTTCTGGACGAATGCCGCGAGCAGGACGGCCAGCACTCCGACCGGCACGTTCACGTCGAATATCTTGTGCCAGCTGTACGCATCGACCAGATAGCCGCCCAGCAGCGGCCCGAACGAGATCGAAGCCGCCGCGGCCATCGACCACAGACCCAGCGCCAGACCGCGCTCCGCGGGCTTGAACTCGCGCGTCACGATCGCCAGTCCCAGCGCTTGTATGATGCCGCTTCCTACGCCCTGCAAGGCCCGCGCCCCGATCAGGAACGGGTCGCTCGAAGCCTTGCCGCAGAGCCACGAGCCGAGCGTGAACAGCGCCAGTCCGAGCATGTAGACGCGTTTGTTGCCGAACCGGTCCGCAAACCACCCGGCCGACGGAAGCATGATCGTCATCGTAATCATGTAGGCCGTGATGACCCATTCGGCCGACGAGATGCCGATGCCGAAGGCCGACATGATCGCCGGCAGTCCGACGTTCACCACCGTCACGTCCAGCACGGCCATGAACGTTCCGAGCATGATCATGCCCAGAATCCACCATTTGTAGCCGCTGCTTTGCCGTATGTGTTCGCGCAGATTCGCCATTGCGCGGCAGTGCGTCAAAAAAAATGCCACCACAGCGGCGGCGGACCGAAGGGCGGGGAAAACCGGCGGCCTGAACAGCCGCCGCAGAGCAATCGGTACGCCCCGCGTTCGGGGAATCGAAACGCGAGGCGGCAGGGCGGCAAAACCCGCGGATGCGGATAAGGCTGCGCCTGAAAAAGAAGGAACGTTCTCGAAAAGAGAACGTTCCGTACGTGCAGGTCCTGTAAGCCGGGTTCTGTTTCCGGGGCGAACCCCGGACCTCTGTCATTTATCTAGGGCGGCAGTCTCCTGCCGTCTCAAGCAACCTACCCCCCGGCATCGGGCGAGCAACCCTTAATTGCCGGTATACACGGTCTTGCAACCCGCGAGACGTACTGCCGGGCGACATCGCTGCCCCCGCGGTGGGCTCTTACCCCGCCTTTTCACCCTTACCCGCAGTCGCCTGCGGGCGGTCGTTCTCCCGGCCTGCGGCCGGCAGCGACAGAGCGGACCTGCACCGCAAAGGTAATAAAATTCGGCGGTATTCCCGCTTCGGGGGGGGCGCGATATTCGGAAAATGCGTTTCCCTCCTCCGTACGGGCCGTAACGATGCGGTGCATGCGAAGTTTTTTGGAAATATCGGATTAAATAGTACTTTTGCTAAAGGCTGATTCCGTCTCCGGCGGCAGCCGAATCGTGCGAATAACCCGGCCTATGACAGATAACGCGCAAACAATCAACATGCAAGACAACCGTACGGTTGTGGGTTTGCTCCGCGCCGGAGACGAAAAATGTTTCGACGCGCTCTTCCGCCGTTATTATAAACCCCTCTGTACCTACGCCACCCGTTTCGTCACCCCGGCCCGCGCCGAGGAGCTGGTGCAGGATACGCTGATGTGGGTCTGGGAAAACCGCACGTCGCTGCTGCCCGAAATGCCCCTCAAGTCGCTGTTGTTCACCATCGTCAAGAACAAGGCGATCAACCATATGTCGCGCGATACGATCAAAAACCGCGTGATCCGCCAGCTCGCCGAATACTACGAAGAGGAGTTCGACGATCCCGATTTTTACCTCGAAGGCGAACTGGTGGAGCGTCTCACGGCCGCGCTGCGCAAGATGCCGCCCGAATTCCAGCAGACTTTCCGCATGCACCGGCTCGAAGGCAGGACCCACAAGGAGATCGCCGCCGCGCTCGGCGTGTCGCCGCAGACGGTCAATTACCGGATCGGGCAGACCGTGCGCCTGCTGCGCGAAGAGCTGAAAGAGTACTGGCCGCTCGTCGTTTTGCTGTTGTGGCCGGACCTGCACTGAAAAAATACCGAAAATTCCCTATTTTTTTTGAATTCCGTTTAGCATCCTCTGCCGACGGATTGTATTACTATATAGATTAGCGAACAGATGACGAATTTACAGATCAGCGAAGAAGTATTGGCAGCCTACCTGAGAGGCGAACTGAATGCTGCGGAGGCCGCGGCCGTCGAAGCGTGGTACGACGCGTCGGCCGCCAACCGCAAACTGCTTGGGGAGGTTTATTACATATTATATGTCAACGACCGTATCAACGATACGGCCGGTATCGACGTCGAGCGTTCGCTCCGTCAGTTCAAGCGCCGCATGCACGCCGGACGCCGTATCTCCTTGCGGCGCATCGCGGTCCGCGCCGCCGCCGCTGCCGCCGTGGCGGTGATTCTGCTGGCCGGGGGCGTTACCACCGTGTCGCTTTCCAAACGCCTTGCGCAGCCCCTGACCGTCATCACCCATCTGGGCGAACGTTCGCAGGTGGTGCTGCCCGACGGCACCAAGGTCTGGCTCAACTCCGCCAGCAGCGTCGAGTACGTCGCTCCGTTCTTTTCGCGCGAACGCCGCGTGAAGATGGACGGCGAAGCCTATTTCGAGGTGCAGCACGACGCTCAGGCGCCCTTTGTCGTCTCGACCAACGGACTCGACATCAAGGTGCTCGGCACCCGCTTCAACATCCGCAACGACGACAGCGACCACCGCATCACCACCGTCCTGCTCGAAGGAGCGGTCAAGGCCTACGCTTCGGGCGACGAGAAGGCCGCCGTGCGCCTGCGCCCCTCGCAGCAGTTGGTGTTCGATACCCGGACCGGCGCCATGCGCCTGACCGACGAACCTTCGGCCGACCGGTCGATCAACTGGATCGACGGCCGCTTCTGCTTCGAGCACGACACCTTCGGGGAGATCGTCGCCGAACTCAAACGCTACTACAACGTCGATATCCGCTTTATGGACGAAGCCCTGCGCAGCGAACGCTTCTCCGGCGACTTCCGCGTCGAGGACGGCATCTACCACATCATGTCGGTGCTGCAGCTCACCTATAAGTTCACCTACAAGGTCGTCGGCAACGACATCGAAATCTACCCGAATCCTAAACGATAACCTAATACCAACCTGAAAACCACCGAACCGCCTATGGGAGAATAATACGTCAGTTTTCGCAGGCCGCTGTACGCAGCGGCGGTTTTTGACAATCTACTTTTCAAAATCTAACCTAAATTCAGATCCATGAAAAAAACTTACCTTGCAGCAGGCAGGGGAGTGCATGCCGTCTCCGCATGTTTCCGTTGTCTGTTTCTTATCCCGATTTTCGTATTGGGATGCTTCGGCGCTCATGCCGCAGCACAGACGCAGCAGTCCGTTTCCCGCGTCAGCCTCGACGTCCGGGACGCCGCTATCGTCAACGTTTTCCAAACCGTTCAGCAGCAGACCGGCTGCTCGTTCGTCTACAACACGTCGGACATCGACACCGACCGCAAAGTGACCGTTTCCGCGCAGGACGAGCCGCTGACGGCTCTGCTCGACAAACTTTTCGCAGGTTCCGACATCGCCTACACGCTTCGCGACAAGCACATCGTCCTTTCGAAGAAAACTAAAAATTCCCCCCCCCACAACGCTCAGGGCGGAGTCAGCGGAACCGTTAAGGACGCTCAGGGCATGCCGCTGATCGGCGCCACGGTGCTGATTCAGGGCACGACGACCGGCGTGGCCGTCGATCTCGACGGCAATTTCATGCTGCCGCAGGCCAAGGTCGGCGACACGCTCGAAATTTCGCTGATCGGCTATGCCAAGCAAACCCTTCCCGTAACGGGCTCCGCGCCCCTTCAGGTGGTAATGCTCGAAGACAACGAGGTGCTCGACGCCGTCGTGGTGACCGCCCTCGGTATCAAGCGCGCCGAGAAATCGCTGACCTACAACGTGCAGGAGGTAGCCGGCGACATCGTCACCTCGGTCAAGGACGCCAACTTCATGAACTCCCTTTCGGGTAAGGTCGCCGGCCTTCAGATCAATGCCAGTGCATCGGGCGCCGGCGGTTCGACCCGCGTGGTGATGCGAGGCGTCAAGTCGATCAACGGCGAGAACAACGCCCTCTACGTGATCGACGGTATTCCGCTTCCGAGCCTGCGTTCGAGCCAGACCTCAGGCACGTATGAAACGCCCGACGGCGGCGACTTCGAAGGTATCGCCAACTTCAACCCCGACGACATCGAGTCCATGTCGATCCTTTCGGGTGCCACGGCTTCGGCCCTCTACGGTGCTCAGGGCGCCAACGGTGTGATCCTCATCACCACCAAGAAGGGCAAGGAGGGCCGCGTGCGGGTCAACTATTCGAACTCGACGACCTTCTCCCATCCCTTCGTGATGCCCAAATTCCAGAACACCTACGGCACGAGCGAAATCGAGCCGATGATGAGCTGGGGCAGCAAACTCGCCACGCCGACTTCGTACGATCCCGCGGATTTCTTCCAGACCGGATTCAACGAGACCAACTCGGTGGGCCTTTCCGCCGGTACCGAACGCAACCAGACCTATGCGTCGGCTTCCGCCGTCAATTCGCGCGGTATCGTACCCAACAATGTCTACAACCGCTACAATTTCTCGATCCGCAATACGACGATGCTTATCAAGGACCGCCTGACGCTCGACGTGGGCGCGACCTACATGAAGCAGTACACCCGCAACCAGACCATTCAGGGCCAGTACCGCAACCCGCTGGTGGGCATCTACCTCTTCCCGCGCGGCAACGACATCCGCAAATACGAGATTTACGAGCGTCCGGGTTCCGACTCGCGCTATATGGAGCAGTTCTGGGACCTCGAATTCCTCAAGGGCGTCGAGAACCCGTGGTGGATCACCAACCGCGAGCTGAACGAAAACCGTCAGCACCGCTACAGCTTCAACGCTACGATGAAGCTCGACATCACCGACTGGATGAGCCTGACGGGCCGTATCCGTACCGATAATGCGACGATCAACTACACCCGCAAACTCAGCGCTTCGACCAACACGCTCTTCGCTTCGAAGTACGGCAGCTACCTGAACCGCACGATGACGCACAACAACCTCTACGGCGACGTGCTGCTGAGCATCGACAAGAGCTTCTTCGACAATGCCTTCTCCCTGCAGTTCAACCTCGGCGCCAGCATCATGGACGACAAGAACCAGCTGACGGGTTACGAAGGTTATCTGGCGGGCATTCCCAACAAGTTCACCTACAACAACATCATCTCCGACAACTCGCAGAGTTTCCCGACGCAGGAGAACTACCACGACCAGATTCAGGCCGTGTATGCGACCATGCAGCTGGGCTGGCGGGGTATGCTCTACGTTGACGTTTCGGTCCGCAACGACTGGGCCTCGATGCTGGCCTTCACGCCCAAACAGAACATCTTCTATCCTTCGGTGGGCCTTTCGGCCGTGATTTCGTCGATGGCCGACCTCTCGAAGGCGGGCATCTCGTTCCTCAAGGTGCGCGGATCCTATGCCGAGGTGGGCAACGCTCCCGAACGTTACATCACCGGTCCCAACTACACGCTGACCAACGGCGTGGTGAGCACGGCGACGATCGCTCCGGCCAAGCACCTCGAAGCCGAGCGTACCAAGTCGTTCGAGGCCGGTCTCGACGTCAAGTTCTTGGGCAACAAGATCTCGGCTACGGCTACCTACTACAATACCAACACCTACAACCAGCTCTTCCTTTACGACGCACCTCCCAGCTCCGGCTACAAACAGAAATACATCAACGCCGGCAAGGTCAATAACTGGGGTATCGAGGCTTCGGCCGGATACAAGAACACATGGCGCGATTTCTCGTGGGCCACGACCCTCAACTTCTCGATGAACCGCAACAAGATCAAGGAGCTGGTTCCCGAAGGCACCCGCGATCCGGATACGGGCTCGCTGGTCGATATCAAGGAGGTCAATAAGGACTACGGCGGTTACCGTGTCAAGCTCGTCGAGGGCGGTTCGATCGGCGACTTCTATGTCAAAGGCCTGCTGACCGACGACAAGGGTCATATCTATGTCGATCCCAACTCCAACACCGTGCTGCTCGATCCCGATCCCGAAGCCTACATCTTCGCCGGCAACACCGAAGCCCGCTTCCGCTGGGGCTGGAACAACCAGTTCTCCTACAAGGGCGTTTCGCTCGGCGTGCTGATCGACGCACGTATCGGTGGCCGCGGCGTATCGGCCACGCAGGCCCTCATGGACCGCTTCGGCGTTTCGCAGGATTCGGCCGACGCCCGCGAGAACGGCGGCGTATGGATTTCCGACGACCAGCAGGTTCCCGACGCCAAGACCTTCTATGCCAACAGCGGCGACGGCATGGCGATGCTTTCGCACTATGTCTACAGCATGACCAATGTCCGCCTGCGCGAGCTTACGCTGGGTTACGACCTGCCCTCCAAATGGTTCCGCAACAAGGTCAATATGAGCGTATCGTTCGTCGGCCGCAACCTGTTCATGTTCTACAACAAGGCTCCGTTCGACCCCGAAGTGACCGCTTCGACGAGTACCTACTATCAGGGTGTCGACTTCTTCATGCAGCCGAGCGTCCGCACCCTCGGATTCAGTGTAAAACTCCAATTCTAAAGCTCAACCGACTATGAAACGAAACAATATCAAACAAGGATTCCTTTCGCTGGCGGCCGCCTGTCTGGCGTTCACCGCCTGCACCGGGGACTTCGAGCGCTTCAATACCGACCCCAATGCTGCGCAGGATGTGGATCTGAAGATGTTCATCACCACCATGCAGATGGACGCCGTCTACTCGTGCAGCGGCTCGGATACCGATCCCAACAACCGTTATCAAAAAGCTTATAACCTGATCGGCGACGTATACGCCGGTTATATGTCCGGTACGAACAACTGGGACGGCGGCACCAACCCCCAGATTTATGCGCTGAACGGCAGCGATTGGTGCAACGTACCTTTCAGCGAGTCGTTCACCAATGTCATGCCCGCTTGGCTGCAGCTGAAGTACGCCCACGCCAACGGTTTGCTCAGCGACGACATCTTCGCTGTGGCTAATATCCTGAAAGTCATGTCGCTTCATCGCGTGAGCGATATCTACGGCCCGCTGCCCGTGCTGCATTTCGGCGAGACGGAGAACCCTTACAATTCGCAGGAAGAGTGCTATATGCACTTCTTCGAGACGCTCGACAGCGCGATCGCGGTGCTGAAGGACGTCGTGGAGAACAATCCCGACGCCAAACCGCTCGAAGAGGTCGATGCCCTCTACCACGGCGATTATTCGAAATGGCTCAAGCTCGCCAACTCGGTGAAGCTGCGTCTGGCCATGCGCATCTGTTATGTGAAGCCCGACCTTGCGAAGCAGTACGCCATGGAAGCCGTCCGCGACGGCGTGATGGAGACGGCCGACGACAGCGCGCTTTTCCAGAGCTGGGGATCCATTACGATCATCAACCCGCTCGAAAAGATCTGGAACGGCTATAGCGACACCCGCATGGGCGCTTCGATGGACTCCTACCTCAACGGTTACAACGACCCGCGTCTTCCGGTTTATTTCCAGCCTGTCACCGAAGGCGACAACAAGGGCGAATACCGCGGTGTAGCCAACGGAATGCCCAATCCCCAGCAGGATGATTACAAGGCCATGTCCGCGCCCAACGTACAGGAGAAATCCACCGATTCGCCCTTGCGCTGGATGATGGCCTCGGAAGTCGCGTTCCTGCGCGCCGAAGGTGCCATGCGCGGCTGGACGGCCGAGATGGGCGGTACCGCCGAGGAGTTCTATAACAAGGGTATCGAGCTGTCGTTCCTCGAAAACGGCCTGAGCGCCGATGCCGCCGCAAGGTATGCCGCCGACGAAACGAGCAAACCGACCGACTTCACCGACGTTTCGGCCGCCAATACCAAGTATAATATTTCGGCCTTGGGCAAGATTACGATCAAATGGAACGCCGGCGCTTCCGAAGAGGAGCAGCTTGAGCGCATCATCACCCAGAAATGGATCGCCATGTTCCCCAACGGCACCGAGGCTTGGTCCGAATTCCGTCGTACGGGTTATCCCCTGATTTTCCCCGTACGCTCCAACTATCCGACCAGCGGCGTCGATACCAACAAGCAGATCCGCCGCATGGTCTTCCCGCAGTCGGAATACTCCAACAACGGCGCGGCCGTGCAGGAGGCCGTCAAACTGCTCGGCGGTCCTGACAACGGCGGCACGAAGCTGTGGTGGGACAAAAAGAATTAGTAACCTGAAACTATACCTGAGTAAACTATGAAAAATATATTGAAACATGCAGTAGTTTGTCTCGTGCTGGCGGCCGCGGTGGCCTCCTGTACGAAGGAGACGACGCCTGAGCGGATCAATATCCAGCATCCGGACCAGCAGTCGCCGATCCTGCGCGACAATGCCTATTACCAGAATCTCCGCGCCTACAAGCAGACCAAACACAAACTGGCTTTCGGCTGGTACGGTTCGTGGACGGCCGTCGGCGCGTCCTATCAGTCGCGTCTGATCAGCGCCCCAGACTCGATGGACATCATCTCGATCTGGAGCCAGTGGCACACGCTCACGCCCCAGCAAATGGCCGATAAGGAGTTCGTTCAGAAAACGTTGGGTACGAAAGTGACCTATACGATTTTTTCGGATAAACTGCCCGAACCGTTCCTTGAAATCGGCAACGGTGAATATACCGACGAGGCCATTGAAGCTTATGCAAAAGCCTATTGCAAAGACTCGATGGACAAGTATCAGTACGACGGCATCGATATCGACTATGAGCCGGGCTATGGTGCATCAGGGCCTTTTGTCGGACATGACAATGCTCTGTTTACCAAGTTGATCAATGCCATGAGCAAGTATGTCGGTCCGAAATCTGGTACCGGACGCCTGCTGATAATCGATGGCGTGCCTTATGCGGTGGATCGTTCGGTTGTGGATTGTTTCGACTATGGTATCGTGCAGGCGTATGCTTCTTCTGGTTATACCGATCTGCAAAATCGCTTCAATAATGCCGATGCAAAAGGCTGGAAGCCTGAACAGTATATCTTTGCCGAGAATTTTGAGTCTTATTGGAAAACTGGCGGTGTGAATTTTACGGACCGCGAAGGTAATAGGATGCCGTCTCTTTACGGTATGGCGACCTTTAATCCCACGCAGGGTGCCGGCGCCGGATTCGGTGCATACCATATGGAGTACGAATACGGTAATTCGGCCATGCCGTACCAATTTATGCGCAATGCGATTCAGATGGCCAATCCTGCCGGAGGCTGGAAAACGCCTATCGATGTGGCTTTTTCGAGTAACCAATCTTCCAACTTTTCGTTCGTTGTCGAGGACGATGGTTCGGTGACCGGAACGATGCAGGATAAAGTTTCGTTGTCGTTCTCGCGTCCCGTTGTAAGCGGTATGCAGTTGACGCTGGGTGTGGATAATTCGCTCGTAGCCGTTTATAACGATGAGAACGGTACGGAATATGAGACCGTCGATCCGTCGTTGGTTAAGATGGAGCCGATCCAGTGCGCCGAAAATCAGGTGTTCTCTCCCGATGCGACGATTACGCTTGATCCTAAGTCAATCGAAAAGGGGTATTATTTGATTCCGGTGGTGATCAGTCCTATTTCGGATGCCGGATATGCCGTCAAGGAGGGCTCCGTACATTATATCTTCGTTACGAAGGTCGCGATGGATGTCGAAATCGGCGCGACGACGCTCGACGGCTCGAATATCGCTCCGACCTCGGCATGGACGA
>OHDZ01000879.1_pt1 | contig 10435 bp, 11 predicted proteins | sample 1567161 | NCBI WGS metagenome assembly OHDZ01 (sample SAMEA3879525, study PRJEB24766) | human gut metagenome | biome: human-associated habitat; feature: feces | place: USA | collected 1985/1987 | reverse complement strand
CTCTCTTTCGAGTAAACGCTGCATCCGCGAAATTCTTCCGCAATCTCCGGTTTCACAATGCCCTCATCGACATTTCCCATGAGGAACTCCTCCTGACCTACAAACTGATGACACGGGTATAGATCTCCCCACGGTGTCACAGCCAGGTATTCGGTTCCGGATCCACATCCGGAAAGACGCTTCGACACACACGGACCTCCTTCGAGGTCGATCATAAAGTGGAAGAAATTAAATCCTCTTCCGCTCTTTTCCCTGTCGATGATCATCTTTGCAAGTCTGTCATATTCTTCAAAGATCTGTGGGAGATCGTCTTTCTGGATCGCATATGGGTCTGTATCTTCACCGACAACCGGCTCAATTGATACCTGCTCAAATCCAAGATCTGCAAAATGCTACACATCTTTTGAAAAATCAAGATTATTTCTTGTAAATGTACCACGTATATAATATTTCTGCTGATTCCGGCTCTCTGCCAGTTTCTGGAACTTCGGAACGATCAGATCATAACTTCCCTTTCCATTCCTGAACGGACGCATCCGGTCATTGACTTCCTTTCGTCCGTCAAGACTCAGCACTACATTATCCATCTCACGGTTCACGAACTCCTGTACTTCCTCATTCAGAAGTACCCCGTTCGTTGTCAGTGTAAAACGGAAATGCTTATCATACTGCTTCTCCAGCTCTCTTCCATAAGCAACCAGTTCCTTGACAACCTTCCAGTTCATCAGAGGTTCACCGCCAAAGAAATCTACTTCAAGATTTCTTCTGCTTCCTGAATTTGCCACCAGGAAATCCAGTGCTTTCTTTCCCACTTCATAGGACATCAAAGCACGTCTTCCGTGGTACTCTCCTTCTTCTGCAAAGCAGTACTGACAGGCAAGGTTGCAGTCATGTGCGATATGCAGACATAACGCCTTGACTACGGTTTTTCTCTGCTTGACAATACCGATTAAATTTTCATAAATATCCTTTGTAAAGAGTCTTCCCTGCTCTGTCAGCTCTGTCACCGCATCCAGAATATCCTTCAGGTCTTCCTCCGTATATCTGTCCCCGAGCTTTTCTTTCAACACCGTTTCCGTCTCCGGTGCCTTCAGCGTCTCCGGTGTATGTTCTGCGTTCATTTCATTCAGGACTGCAATCACATCATAAGCTTCCTGATCCACTACATGAACTGCACCACTGTTCACATCAAGAACGATATTATATCCATTATTCTGATACTGATGTATCACACCAATACCTCACTTTCTGTATTTTATAACTTTCCCTTAAGACAAGCATAAGGCAGCGACTCTCATCGCTGCCCTCCCTTCAAGATTCCGGGTCAATGCCGCATTATTTTCTGTTCTCGCAAGTCTGGTTTCCTACTGTACAGGATGTCTTGCATGCTGACTGACAGGATGTCTGGCACTCACCGCATCCGCCTTTTTTTACTGTATGATTCAGTGTCTGAGTATTCAGCGTCTTAATATGCTTCATTTCTATTCCTCCTCTATCGAACATATTGCTTTTGCTATTATAGCATAAGGCGGTGCTTTTTTAAAGAGTTTTTTCCTCTTTTACAGAATCAGGAACATTTTCAATTTAGCTTTTACAGAATCACTCAGCAATCAGGAAACCATTCCTCCCAGCATTCCTCCACCTGCACATAAAAGAAGTGTTGTAAGAAGGCTTCCCATTTCAGCCTGCAGTGAATGATAGATTCCAAAAGAGATCAGCATCAGCAGCCCCCAGTACAGCACTCCTGTCAGAAGTCCCCACAGGAATTTATGCGTCATGGAAAGTTTCCCCATTACAAATCCTCCTGAAAACGTTGCGATTACGTAGATCAGGATCACTCCAATATTTACCTTCTGTTCACTCAGCCCCATCTTATAAAGCAGAAGCGTCAGGATAAGTAAAAAGATGCCGGTAACAACATACGCAATAAGCAACGATTTCACCATATCTGACGCCGTCTTTTTCAACTGAAACTGATTCTCATTTTTCCTGTCCATCTGTCTCCTCCCGGGTTTCTCATAAACTACAGTACTCTCTCCAACTGCTATAGTTTATGAGCTGATCCCCGAAATTATGACATCGGATCATCTTATCCCATCTGCCTTCCCAGAAAATCTGCTGCCCCCTGAGCCATTTTCTCATCCAGCTCAGGATTTTTCTTTTCTTCTTTTTCCAGAAGCAGCACAGCCCCTGTCACATCGCCTCCACTGATGATGGGGCAGATTGTCTCCAGACAGAACTCTCCCATCCCCTGTACCGCCTGAACATAGTGCTTCTCTCCTATTTTCGCAGTACGTTGCTTTCGCTCCTGTATCATATGCTCCAGTTCTTCACTGATATACTGCCCTTTCAGCTCTCTGCTCCCTGCCCCCGACGCTGCAACCACCTGATCCAGATCGGTAATGCAGACGGTACAACCCAGTGTTCTTGCAATACTCTCTGCTAAAATAGCTGCATTCGCCCCCAGTTCTCCCACCGGGGAATACTTTTTTAAAATAATCTTTCCTTCTCTGTCTGTAAAAATTTCAAGCGGATCGCCTTCCCTGATCCTCAGTGTCTTTCTGATTTCTTTTGGCACGACAACCCGTCCAAGATCGTCGATCCGCCTGACTATCCCTGTCGCTTTCACAAATATTTTCCTCCAATTCCATACCTCGGCATGAATCTTTCCACGCTTTTGCTATATATTAGTTTTGGAGTTAGTATGTGGAAATCATGGGGGATTATACAAGAATATTTCCCTTTTCTATATTCTCCCGGAGCAGTTGATTGATCACTTCATATAATCTCACTGATCCCTTCTGTGTCTTACTCTGTCTGCCGTATACCTGCTCTGCCGTCACTTGATGCTCTCGCCAGTCCGCACCACCATTACTGTTATTTAAAAGCAGAGGCTGAAGATTATCCATTGCATGTGCAAATTTTGATTCCGCACTTTCATACGCTTCAAACTCATCAAATAATGCAATCATCTCTTCTTTCTGTTCCGATGGAAGAAGTGAGAAGATTCTTTCCTTTGCAGTATCTTCTCTTGCTTTCTGCGTCTTCAGATTTTCAGCATCATACGCATAAGTATCACCTGCGTCAATCTCCACAATATCATGGATCAGGCACATCAGCATCACCCTTGCAATATCTATCTCTTCATTTGAATATTCTCTTAACAGATATGCCATGATTGCCATATGCCATGCATGCTCTGCATCATTTTCATTTCTTCCGTGTCCTGAAAGATGCGTCTGACGGAAAATATTTTTTTCCTTATCAATCTCCAGTACAAACTCTAACTGCTGCTTTAATCTTTCATCTGTCATGTTCGGTCTCCTCCATGTGCATTGATTTAATCTGACTTTTCTGATTTCTTCATTATATCACAAAAAGAAAAGTCTGCCAGATTTTCATCCGATCTTCCCAGGAAGCCGGAATATCAGTCTTCAGATAGGTGAGGATGTCCGCCGTTGTTGTATAATGCCCGGCATCCGTGTTTTGCCAAAGGTATTTCAATATGTGTAACAGTCTGCTCTTGGATTCTGCCATAGCGTCACTCCTGTTGTTTTTTGCGGAAGCCCTTATTTCTTTGAGCTTCTTTTCAGCTCGTATGTCCCGCCGACCGTGCCCTCGTCACCGATCAAGGTAAGGGTATTTCCGTCAACGGTAAATTCATATTCGGAATCCCGCACCGACTCGTTGGCGTAATCGATCATGAGCTTGTTGCCGTCGATGGTATAGGTGAATTCGTAGGATATGGAGGGCAGCTCCATTGCACCGCTTCCGCTGCCGTCAAAGGAATAGGTGGTCGTTCCGTCGAACTCCCATGTGCCTGCAAGTGCGTCCGTGCCGCCGGAGCAGCCTTTTGCCAGCAGTATAATGCCAACGATGATTACCGCCAGTGCGGCGATCGCACCGCAAAGCACCATACGGTGCTGCGTCTGTTTTTTCTTCCTTTTTCTGATTCTCTCTACCGTTCGATCTGACTCGTTCGGGAATCGTCCCGGCGGTTGCTGCCTGACGGGGCGGTTCGATTGATAATCCTGCATCATGTGGTTCTTCTCCAGTCCAAGCGAAAGGGCGATGACGGCAATGTCCGTCACCGCCCTTTGCTCAAAGGTTCGCAGCTGATTTATTCAGCGTTTTCTTTCTTCTTTTTGCTGTAAACGGTGATGCCGATCACTGCACCGCTGCTGATAAACAGCAGTGCGATCCAGAGGATCATATTGCTGTTGTCACCGGTTTTCGGGCTTTCTGCACCGGTGTTCGGGTTGGTTTGCGTAGGATCGGTCGGTTTTGTTGTGGAGCCGGTAGCCGGAATCTCAACTGCCGCCTTCTTGTAGCCGCAAACCTTGCACTCCTCATGCTTGGAGCCCTTTTGGGTTGCGGTCGCTTCCTTATCAACAACCCACTTGAAGTCGTGTGCCGCCTTATCGGCCTTATCTCCGCAGGAGCACTCATGCCAGTGGTTGTCGGCATCGTACTTCCAGTCGGAGCCGTAGCTGTGAGTATGCTCACCGCCGCCGGTTGCCGGGATGGTTTCGGTTGCCATCATATAACCGCAGACGGTGCATTCCTTATGCTTTGAGCCGCTTGTGGTAGCTGTTGCCGGGGTGTCGATGATCCATTCACCGGCGGTATGTGCCGCCTTGCTGTCCTCGATGATCACGCCGCAGCCGACAACGGTGCACTCTTTCCAGTGATCGGTATGATCGGACTTCCAGTCGGAAACGCTATGACCTGTTGCCGCAAGGATTACGCTTGTCTTGTCGGTAATTTCGGATGCACCAGTTGCATCCTCAAACCACTTGTCACAGCCGTCGCAGGTGTAATATGCTGTGTTGCCTTTCTCCGTGCAAGTAGAAGCCTTTGCGGGAACGAGGGTCAGATTGTGCGTATGCGGTACGGTCTTGTCATATCCGCAGGTGTCGCAGATGTTATCGCTGCCGTAATCGTGAGCCGCCTCGTCCTTCTTTTCGTGGCAGCGAGAGCATTCTTTCCAATGATTGTCTGTGTCCTTGCCCCAATCGCTTGCCCATGCGTGCCCGAGCTGTGTACCTGCTGCCGTAAAGGTTTCTGTTGTGCTGATCTCTCCGCAGGAGCAGCTCTTGAAATATACTGCATCGTTGGTGCAGTCGGCAGCCGACTTGAGGGTTTCCGGCTTCTGAATTTCCTGATCGTAGGTATGGGTATGAGGAATTGCCTTGTATGTTACAATAACGGTTTTGTCTGCATCCATCGTAACATTCAGGATATTGGAAAGTACGTCTGTTGCAACGCCGTTCACAGTAACAAGGTCGATTTCATAGCCGTCATCAGGGGTAAAGATAACCGTTTCGGTGGAGCCTTCGGTCAGTCCGGTTTTGCTTGCGGAAATCGTTCCGTGACCGCCGTTTACCTGTGTTGTGAGGCTATAGGTGGTGACCGGTGCGATCTTGTAGGTCGCTTTCACGCTGACTTCACTGTCAGGCATTATGAAAGTAGTGGTTTCACTGTTCGCATCTTCAAGAGTAGTGCTGCCGCTTTCTACTACCCACTTATCAAACACCTTACCGTCAGGAGCCGCATTTGCGGTCAGAGTAATGGTTGTGCCTTGTGCCGCTTTACTGATTTCGCTTCCTGCACCGATTGTCGCTTTGCCGTCCGTTACGATGATGGAATACTCTTTACTCTCCCAGATTGCATAGAAGGTAGTATCCGAGCTTACTTCATAGGTCGTGCCGGAAATAACCGAACCGTCGGCACCGGTTGACCAGCCCTTGAATTGCTTGCCTTCCGGTTCAGTAAAACCGCAGGCGGGCAGGGTGTAGCTGCCGGAAACGCCGGTGACATCTGCCATTGTGCCGCCGCCACCGTTGGCATTGAATCTGACGGTATACTCGGCAGGCGCAGGCGGCGTGACGGTGTGCTCGTAGCCGCATACATTGCAGATCGTATCCGCGTCATCGGTGTAGTCGTGTGCAGCCTTGTCCTTGATGCTCTTGTTCCTATTCGGGCAGTCATAGTCGGTGCATTCGTGCCAGTGGCTCGTGCCGTCCTTGCTCCAGTCGCTGTAGCTGTGCTCATGGTGCCGCCTGTATGTTCTGACTGTCGCCGTAGTCTCGTTTCCCGCGTTGTCAGTCGCGACCACGGTATATTCCGCTCCCGCGTCATTGTTGCCGCCATCCGGCGCGGGGAGACGATAGGTGGGGCCGTCTTGCGGCACACCGTTGATGGTCACGGACTTGACGCCGGAGGACGTCTCTCCCGATGCAGCCGGGTCGCTCACGGTGAAGGTGTACGCGCCGGGCTTTCCATCGAGGGTATCCTCGACGGTGTAACTTTCGCCGTCCGTCAGAGTTTCCATAACCGGGGCTTTCGTGTCCCTCTCAAGCACATGACCGCACACAGTGCAGAACTGCTCCTGATTGCTCCAGTCGCCGGGGATGTGCTTTCCGTTTTGCTTGGACATCTCCGCGGCGGGGTCTCGTGCACCGCAGTTCTTGCAGGCCCAGATGTGGCAGCCATCCCTGTTCGCCCAGCCAAATTCATGGCTACATGTGCTTTCCATGCAGCGCAGCTCCAGCTTGCTAATTACTCTGCCGTAATTGTAGGCATACGGCAGGCTCAGCCGCTGCAGGTCCACGCGCCCATTTTCGTTGGGTATGAGAAGCTCCGTCGTGGTGCCCCAGTCCATCTCATACGGTCCCTGGCTGCGGTGCCACTGCCACCCTGTCGCGCTCAGCCGCACGGACTTCCCGTCCGAGGCTCCGATTTTGATGTTCTCTTCATACAACAGATCTTCCTGATTTTTCATCGCTGACATGTAGTGCGTCCGGTTTGAGCCTCTTCCGACCGCGGATGCAGACAGCTCTGTATAATCGGAGCTCGGATAAAGCGGAAAGGCCAGCGCAGTCAGCGTTGTGTCCTTGATTAAAATGTTCCAGCTGTCGCCGTTCATGCCACCGCCGATGCCCGCACCCAAGTAGCCCTGTGCCTGCACCACGCCGCCGGTGATGGAAATATCGCAGCCCGAACCGTCTCTTCCGCCGCCGATACCCGCGCCGGCATAGTTACTAAAAGCTAAGACCGCTCCACCGGAAATCTCGATATGATGCGCATCCTCCCGCTCGTTAAGTCCGTCTTGATCGCCACTGCCGATTCCTGCTCCGGCTGACCTGCTGCTGGAAACCACCGTGCCGCCCCTGATATAAATAAAGCGTCCGGGGCCGCCCTGTCCGCCGCCGATCCCTGCACCTTGCGAAACGGAGGTCGCCGTCAGCTTGCCGGAATACACATAAATCTGCTCGCCGACGCCGCCGTTTGCACCGCCGCCGATACCCGCAGCGAATGGGCCGCTGGTCGCAGAAATCTCACCGCCATAGATATCCGTCGCCAGAGAGCCGAAATGAAGGTTCACGCCGTGTCCCTGCGAGAATTTCTTGATTCCGACCTTTGAGCCTCCGATGCCAGCACCATAAGTGCCGCCCTTACACGTGAGCTTTGTCCCCGTCTGCACCAGAACCCGGAGATAACCATCGGTTTTGTTTTTCTGCAGCGCGGCGAAGTTCTCCGCACCGATCAGCTCGCTGTCGTTGCCGATAAAGTACAGACAGGCAGAGGCGCCGCCGTAAAGCTCGATGGCAGGGCCGTCCTTTGGCGCCTTAAGGCGGACGCCGTCCAGAAAGATGTGCGGTGTATTGTTCTTGCCATCGATTTTGATCCGGTATTGAAAATACCAGTTTGGATCTGCGGAGCCCTTAATCAGATAGGTCTTGCTGTCCTTGATTTTCAATTCTTTGTTCTGCTTCGTAAGGTCCACTGTCTTGTCAAACGTCGTTGGGACGGAAAGCTTGACATTCGGTAGCTCACCCGCTGCAAACGCAGTCGTCGGCAGCATCGTCAGCAGCGTCAGCACCATGCAGCACAGTAGCAGGATACTGAGTATTCGTTTTTTCATTGGCTTTTCTCCTCCTGTTCGTGTCGGGCGTGCTTGTTCGCCCCGTCTTTTCTCCGGTTTTCTCTGTTTCTGAGCCGGAAGCACAGCGCGGTGATCGTCGCCGCCGCGGCAAAGGAGACGACAGCCACCAGCACATAGCCGCCCGCGTCCTCCCGCAGCAGCATTGTGCCGAAGCTGCCCCATGCGGCGGTCTGCCCCGGCCCGACGACCGTGCCCGCCGCCTGCATCAGCACCGTGCACAGCAACATACACGCGGCACTTAGTCCATAGATGCCGCGCCGCTGCCTTCGGCGGGTGTTTTCCCGCACCCGCTGCTTGACGAGTGCGACCCGTCTTACGGTATCGTACATATCGTTTGAACCTCCTCTCTGGATTCTTTGAAATGCGGCTTAAAAACCCCTTCACTTATATAGGTACAAAAAATCGAAAAAACTCTCACCCAAAACGCAAAATTTTTCAAAAAAATTTGAGAGCCGCCAAAAAGCAGCTCTCAAGGAGTGAATATTCGGTTATTTCCTCCGCGATAAGCGGAAAACGGACAATCTTCCCGCCGCCACCAGCAGCACCGGCAGGGCGTAGGCGATGTACTGTGCCGCACCGCCGTAGGCGATCAGCAGATTATAGATGGCGTGGAGGGTGATGGCCGCACCTAGCAGTCCGCAGGTGCCCGCGACCTTCAGCCACGTCCGCCGCCACGCATAGGCAAGCCCGCCGCCCACGATCAGGCCGCAGAGGACGTGCATGGCTCCCGTGCCGAAGCCCCGGAAGAAGATGAAGGAGAAGCGGTCAGCACCGTTCTGGATGAGATAGCACACATTTTCAAAGGTGGCGAAGGCGAGGGCAATCGGGACGCACCGGGGATCCGCCCCTCGGCGCAATACTGATTGACCCGCCGCTCCGATACGCCCCAACGGTAGGACGCCTCCCGAATGGAGATATAGCCTTTGATCCCGTTCATACCGCACCTCCGCATGGATAATACTCAATACAATACATTGTATACGAATATCCGAATAAAAGCAAGCCCACACGGCTGTTTTCGCGGCAGGAAGAAAAAGCAACGGTCGATTTGCTTTCAAGCCGCTTGGACGGTTCATTGCTTCGCCCCCGTTTCACATTTCTCTTTTTGGCGAGGCAGATAGGAGCATTTCCGTTCCCCCTTCGCCTTTCGTATGACCAGGTTCTATGCGGCTTATATGTGGCGATGTATCACTCAACCTTTTTATCATATACCTTTTTATTTGAACTGCAGATGGGTTCAAACCGCCATTTTCGAATAATCCGCCGCATCGGCAATACCGAAAAAATGCTTCCGCAGCAGCGTTGAAAACAGCATAAAAGAAAGACTCGTCATTCTCCGGTATCTCATGTTTTTCCTGAAACTCGTCATATGCCTCATATACAGAAACATCCGGTTTTCTGGTCGGCTGTGACTCCTGTGTTGGTACCTGCTTTTTAGCCTTAGAAGCAGACTCTTTCACTTCGTCCTCATCCTCTTCCCATCTAGGATAATCCTTCATGGACTGATAGGTTCTCTCAAGCATATTTACCACATCATGGATGTTCTGCGTGGTCGGGTCATTCATGGCAAGTCTGATAAACACACGTATTTCATCCTTAAAAGATAGTTTTCCACGCTTTTCCATCTGGCTCTCCGCAAAGGTGCGTTCCTCTCTGGTCTTATCCGGATTGTAGAAGCTGTCACGAACAGAGTGCGTCAAGCTCCGGCTCCTGCACTGTTCTCCAAAATACTCCGACATTTCCACCAGTTCCTTCGGACCTCTCCGAAAGGAAGAACCATCCTTCTGGTTACAGTTATTTACCAGAAAATGCACGTGAACATGCTCCGTATCCACATGAACCGCAACCAATACCTCAAATCCCTTTTTCCAGAAGAACTTATGAGCGAAGTCCTCCGCTATCTTGTAAGCATCTTCATAAGTCAGTTTATCATTGTCCTCCGGATGAAAGGATATGGACAGCTTCTGTGCAAGAAGATCCCGCGGGAAGAACCGACTATACTTCTTCTGATGCATTTTCCTTGTCATAAGGACACTGTTTGCAAAGTTATCCCGATTGCAGCCAAAGGCATTATATAACTCCGACTTTGTCTTGATAACACCGGAACTTAGCTGTTCCTTCTTCTTCCCCAGAATATAATCTGCAGCACTGTGAAGCTGTGCTGCAGACTTGCATGGAGCATATTTTACATTGACATTTCCATATACTGCCATCTAACTCACCACCTTTTCATATAGTTTTAATACTGAGTCTTCATCTTTTTCCCCTTTTTCAGTTTGTATTTCTTTTCATCTTTGGCAAAGATTTTTGTCTGATTCGGAACTTCCATTTTCAGCAATTTCACCCGGACAAATAATTTTTTGGGTATTTCTTAAGAAAAGAATTGTAAAGTACATGTAAAGTGTTCTATAATGGATGGCGTACGTATTAAAAAGATGTCGGGGTCAAAAGCCCCCGACTATGATACCTACGGATTGTTACGCACTA
>OHDZ01000875.1_pt1 | contig 10456 bp, 6 predicted proteins | sample 1567161 | NCBI WGS metagenome assembly OHDZ01 (sample SAMEA3879525, study PRJEB24766) | human gut metagenome | biome: human-associated habitat; feature: feces | place: USA | collected 1985/1987 | reverse complement strand
CGCATGATCTAATTTATAATTAATGATTTCTTTTTAGGTGATAAATTATCATTTATCTCTCAGAACCAACATTTGTGAGCCTGTTCCGCTGCATCATCCTTTGCTCCGAGCGGTTGCAGTGTGAAACTGTATTTCCACTCGTGTGGCGTGATAGTGTATTCGGGATGTACCTGTGCTCCCCAGGTATTGTCACCACCCACACCCATCTGCTGGTGATCGATGTTTAGCCAAATTATATCCTTTTTCAGGATACTTCCTCCATGACGGCGTTCTACCTGCGAGGGACGATATTCAATGTCTTCCATCGGAAAGTTCCAGGCACTTACGCTCAGAGGCTCTTCTCCGGTTACCAGCAAACCTTCTCCGGCAACATTGCGCAGGGCAACCCAACGCACATCACAGTGATTGGCCGTTTCCTGAGCACGTACATACGGATGGAATTGTTCCCAAACCGTAGCATTATACAGGCCTATCAATGCTCCTGTCTTCCGGTCTGCATAGTTTTCTTGCGGACCGTGTCCCAGCCAGGACATCATTTCATATTCTGCCGGAAGTATCATGCGCATACCCAGACGAGGCATTTCATTCAGCGCCTGTTTGCCCGGGGTGAAGTGCATGCTCACCCGGACGGCACCGTCAGGATGAATATCATAGATTGTTTGCAATGTAGAGCCTTGCGCCTCCATCTTATAAGTAGCCGTTACAATGACAATCTGCTGTTTCTCCGTAACTTCCAGATTCTCTAGTTTAGCATCCTTTCCGGCAGTCTTCCAGGTGGCACAGCGATTGAGATGTCCATTAGGAATATCGTTGTCCGTCAACGGACGCCAGAAGTTGGGTTGTAATCCCTCTTTAATCAGATTCTTTCCATGGTAGATCAGTTCTGTCATCTCACCGTTTTGGGTAGAGAAGGCTATCTGGAAGTTATTTCCTTTCAGTGTGATCGCTTCATTATTCCGGTCTGTTGCCAACGTACTGTTGGCGGGCTGAACCTTTCCGGCGATTTGAGTCGTGGGGAGTATCCATTGCTCGATGGCCACTTCATGTCCTTTCGGTATCAGCGGAGCTTCATGCTTGGTGAATGCGCGCAGAGTCAGGAAGTATTCCTTACCGTCGGCAGGCAATGCTTTCAAGGGTAATTCTATATTGGCAGAGCTTCCCGGAGTGATTACGGGGAAGTCCATTTCACCTCCTTGTACCGCTTTTCCGTCGCACTCTACTGCCCAACGCAGGGTATATCCTTCCAAACCGATGAAATCATGCCGATTGCTGACTTTTATCTTGTTCGGAGTAAAAGCTACCGGTTCGAAGTGAATGTATTGCAATACTTTCTTTACCTCATAGATGTGCGGATGGAGAGAACGGTCGGCAGCTACCAGTCCGTTGGCACAGAAGTTAGAGTCGTTGACGATGCCTACAAAGCCCATGTCTCCTCCGAATGCCCAGATATCACGGTTGTTTTTATCTTTGATGGCGAATGTCTGGTCTACCCAGTCCCAGATAAATCCGCCTTGTAGCTGGTCATATTTATAAATCAAATCCCAGTAATCCTGGAAGTTTCCTACGCTGTTACCCATTGCATGGGCGTACTCACACATAATCAAGGGGCGTTTGTCACGCTGATTGATGTGGCGGCGCAGTGACCAGATACGTGCATACATCGGACAGTAAATGTCGCTTTTTGCATCGTAACCGCCTCCTTCGTATTGTACCGGACGGGTAGGATCTATTTTCTTAGTATAATCGTACAGCGTTTCAAAATGTTTGCCATACCCGGATTCATTACCCATGGACCAGGTGACGATGGCTGAGTAGTTACGGTCGCGTGCTATCATGCGGCTCATGCGCTCCATGAAGGGGAGTTCCCAGTCCGGATAATTAGCCAGCGTTCCATCCTTGTGATCCATCATGCCATGACTTTCGATATTGGCTTCATCCACCATGTACAGACCGAATTCGGTGCAAAGCTCGTACCAGGCAGAGCAGTTCGGATAGTGACAGTTGCGTACACCGTTCAGATTAAACTGTTTCATCAACTGAATATCATGTATCATGGAAGCGACACTGATAGTGCGCCCTTTGTATGGATCGTGCTCGTGACGGTTTACTCCTTTAAACAGTACTGCTTTCCCGTTGATCATCTGCATTCCGTTGCGCATCTCTACCGTACGGAAACCAAAAAGGTGAGTGAAAGATTCCAGTGGTTTTCCCTGGGCGTCGAAGGTGCTGACTACTAATGTGTAAGTATTTGGCGTTTCAGCATTCCATGCACGTATATTCGGGAAAATCTCCTGTTGGCTGAATAGAGTATCGGTGGTGGAAGTGATGGACTCCTTCCGGTTGTAAATCTCCCTGCCTTCATCCAATACCTTAACTTCGACGCTTTCTCCGACTTTCGGCTGATGAAGTAATATATCGAGGTCTAGTTCCCCATCTTTGTAATCATTGACTAACTCGGCAGTCATCCAGAAGTCACGGACACGGCTTTGCGGACGGGCATAGAGATATACATCCCGTTCAATGCCACTGTATTTCCAGTAGTCCTGCCCTTCAAGATAGGAGCCGTCGCTGTAACGGAATACTTTCACGGCAAGTTTATTACTGCCTTTTTTCAACAGCTTCGTAACGTTGAAGTGAGACGGTAGACGGCTGTCTTCGGCATATCCGGCAAGCTCACCGTTCACCCATACATAATAAGCGGATTCCACTCCTTCGAAGTCAAGGAAGATATCCATACCTTCCCAACCATTCGGGACGGTAAACTCACGGATGTAAGCTCCTACCGGATTGTAATCGGCAGGTACATACGGAGGATTGGCAGGAAATGGATAGCGGGTATCCGTATAGATAGGAGCATCGAATCCTTGCAGTTCCCAACTTCCGGGAACTTGTATTTTGCTCCACTTCCGGGTATTGTATCCGGGTTTATGGAAATTCTTGGGACAAAGATCGTTATTCTTTGAGAACAGGAATTTCCAGGTTCCATCCAGCGAAACTCGCCTTTCTGTCGCAGGATTCACATCGAAACGCACATCGGCGGGGAGAGAGCGTTGTTTCAAAGCGTTGGCTTCATTCGTAAATGGGATGAAGTGCGCATACATCGGCTCTCTGTTTATCTCGTTGATTTGTGGGTTCTGCCAAGGTTCGTTATCAGCCAGGGCAGAAACACAAAGCAATGAGGAAAAGAGTAAAGTATAAACTTTGGCTTTCATGATAATTTGCTTTAAGTTCTGAAATGAAAATTAAAATCCGCGTTTGTCCGCTTCGTCTGTGTCGTCCGCGTACCAATTCGCTTCTAAGCTGTCATTTCAAAACAGTATTAAATAGAACAAAACAGTGTCACAAGGAACGGAACGTTGAAATCCACTACAAATCCGTGGAAGATGGAGACAACTACAAATTGTTGTCCGGCCGTTCGTGTAATGATGGGCAGTGTGGTGTCCATCGTAGTTGCCCCTCCGGCAGAGATAGGGGCGAGGTTGCCGAACCAACGCACCAGTAATGGTGCAGCCAGCAGGGTCAGAATCTCACGGCTGATGTTGGCGAGCAGGGCAATTGTTCCTAATTCAGCTCCTTTATATTCGGTAATGAAGATACTGGAGAGTGAATAGTAACCGAAGCCCGAACCTACAGCCAGGCAATCTGTCAGGGAACGGTGTGTCAGTATCAGGCTGACTGCGGCAGAACCTGCCAACGTGCCCAGAATGGTCATGATAGGCAGGAATATCAACCGTGGATTGAGTGAACGAAAATTTTTCAACGTTTGCGGGTCATTGCCTACACTTAGCCCTACACTGAACATCAGTGCGCAAAGTGCATAAAAGCTGACTTTACTATCTACTACGATGTTGATAGGTATCAGGTGAAAGACTCCGCAAAGTGTCCCCAGCACAAAAAAGCCGACTATGATAAGACTTCCTTTCATGCTTGTCCTCCTTTCCGTTTGTATAAGGCCCTCCACAGTGTCCAAGCGGCAATCACACTTCCCAGAGTTCCACCTATGGTGAGTATGACGGCTTCAAGGCCAATGGTGTGCAGTCCTTTGATAATTTGCTCGTTTCCTCCCACTTCAATGCCGAGAATGAAGAGCAGCACCCAGATCAGCACTGTGATCACCTTATGTATTTTACTTAAATTCCGTTTCCGTAAGAGGTAGCCCAGCAGCATTCCTGTGAGCATCAGTCCGATAATTGTAAACATATCTATGTCGTTTTTGAGGGCAAAGATAATTCATTTAAAGGTAAATAAGGCGGCATCGCCGCAGGCAAACGCCGCCTTATTTTGGTATATTTAAAGAGAGGATTATTCTTCAGTTCCTTCTGTAGTGTTGTTTAACGCAGAGTTTGCGTTGACTTCCCACAAAGGAATCGGGAAGAAGTTGTGCTTACCTTCCGAAAATCCGCGTTTGCCCAGCACCTCGCTCAGTTTGCCCCAGCGGCGCAGGTCGTACCAGCGGTAGCTTTCCAGTGGGAACTCGATGATGCGTTCATGTTCTATTTGAGCCTGTACTTCGGCTTGTGACGCTCCTTTCATAGCAGGCATTTTTCCATGCTTGGCTCTGATTTCATTAATTAGAGGAATGGCTTGCTCGGGATGTCCTTGCTTGTTCAGTACTTCGGCTTTCATCAACATAACGTTAGCATAGCGCATCAAAGGAATGTTGAACGGACAGTAGTCGCTCAGTTCCTCATATGTTTCCGGAGTGAAGCGGCGGAAGTTGGGGCGGTCGTATACATCTTTCACGCCACCATGAGATTCCAGATATTCGTCTGTGTCTTCTCCTGTCGGGATATCGATGACATTGCCGTTTGCATCCACATACTTCTTATTCTCGTTCTGTCTCCATCTCCAAAAACACTCGTCGTAAGTGAACTCTCCAAAAATCAGTTCGCCGTTATCAGCGTCGTTGAAGTAGTCATCCTTGAAGTAAATCGTATTATAAAGACGTTGGTCGTACAACCCGTCCGATGTCTTTCTGCCTTCTTTCTTGTACTCTTCCACCAGGCGGGCGCTGGGCAGGATTTCATCCCAACCGCCAATCTCAGAGCAGGCAATGAAACAGTGTACGTATGAGTAGTAGCTGGCGCCATTGTCAGTGTTGGCAGAATATTGCAACTCGAAGATCGATTCCGGGCAATTCTTGTTCTTGCCGTTGAACATTTGCAGCATCTTGTCGCTGTCTACCAGTTCGTAGCCTTGCACTTCATTCAGGGCTTTCAGGGCTGCTGTTAAGTGGGCCGACTCATTGGCAGGTTCTTCATAAGCACGTGTCAGGTAGGCAAATCCCAGGTAGGCATTAGCTGCTCCCGAAGTGGCGCGACCCAGTTCCGAGCCGGGGCGTGTGGCAGGCAATGCAGTGGCTTGCGACAATTCGCTTATTACCAGTTCCCAGCAAGCCACCCGGTCGCTCAATGGCTTGTTCAGGTCGGCTGCATCTGAAATGTAGATGTCGCGCAGGATAATCTTCTCCCAGTTCAGCAACAGCATCATGTGGAAGTAACCTCTCAGAAAATGAGCCTCGGCAATAATCTCTCCGCGTTTGGCTTCGGTGATGTTTTCTGCTGGGATTTTGGGCGCGTACTCCAATACCTGGTTGGTGAAGTTGATACCTCGGTAAAGGTCTTGGTAGTAATAAGAGAACTGTGTATTTCCGTTGGTATAGGTGAAATTGTAGATGTCTGTCCAAGTTTGGTAATTGTTGGCATCGTTACCTACATCATAAAGGTCGGTGCGGTAAGCTTCCACCGGCCAGCGCACTTCACTGGTGGCATAGCTGTCGCCGTGGTAGAGTTGGGCGTATGCCGAAGCCAGGGTGGCTTCTGCATCTTTTTGGTCTCTCCAAAAGTTACCGGTAGTCAGCTTGTCGGGAGAAGAAACAGTCAGGAAGTCATCGCAAGACGTAAAAGCCATTGCGAGACACATACTTGCTATATATAGAACTTTTTTCATATCGTTTCTTTTATATTTAAGTTAAACATTAGAATGTAAGCTGTGCACCCACGGTGTAGGAGCGGGTAAACGGATAGATGTATCTGTCTACACCGGAGTTCAGTGGGCTGCTGGTTGAGAATTCCGGGTCTACGCCGGAGTAACCGGTAATGGTGAATACATTATTACAGATTGTCACCGCTGATATAGAAGCGGAGCTTTTCTATTTTCACTTTCTTCAGCAGAGATACGGGCAGTGTATATCCGATTTGAGCCTGGCGCAAGCGGACGAAACTACCATTCTCCAGAAAGCGTTCGCTTTCGCGGGAGTTACCGTTGGGGTCGCCGTTCACGGCACGTGGAATGTCGGTATGTGTGTTTTCCGGTGTCCAGGCGTTGGCTACGGTGCTCAGCATATTGAGGGGAGCATTCATGGATTCATAGAAGTAGCGGTTACCGTTGTAAATCTTATGTCCGAATACACCACTCAAACTGAAAGAGAGGTCGAAACCTTTGTAAGAAGCGGAGAAATTGAGGTTAGTTTCGAATTTAGGGATACCTGTTCCGCAGTATTCTTTGTCATCTTCATCAAGAACACCATTGTTATCCAGATCTTTAAAACGTATATCTCCGGCCTTGGCGTTGGGCTGTATGCCTACCCATTCTTCTTTGCCGTTGACGATGACAATAGTTCCGTGTTCGGCATTCCAAGCTTCAGCTTCCGCATCGCTTTGGAAAATCCCATCTGTACGATATAGATAGAATCCGCTGATAGGTTTGCCTTCTTTGGCGTATGCCGGGATATGGTCGGTATCGTACAGCAGACCGGTGGCGGGCAGTGCTTGTCCTTTGTCTGCCAGTTCCACTACTTTATTCTTGGTTGTGGAGAAGTTGAAGCCCACGTTGTATTCAAAGTCCTTGATTTTGTCGGTCCAGTTCACTTCCAGTTCCACACCGTTGTTGCGAATCTTACCCACGTTCAGAATAGGATTCTGGTAGCCGGCAGAGGGAGAGAGGCGCTTGGTAATCAGCAAATCTTCCGTCTGGTTGATGTAGTAGTTGATGCTACCTGTCAGTTTGTTGCTGAGCATGCCAAAGTCGAAACCGATGTTTTTGGTGTCGGTAGTTTCCCATTTCAGACCGCGGTTTTCCATAGTCCATGAAGCAGAACCCGGCCAGGCGTTGCCACCTTGTATGTAGCCGCCGTAACGATTGTTGCGAGACAGAATCAAGGCCTGGAAGTCATAATATCCCAAAGCGTTCTCGTTGCCGAGGCGCCCCCAGCTGGCACGGAATTTCAGGCTATTGATGAAGAAATCTTTCGGATAGAAGGCTTCTTCACTGATTCTCCAGCCTACAGCTACAGAAGGGAAACAACCCCAGCGGTTGTTCACGCCGAACTTCGAGGAACCCTCGCGGCGGAAGCTCACCGTAGCCATGTAACGGTCTTTATACGAATAGTTGGCACGCCCGAACATCGAGAGCAGGCGCTCGCGGGGATCCTTGTTCGAATCCATCGAGGCACGGCCGTCCGTGAGGTACGAACCCACGCCCATGTCCCACGGGCCGACGCCGTCGACCGGGAAGTCGTAGTTCGACATGCTGAAATCCTCGCCGCCCGCCTGCCAGAAGCTGTAACCGGCCACGACGTCGAGCGTATGGTCTTCGCGGAATACGCGGTGGTAGTTGGCATAGGCCTCGACCGAAACGCGGTTGTCCTTGCTGAACTTGTGCGACGCACCGCCGCGGCGGCTGTTGTCGATCGACTCCTTGTGGTCATGCGAAACGTAGGTATATTCCTGGTACTGGCGTTTGTCGATACCCACGGTTCCCTGCAGCGAGAGGCCCTTCATCAGGTTGATCTTCACAGTGGCGTCAGCCAGCAGCCACTGGTCTTTGCCGTTCTTCGTGCGCAGCATGATGTCGGCCACGGGATTGAAGGTCGTGCCGGAGATGCCGTTGCCGACCACGTTGTACTTGGAAGGGTTGGCCGGGTCGTAGAGCGGAATGGTGGGATTGAGGCCGAAGGCCATCTTGAAGATGCCCGACGAGTTGCGGTTGTCGCGCTCGGCCTCGCGGAACTGGGCGTTGGCGCGCACCTCGACCACGCCGTCGAAGAGGTTGAACCGGGCGTTGACACGTCCCGAATAGTCCTTGCGGTTGTCGCCGATGACGATACCCTTCTGGTTCTGGGCCATGAACGAAGTATAGACCTGGGCCACCTCCGTACCGCCGGCAATGCTCACCGTATGGCGCTGCGAAAAGGGCGCATCATTGGTCAGTTCCTTATACCAGTCGGTATCGGCGCCGTAGTCCTCGCCCAGGCCGTACTCGATATACTCGCTCGACGAGAGCAGCTCGGGGTACTTGCGGACGGTCTCGAACGAGAACTCGCCCGTATAGTTGGCCGTCACGCTGCCCTGCTTGGCGCGTTTGGTCGTAATGAGGATCACACCGCCGGCGGCACGCGTACCGTAGATCGCACCCGCCGAAGCATCCTTCAGCACGTCGATCGACTCGATGTCCTCCTGGTTGATCGCCCGCATGTCACCGCCCGGGATGCCGTCGATAACCACGAGCGGGCTCTGGCTGGCATTGACCGACGCGATGCCGCGCAGCTGGAAATCATTGCTGCTGTTGGGGCTGGCGCTGCCCGAGATGGTAAGTCCCGGAACCTTGCCCTGGAGCGCCGTGGCGATGGTCGAACCTCCCATGCCGGCCGTCAGGTCATCGCCCTTGATCGAGGTGATGGACGAAGTCACCGACTTCTTTTCCATCGTACCGTAACCGATCACCACGACGTCCTTGAGTACCTGGCTGTCGTCTTCCATGACGATGTCGATGACCGAACGCGCCCCGACATTCACGGTCTGCTCGGCATAGCCGATGAACGAGAATTTCAGCTGGCTGTCTGCCGCGGCATTGATCGTGTAACTTCCGTCGATGCCCGTGGTCGTACCCGTCGTCGTGCCGACCACCACTACGGTGGCACCGATCAGCGGCTCGCCGGCCGTGTCGGTCACCTTGCCGCTCACCTGATTGCGGCTTTGCGCCTGTGAGGACAACGCAGACGCCGTCAGCACCAGGCAGAACACGAAACGCAGAAAATACCCTGCATAGGATTTCCCCGTATCTGCAAATCTGTTTTTCATATCTTTTTCTCTCTTGTTTTTCATTGATTTGTCACCGCAGGACTATTCGGCTGCGATTTTCGTCATCTTGACATTGTCGAGGTACCAGCGGTAATAACCCGATAATCCCTGCTGGGTGGAGCGGATGACGACCCGGGTTTCACCCGTAATCCCGTAAAGCTTCACGCTCATAGGTGTCCATTCCCAATGCTCTCCGGGTGTCATCGGCTCGCTCTCTTTTCCCTGATCGCCGTTTATGCTGCCGGGGCCCTCGAGAATGGCGACTGTGACGGTTACCGCGTCGGGCTTGCCCGTACCGTCGCCGCCGATATTCGATGCGGCCACGAACGTCAGTTCAATATCAGTGGCCTGACCCTCGGGAATCGCAAGAGCCGGCAGGATGATTCCGGTCTGCTTGTCGCCTGCACCCATTTTGAGATAATCCGAGCAGGCGTAAATCGTCCGTAAATCGGGATTGAAATCGGTCAGTCCGGCATCGGAAAACGCTTTGTCTACTACGTATTGATCCTTGTTCACCTCCGTGTAGATATTGACCGCTCCCTTCTGCGTATGTTCGCCCACGCAGTCGGTACCTTTGAACTTCGAAGTCCAGTCGAACGGCTCGTCGTAATAGACATAGCCGACCTCTCTCCGTTGCGGGGCGCACCCGTGGTGTTCTCGCCCACGGTGAGCGTCACCTCGGTCTGGCCCGCATCGCCCGAAGCCGGGCTGGGCGTCAGCCAGCCGTCGGACTCCGCCGTCCATGCCTCGGCCGCCGTGACGGTGAAGGTAAGCGGCGTGCGATCCTCGTCGGCAAATCCGAACTTATTGACGGAAAAGCTGTTGACGGAAACCTTCAGTCCTTCGAGATTCTGGGTGACGGTGACGGTCGCCGTTTTCGAATCGGCCGTAACGGTGAACGTACCCGTACGTACTCCATCGGTCGTATTCTGGGCGATATCCAGGTCGATGCTCTCGTCTCCGGGAGCACCCGAAGTCTTGACAGGGGAGATCCACTTGCTGTCGTCGGCGACGGATATTTCCCAGTCGCAGTTGGTGGAGATGAAGATCGCAGCCTTCTCGCCGGTTTCGAGCAGACCCGATTTCACGACGGTGATCTTCGCCGGCGTAACGGAAAGTGCATCGACCTTGAGTTTCTGTGTCACGGCTATCGTACGGCGCGTGCCGCCGTCGCCTTCGAAGATGATGAAACCGGTGCGATCCTCGCCCGTATTGTTCTCGTCGATGGAGAGGAAAATACGCACGCGGCCGCGGTCGCCTTCGGTATGGGTGAGGTGGATCCACTCCTCGACATAGGTGGCCCGCCACGAGCGGTTCGTACCCAATTCGAAATTGACCATTTCCCCTTCGGTGGTGAGGCCCGTGTATTCGACTTC
>OHDZ01000864.1_pt1 | contig 10586 bp, 7 predicted proteins | sample 1567161 | NCBI WGS metagenome assembly OHDZ01 (sample SAMEA3879525, study PRJEB24766) | human gut metagenome | biome: human-associated habitat; feature: feces | place: USA | collected 1985/1987 | reverse complement strand
CGAGGCCTTTGTGCTGATCCCGCCCGAGGGCTTCGACACCGAGTATTTCACGGAGCTTTATGTGAAATGCAGCGGTGACTTTGAACTCTACAGCGACGAATACGAGGATTTTGTCGATTCCGTTTCGGACGCTGTGGAAAACAGCGCCGCCGCTTCCGTGGAGACACGCTTTGACGACCTAAAGGCCGACGGCGAGGACGAGATCGCCGACGCCGAGCAGACGCTCACCGGCATCTACGCCTCGCTCAAGAGCAACGCGCTTTACAGCGGCTACCTCACCCTGCTGCCCGACATCCAGGCCGACCTGGTCTATGCCGTCGAAGGCAACACCAACACCTACGGCTCGTTCTGGCGCTGGGACATACGCCCGACCGACCTGCAGCTCGAAGCGGTTTATGCCGCCCTCTACAAGGTGATCGGCAACTGCAACTTCTACCTCGACCGCATCGACGAGGTGGTGGCGAACGAGATCAGCGACACCAACATCGAGAAGCTCGAACAGTACACGGGCGAGGTCTACGCCGTGCGTGCGCTCTGCTATACCGAGCTGCTCAAGACCTTCTGCAAGGCCTATGAGCCGGACACGGCCCAATCGGAACTGGGCGTCGTGCTGCGCACGAAATACTTTACGCCCGAGGCGGCACGCCGCGCATCGCTCTACGACTCGTACCAGTTCGTACTCGACGACCTGGCCGAGGCCGAGAAACGCCTCGACAAGGAGAACGACGCCTACGGCAACGTCTACATGACCTCGGCCTCGGCCGAGGCGCTGCACGCCCGCGTGGCGCTCTACATGCAGGACTGGGACACGGCGATCGAATATTCGAGCACCCTGATCGACGAAAAAAAGGCCACCTTCCAGCTCTCCGATGCCAAGACCAACTACACCTCCGACTACACCTATTTCGACTACATGTGGGCGTACGACCTGGGATACGAGGTCATCTGGCGCATCGGCTTCACCGACACCTCCTACGGCGGGGCGCTCGGCACGGTGTTCCTCAACTTCAACAAGGACTACACCTATTTCTATCCCGACTATGTCCCCGGCCAGGCCGCCCTGGATCTCTACGACGATGCCGACCTGCGCTATTCGGGCTACTTCTACCAGACCGAGACCGGTTATGCCCACGGGCTGAGCTGGCCGCTGCTGGTCAAATACTACGGCAACCGCAACCTGATCGCCAACCAGATCTACCATGTCTCGATGCCCAAGCCGTTCCGCCTGGCGGAGCAGTACCTGATCCGCGCCGAGGCCTACTGCCAAAAGAACGATTTTTCGAAGGCCGGCAACGACCTCTCGACGCTGCGCAAGATGCGCTACAAATCGGGCGGTACGATCAACGTCACGAAGGACAACTGGTTGCAGACCATCTCCGACGAGCGCCTGCGCGAACTCTACATGGAGGGTTTCCGCCTGCACGACCTCAAACGCTGGCACAAGGGCTTCGAGCGTAAGCCGCAGGCCAATTCCCAGGCCGGAGGCAGCTCGCTCAAGATCGAAGCCGACAACCCGCTTTTCGTATGGCCGATCCCGCAGCACGAGCTGGAAGCCCCCGGCTCGGAGATACTCCCGAACGAAAGCAACAGATAGCAACAACGAATAGAAGAGAGACAATGAAACGAATTATCACGGTTTTGTTTGCAACGGGACTCCTGGCCGCCCTCGCAACGGGTTGCAAGGAGGAATATAAGACCTACTCCGATGCGGAGTACGTGCTGTTCGCCGACACCCTGGCGACCTACGCCGTACTCCAAGACCAAGACTATTTCTCGGTACCGGTCTCCTCGACCGTCGCGTGCGATTACGACCGCACGTTCGGCGTGGAGATCATCGACAAGGGCAGCAACGCCATCGAAGGGCTGCACTACGCCCTGCGTTCGAACACCATCACCATAAAGGCCGGCCAGCGCGCCGCCAACGTAGAGGTGCGCGGCCTGTACGACAACATCGAGCCGACCGACTCGCTGGGCTTCATCCTCAAGCTGGTCATGCCCGAACAGGTCAACTGGAATCTGTACCACGACCGGACCAAGGTCGTGATGATGAAGAGCTGCCCGTACGACGTCAACGACTTCACGGGCTGGTGCGTCGTGACCTCGCTCTTCCTCAACCAGTATCCCGGCATTGAGAACACTTCGCTCCAGCGGCTTATCCGCACCGAGAAGCACCCCACCGAGGAGAACATGATCATCCTTCACGACTGGCTCTTTTCGAGCTACGACGTGACGATCCGCCTCGACCCGGCCGATCCGGCCGAACCGCTGGTGACCATGGACAAGAACCAGATACTCGCAGACGAAGGCTCGGTCTTCGGACAGATCCTCGGCGACAACAAGATTCTGGTCACCAACAGCCCGCTCTACGACTCCTACTTCAATTCGTGTCAGAAATACGTCACGCTCTGGATCAAGGTCCACGTCGAGAACATGGGCGAGAACGTCGGTCTGGTGGGCCACTTCTACAACATCATCGAGTGGGTCAGCGACGAAGAGGCCGACCGGCTCCAGCGTGAAGAGGGCATGAAGCCGGGCGGAGTCATCACGCCGCACGCGCGCTAAATCCATTAAAGCAGAAAAAGACAAGAGATATGAAAAGGCACTATTTACACTTGGTGATGTCACTGCTCGCGGGAGCATGTCTGGCGGCCGCTTCGTGTTCCGATTCGGACAAGGAGATCAAGGCTCCCAGCCCCAACTTCCCCGAAGCGGTCTCCCCGACCATCGGAGCCGGAGAGACCTTCACGATCGAAATCGACCCCAATCAGGATTGGGAGGCAAGCGTCCCGACCGCAACGGCCGCATGGTTCTGGATCGAGGACGGAACGCAGAAGGTCTGGACCCTGCGCGGCGGCGCGGGCCCGGCCCGGATCGTCATCGCCGCCGCCGAACTGGAAGAGTTCGACGACAACCGCGTCTGCGAGGTGACCCTGACCATGGGCGGCCAGAGCAAGGTCATCGCCACGATCACGCGCGGCACGCTCGACCGCGGCTTCACGCTCCGCACCTGTCAGCTGGACGACTACGGCGACTTCATCTACAACCCCAACAGCACCGAAACCGGGCTTACCTACCTCTACGGCACCGAACCGGCCGAAAACGTCGCCCTGACGTGGCCCGAAGGCCGCACCGGATTTTCGATGCCGGTACTCGTGGAGGCCAACTTCGAATGGGTGCTCGGCAAACTGCCGGAGTGGCTTGAGGTCCCGGCCAAGACCATCGGCGAACCGGGCGCACAGCTCGAACTGCGCCTGCAGGGCGACGCTTCGCGCTACCCGCTCGACGGAGCCGAGGAGACGCTGGTATTCACCGACAAGAACAACTCCGGAGTGAGCTACGAGATTCCGATCTCGATTCCGGCCTGCCGCGACATCTTCTCCGTCAGCGGCATGAGCGCCGAGACCAAATTCAACACCAAGGCCGAATATTTCAACAGCATGAACGGCGACTGGGTTCCGGGCAGCGCGATGGGCAGCGTCCAGAGCATCGACGGCGCGAAGTTCTTCCTCTTCGCGGAGGTCACGCAGCAGTGGGGCGATCCCTACCTGAGCGCCGAAGCCGAAGACCTCGCATGGATCCTGCTGACCGAGGAGCCGTGGGACAGCACGCCCGGCAGCGACGTCGTACAGTCGCGCCAGTTCACCGTGGGCGTGACCGAGAACGGCGGCAAAGCTCGCAAGGCATACCTGCTGGCGCTGCCCGCAGCGGTCGCCGAAACGATCTCCGACCCCTATCAGCTCATCGACGCGGAGATCCGCGACGAATACAGACAATATCTCGTCACCACCATCAATCAAGAGGCCAATCCCGGCTCCATCTCGGCGAACAACCCCGCAGGCATGACCGAAATCGGCGCCGCCTTCGAGAAGCTGCCGGCCGACGACTGGTACATCGGCGAATTCGGCGTCAGGGACGGCTACAAGCTCATCTATACGAAGGAGTGGTCGAACGATCCCGAATCGACGCTGACCGTGGACCGCGAATATACCGGCGTCGCCTTCTTCGACTACGACCTGCAGCCCATGAGCGGCGAGGAGAGCTGGCTCACGGTACGCAAGACCGCGGAGGGCATCATCGTCGACATGGACCCCGCCAAGGACAAGTGCGGCGGCAGCTCGATGACGAACGAGGGCATCGCCCACATCGGTTTCGCCGTCTTCACCGACGCCGACGGCCGGTTTGCGCTCATCCAGTGCATCTACGACGAGAATTACCCGATCGGCGGTGGCGGCGAGGGCTTCGAAGTGAAGTTCGCCATGCCTGATCTGGTGAGCGGCGCGACGCTGGTCGAGATCACGAAGGAGAACTACAAAACGGTCGCAGGCGGCAACACGGACCTGCTCGCCTCGTTCGCCGAGAACCTCGGCATGGGAGTTCCGCAGTACATGCTGACCTACACCTCGGCCGAACCTTCGAACGCCGTACTGGAAGTCTCGCCCTACCAGCAGATCATGCTCATGCCGATGTCGGGCGCCGAGTGGCTCGACTACGAACCCCTCTCCGACACGCAGATTCAGGTCTCCATGGCCAAACCCGAAGCGGAGCAGGCTCCCTACGGCATGCTGCAGTTCTTGGACGGCAGCTGGAACATGAAATGCATCGTTTACTGTATGCCCGCGTTCTAAACACCACCCACACGACAGGTCCCCGTTCGAAGGGGCGGGGACCCGTTCTATACGACTACAATTTATGGAGAATATACAGAACAGGTTTTTAGATATGAAACTTTTAAAAATTTTCGTAGCGGCGATTCTCGCACTGGCAGCGGCCCTCACCGGCGGATGTTCCGACGACGACGGCATCGACAACCGCGATCTCGACTACGGATACGTCCAGTTCAAACTCTACAAGGAGGCGTCCTACGACGCCGTCAGCCGGGCGCAGAAACCCCAGCTCGACTACCTTTCCGAAGCCAGCAAGGTGCAGGTCTCGCTCTATTACGACGGCACGACCATCACCCAGTCGCTGACGCTCTCGGCCCCCGACAAGCAGAGCGCCGAATTCGGGCTGCGCAGCGAGAAGCTCCGGCTGCTGACGGGACAATACCAGATCATCACCTTCTCGCTCTACAACGCCAACGACGAGCTGATATACAACGGCATGCCCCTCGACGACCGGCTCGTCGTCGAAGCCGGCGGCCTGCAGGTCCACGACCTGACGGTCGATGTCGAACCGCGCGGAAAAGTGCGCTTCACCATCCGCAAGGACCTTTCGGACTTCACCGAGACGCCCGTCACCCGTGCGGCAAACAGACAGTATACGTTCGACGAGATCGCTTTCATCAGCCTCACCGTAAAACAGGGCGAGACCAACGAACAGACGACCTTCAAGATGCTGCCCACGAAGTTCTCGATCCATTTCGACGAGGACGACGACACGTTCGGCTACCAGACCTCGTCGCTCGAATGCGACACGCTGCTTTCGCTCAAGGCCGGCAGCTACAAAATGATGCGGTACGAAACCTACGACAAGAACAAGCTGCTGCTGGAGAACAACAAGCGGCCCAAGAACCTCGACTTCGTCATCGAGGACAACAAGACCACCGAAACGAAGGTCGGCGTCACGCTTTACGAGGCCGACGAGTATATCCGCGACTACTACGCGCTGTATGAAATCTGGAAGGCGCTCGACGGCCCCAACTGGTATTTCTCCGGCGAAAACTACCCCGAAGGCACCAACTGGGACTTCAACAAGGACCCCGACCTGTGGGGCATCCAGCCCGGCGTGGAGGTACACTCCAACGGCCGCGTGGCGAAGATCACGCTCAGCGACTTCGGATTCCGGGGCCACCTGCCCGCGGCCATCGGCCAGCTCACGCAGCTGATCGAGCTTTATCTGGGTTCGCACAATGACGCCAACCTGCTCGAATACGATCCCTCGATCGCGCCCGACAAGAGCCTGAGCGAGCGGAAGCGCACCCGCATGGAGCGCAACAAGGAGTTCCTCCGCCTGATCCACACGCCGACGCAGACCTCCGAGCCGATCGCCCGTGCGCTCAAGGAGCACAACCTGACCATTCCGGGCATCTCGCTCTACGAGGAGAACTATACCGAGGACGAGATCATCGACCGCAAAACCGGACTTCAGAAGCGTATCCGCCCCTATGACGTGGTGCACGGCAAGCTGACCAACGGCCTCAAATCGATCGACCCGGCCATCGGCAAGCTCGAAAACCTCGAATACCTGTTCGTCGCCAACGGCGAGCTGGAGACGCTGCCCGACGAGCTGGCAAACCTCAAGTCGCTGACCGACGTCGAGGTGTACAACTGCCCCAAGATGACGCAGTTCCCGATGGTGCTCGCCAAGCTCCCGGAGATGATCTCGCTCAACATTTCCAACAACTCGCAGTGGTCGGCCGAGGAGGTCTACAAGGGTCTGAACGCCATCGCCAACGGCCCTGCGAAGGAGAAGCTACAGATTCTCTACGTCCGCGACAACAATCTCCGGGAAGTGCCGGAATCGTTCCGGAACCTCAAGAAGATCGGCCTGCTGGACTTGGCCCAAAACCAGATCGGGACCATCCATCCGTTCGGAAAAGAAGTGGCTCCCGCGCAGCTCTACCTCGACAACAACAAACTCACGTCGCTGCCCGCCGACGGGAACGGCCTTTTCTGCACCATGGACGACGTCGAGACCTTCTCGGCGACCTACAACAAATTCACGAAGTTCCCCAACATCTTCTCGGCCAAGAGCAAGTTCACCATCAAATCGGTCGATTTCTCCTACAACGAGATTGACGGCTTCGAAGGCGAAGAGGACGGCACGTTCAAGGGCCTGAACATCGAACAGCTCTCGCTCGCGGCGAACAAGTTCACGAAGTTCCCCAAATGTCTCGGCACGACGGGATCGCTCGTCGCATACATCATCCTGCGCGGCAACATGATCGACGAAATCCCCGAAGGGTCGTTCTCCGGCAAATACTCGACTTCGATGACCTCGCTCGATCTGACCTACAACAAGCTCAGCAAGCTGCCGAAGGATTTCACGGCCGAGCAGCTGCCTTACCTCTACGGGCTGGACGTCTCGTACAACGCCTTCGACAAGTTCCCGTGGTCGCCGCTCAACTGCGCGGGCCTGACGGTCTACGCCATCCGCGGCCAGCGCGACGCTCAGGGCAACCGCTGCCTGCGCGAATGGCCCACGGGACTCTACCAGCACACCGGCCTGCGCGGATTCTACATCGGCTCGAACGACCTGCGTAAGATCGACGACACGATCTCCCACCTGATCTACCACCTCGACATCAGCGATAACCCCAACATCACGTTCGATGCCTCGGCGATCTGCTACTACTGGCAGCAGGGCGCCTACAACCTGATTTACGACAAGACCCAGAATATCCTGAACTGCGATAAAATGCTCGAATAACCACTAAGGAGAAATGACAATGAAAATAACGAATTACATACCGGTTATCCTCTGCTCGATCGCATTGTGCGGCTGCTCCGACGCCGCCAAGACCGAGGGCAACGCCTTCGCCGGCGCCAAGAACCCCTACCTTCAGGAGGGCCAGTGGGGCTGGGCCATCGATCCGCTGGGCTTCCGTATTACGCTCAACGACCTGTACGATCGTTATCAGAAGCCGCTGTTTGTGGTTGAGAACGGTCTGGGCGCCAAGGATGTTGTCGAAGAGGACGGTTCCATCAACGACGACTACCGTATCGACTACCTGCGCCAGCATATCGCCGCGATGCGCGATGCGGTGACCGAGGACGGCGTTGACCTGCTGGGCTACACCACCTGGGGCCCGATCGACCTGGTGTCTGCCGGCACGGGCGAGATGTCCAAGCGCTACGGCTTCATCTATGTGGACCGCGACGACGCCGGCAACGGCACCCTCAAGCGTTCCAAGAAGAAGAGCTTCGACTGGTACAAGAAGGTTATCGTCACCAACGGCGAAGATTTGGCCTAGGCTTTCCCGATAACCGTAGCCTCCTGACCAAGGCGCCCGGCGAGCAGTTAATGCTTGCCGGGTGCGCTCGCATCGGGATGCCCATCAAGGAAGTGGCGTTGCGCGTGTCCCTTCTGGGCCATGCGGCTCAAAATTGCGGCGTGATGTGGACGGCTGGGGTCGAATTGGCAGCATTTCGAGCCTGGCTTCGATATTGAGACTGGTTCTTTATTAAAATAGATTTCCAGACAATTGAGCGGCTGGGGGTTAACCATGAGGGGCATGGGAGACACAACCGCATATCTGCATCGGGGCATTCGGGAGATTATATGCCTGGCGCTGTTCTTCTTCACGTTTTTGGCGTGCGAGTATCTTTTTGATGTGCGCATGGCCGAGTTCGTGTCTCCGAACGAGGTCGTTATTTATGAGAGCCTTGTTATCGGCGCGAGCGTGATTGGCTTTTTTGTGCGTCCCATTCTGTACTATCGCCGTCCCCATGCTATCGACGCAACGAGTGACGTCACGGGCGTTTTGCTGGTGGCGGCATTGCTGCTGTTGATTATGGCGGTTCAGGTTGAGGTGGTAATTGCCGGCGGTTTGGTGGCGTGCTGCGCGTTGGGCTACTGCGGATCGACTGCCCATGCAAATTTTGCGAGGCGCTTTGCGCGGACGCCCTGCTTGGCGCGCGCCGCCGCACTTTCTTACGCCACGGGCGTGCTGGTGCAGGTTCTCAACCACATGGTGATGCCTGCCGGCATTCCTCAGCAGGCTGTTCTGGTCGTCTGTACGATCGCGCAGGTGGCGTTGCTCCACGGTGCCCGACGCGCCAAGCTGCGCGACGAGTCCGATCCCAACTTTGAACCCAGTGTTGCCGGGCTTTCGGTAGATGCTTTGGAATATGGCGCCAAGTGGCATGACGATCCCGAGGCAAAGGCGGCATTCCGCCGCACCGTAGTTCGTCTGACCGTGGCGACAGTGTATCTTTCCGGCGTATCTTTCCGGCGTATTTGCCGCTCTCAACGCGGGCCTCACAACCTTGCATGCTACCGGAGCCGTTGATTTGGGTGACTGGCCGCGCCTGCTGCTTGTCGCGAGCTCGTTGGCTGCCGGCGTCCTATTTGACCTGCGCGGCCGTTCGTATATGAATATCGGCATGACATGCGCCGCCATGTTGTCCACGCTTTCGTTCTTTGTGCTCATCATCGATGGCAATGGCGGTAACGAGCTCGCTGCCACGATCATCTTTTATCTGGGATCGGGCTTCTTTGTGGTGTTCTTTACCACAAAATTCGCCGCCATCTCGCTCTATGCGCGCTGGTCATATTTTTGGCCGTGCATGGGCCGCGTCGTCAACAACGTGTGCTCGATGCTCGTGACGGCGCCGGCAGTGGCGATTATTTTGAGTCAAAACGTGCTGGCTGCAGTCGGCGCGGCGCTCGTGATGTTTGTGGGTATTGCGATTACGCTACTGGGGCAGTTGGGGCAACAGGCCGATGATGTCGTGATGCAGGACGGGCTGACGCTTGCTACCGACGATCTTGGTGGGGATTTTGCGTCCACATGCTCCGATTCCGCGCTCGTGGAGGCAGCGGAGCTCACGTCCGATGAACGCCTCGATGCCTTCGTCACCACCTTTGGACTTACAGAGCGCGAGCGCGATATTTTGGAGGCCTTGGTCGTTTCGGACCAGAGCGTTCAGGACATCGCCACAACGCTCTTCCTTTCGCGCTCCACGCTCTATCGTCATATTTCCTCGATCAACAAAAAGACCGGTACCGCTTCGCGTGTGGCCCTTATCAACTTCTTCTGGTCCGGGACAGCCAGGGACTAGCGTATGAGCTGCCGCCCAGTCGCTTACTCTAACGGGGGATGTGGCCTCAAAGCGCACCCGCATCGACGCTTCGCCTGCGCTAAACTGAAAGGCACGTACGCGATTACGAGAGGAGCCCGCATGGAGGCTTACAAGCAAGAGTTCATCAAGTTTATGGTTGAGTCCGACGTTCTTAAGTTCGGCAGCTTTACGCTCAAGAGCGGCCGTCAGTCCCCGTTTTTTATGAACGCCGGCGCTTACGTGACGGGCTACCAGCTCAAGAAGCTGGGCGAGTATTACGCCCAGGCCATCCACGATAACTTTGGCGACGACTTTGACGTGCTGTTTGGGCCGGCCTACAAGGGCATTCCCCTGGCCGTCGTGACCGCAATTGCCTACCACGAGCTGTACGGCAAGGAGGTCAAGTACTGCTGCGACCGCAAGGAGGCCAAGGACCACGGTGCCGATAAGGGCAACCTGCTGGGTTATGAGCCCAAGGACGGCGACCGTGTGGTCATGGTCGAGGACGTCACCACCAGCGGTAAGTCCATCGACGAGACCTATCCTAAGGTCAAGGCTGCTGCCGATGTCGAGATCAAGGGCCTCATCGTGTCCCTCAACCGCATGGAGGTCGGCAAGGGTGGCGTGACCACCGCGCAGAAGGAGATCGAGGCCAAGTACGGTTTCCCCGTCGCGAGCATCGTCTCCATGGCCGAGGTCGTCGAGACCCTCTACAACCACGAGATCGACGGCAAGGTCGTCATTGATGACGAACTCAAGGCTGCCATCGACGCCTACTACGAGCAGTACGGAGTTCGTTAGTTACGCGGTTTTATCAAACCGCGTAACCAGTCGACGCTGCAAGCCCGCCAGGGCGGCAATCTG
>OHDZ01000847.1_pt1 | contig 10760 bp, 9 predicted proteins | sample 1567161 | NCBI WGS metagenome assembly OHDZ01 (sample SAMEA3879525, study PRJEB24766) | human gut metagenome | biome: human-associated habitat; feature: feces | place: USA | collected 1985/1987 | reverse complement strand
ATTATTTTTATTTAATTCTAAGAAACCTTTATCAATTAGTTTATCTATAATTCCAGCTCGTGTTGCTTCTGTGCCAATACCACAAGTTGTTTTTAATAAATTTTTATGATATACTTTTCACTGTAAAATTGTAATATAACTAAGCGATGATAAAGAGAGTAAATTAAGATTTCTTTTACAGAAAATATTGTCTAGGCTGAGAACAATAAAAGAAAATTTAATTGAAGTTCACTTTGGAGCTTCTATGGTGAAAATAAGTAGTCATAGCGTCTGGCAGCGTTAATGCTTTTAAGTATCAATTAGGGTGGTACCGCGAAACAAGCTTTCGCCCCTTCATGGGGTGAGAGCTTTTATTTTTTGTTAAAATTTTGTAGGAGTGAAATCATGGAACAAGAACTCAAAAGTTTACAACAAGAAGCGATTAATGATATTAATAGCGCTTCTAATCTCAATGCACTAAATGATGTGCGTGTAAAATATCTTGGTAAAAAAGGCTCTTTGACTAGCATTTTACGTGGTATGGGTAAATTAAGCCCTGAACAGCGTCCTATAGTTGGTCAAATGGTAAATACAACTCGTAAAGAATTAGAAACTGCAATCGCAGCTAAACAAGAAGAATTAAAAGCAGCTGAACTTGCAAATCGTTTAGCTACAGAAAAAATTGATGTTACGCTTCCTGGTCGTCGTCAAAGTTTAGGACATCTTCATCCTTTAACTGTTACCTTAAATAATATAAAAAATATCTTCACTAGCATGGGCTATTCTATCGCTGAAGGTCCTCAAATTGAATCTGATTATTTCAACTTTGAAGCTTTAAATCTTCCAAAAGATCATCCAGCTCGTGATATGCAAGACTCTTTCTATATCACAGAAGATATCTTACTTAGAAGTCAGACTTCTCCTGTACAGGCTCGCACAATGCAAGCTCATGAACCAAATAGCCCAATTCGCATCATTGCTCCAGGTCATGTATATCGCCGTGATGATTATGATGCTACACATTCCCCAATGTTTACTCAAGTTGAAGGTCTTTGCATTGATAAAAACATCAGCTTTGCTGACCTCAAAGGCACACTTGTTACTTTCTTACAACAAATCTTCGGTGAAGATGTAAAAGTTCGTTTCCGTCCAAGCTTCTTTCCATTCACTGAACCAAGTGCTGAAGTAGATATCTCTTGCGTTATGTGTAAAGGTAAAGGTTGCCGTGTATGTAAAGGCACTGGCTGGCTTGAAATCTTAGGTGCAGGTATGGTTCATCCTCATGTACTTGAAATGAGTGGTTATGACCCTAAACAAGTTAGCGGTTTTGCTTTCGGTATGGGTGTTGAACGTATTGCTATGCTCGCTTATGGCATTGATGATTTACGTTTATTCTATGATAATGATGTACGTTTCTTACGTCAGTTCTAATATTAAGGAGGATTATATTTAATGCAAGTTTCTATTAAATGGCTTAAAGATTATATAGATTTTACTGAAACTCCAGAGCAGCTTGCTGATAAACTCACAATGGCTGGTATTCCTGTTGAAAATGTTGTAGACCCTGGCGAAGGTTTAGAAAAAGTTGTAACTGGTCGCATCGAAAAACTTGAACCACATCAAAATTCTGACCACTTACAAATCTGCACTATGAATGTTGGTCTTGCTGAAAATATCATCATTGTAACAGGTGCTCAAAACGTAGCAGAAGGACAAGTTGTTCCTGTAGCTATGGTAGGTGCTCATTTGCCAAACGGCATGAAAATCTCCAAAGGTAAACTTCGTGGCGTAGCTTCTAATGGTATGCTTTGCTCCGCTCAAGAATTAAAACTCGACCTTGAAAAATTACCTGAAGAACAAAAAACTGGTATCTTCATTTTACCTAGTGATACTCCTGTAGGTATTCCTGCTAAAGATGTATTAGGTTTAAATGATGTTGTATTGGAATTTGAACTTACAGCTAACCGTGCAGACTGCTTCAGTGTTTTCGGTCTTGTTCGTGAAATTGCTGCTATCACTGGCAATAAACCACATTTCCCTGAAATCAAAGTTAATGAAGATGATAATACTAAATTAAACGATATCTTCTCTGTAGAAATCGCAGACCCTGATTTATGCTCTCGTTTCTCTACACGTATGCTTAAAAATGTAAAAATCGGCCCATCTCCTGAATGGATGCAACAACGTCTTGAAGGTGCTGGCATTCGTTCCATCAATAATGTAGTTGACGTTACAAACTTCGTTATGATTGAACTTGGTCATCCTATGCATGCTTATGATTATGATAAAATCACAGGCAAAAAATTAATTGCTCGTCGTGCCATTGAAGGTGAAGAACTTCATACTCTTGATGATACTTCTCGCAAAGCAAAAGGTGAAATGCTCGTTATCGCTGATAGCGAAAAAGCTGCTGGTCTTGCTGGTATCATGGGTGGTTTCGAAACAGAAATCACAGACACTACTACTACTACTGTAGTATTAGAATCTGCTGATTTCTATGGTCCATGTATCCGCAGAACTGCTCGTGCTTGCGGTCTTTCTTCTGAAGCTTCTGGCCGTTTTGAACGTGGTGTTGATAGCGAAACTACTATTAAAGCCCTCGACAGAGCAGCTCAATTACTTCAAGAAATGGGTGCTTGCACTGTTTGCGAAGGAATTGTAGATGTATATCCAAATCCAAAACAAGCTAATTATGTTACTTTCACACCAGAACAAATCAATAATCATCTCGGCACTAATATCGCTAAAGATGTTATGCTTAATATCATTACAAGTGTTGGTTTTGATGTTACAAAAGATGAAAATGATGAAATCACTGTTAAAGTTCCATCTTGGAGAAATGATGTAACTTGCATGGCTGATATTTCCGAAGAAATTGCTCGTTTACATGGTTTTGATAAAATTAAATCCACTCTTCCAAATGGCGTTTCTATGCAGGGAACTCAATCTGCAAAACAAACATTTATTGATAAAGTAAAAGCTTCCTTATCTAGCCAAGGACTTTATGAAACAATTTCCTTTGCTTTAACTAACGAAGAAACATTCAATAAATTAAACATTCCACAAGATAGCCCACTTCGTAAAGCTGTACCTATCATGAACCCACTTTCTGACGAATATCCTCTCGTTCGTACAACATTGCTCAGCAGTATTTTTGATAATCTTGCTCGCAATCTTGCTCGTAAAAATGATGATGTAGCTTTATTTGAAGTAGGTTCTGTATTCTTCCCTAAAGCACTTCCTGTAACAGAACTTCCAGATGAAGTTGTGAAAATTGCAGGTGCTATCACTGGTCGTCGCAATGCTCAGGGCTGGAACCAAACAAATGATATGGTAGACTTCTACGATGCTAAAGGCATTATCGAAGAATTATTTGCAAACCTTCGTGTAACTCGTTATACAGTTGAAGCTGGTACACACTACGCTATGCACCCAGGCAAAACTGCTCTCTTCAAAAAAGGTCGCGATGTAATCGCAACAGTTGGTGAAGTTCATCCTGCTGTACTTTCTGCTTATGGTATTACAAAACCTGTATATATCTTTGAACTTGACGCTACTACTGTTATGAAATACATGGCTAAAGACTTAAAATATAAAGCATTACCAAAATATCCAGCAACTAGCCGTGACCTTGCAATGCTCGTAGATGTTGATGTAAATGCTGCTGATATCGAAAAAGCTATGACTAAAGCTGCAGGTCAAAACCTCACTCAAATCACTTTATTTGATGTTTACACTGGTAAACAAGTTGAAGAAGGCAAAAAAAGCTTAGCATTCTCCTTGACTTTCCAATCCAATGATAAAACATTAACTGATGCTGAAATTGATCCAGCAATCGAAAAAATCGTAGCTAAACTTCAAAAAGATTTCAATGCAAATCTTCGTGGCTAATAAAAATAAAAAGGCACTACAATTGTAGTGCCTTTTTTTATATTTCATCTGTTTTATCCAACCATTCTTGCAAATCATTTATAAATCTTGATAGATGAAAACCATCACATACTCCATGATGTACTTGAATAGCTAATGGCAATAATATTTTTTCACCTTGTTCAAAATACTTTCCTATAGTGAAAATAGGCAAATAATAATCATATCCTTTAGCTAAATTTAAATTAAAACCTGTAAAACTAACCTAAGGAACACAAGAAACATTAAACACATTTTTTTCTAATAATAATTTAGAGCTTTTTATCTCTTGCTGTTGGTAATTTTTCATATCCAATAAATAATTTTGATAAAACACTTCAAAATCATCATCATATTTTGTCCACACTTGATAAAACTGTTCTTGCGCTTCTTCAAAGACTGTAAAAATAGGATTTATCTCATCATAATATCCTAATTCTCCATCTTTATTTAAATCCATGCGGAATTCTTTATATTTATTAACAAACTTACTCAAACCATATAAAATTACAGGAAAAAATTTTAGCTGTTTTATCTCTATTTTATTTTTTAAACCTGTGATATCTAAATTGATTGTCATACTATAAGTACAAAGAATATCTTTGCTATACAGCTCAAAAACTTTTTTTCTTTGCCATTTTTCTTTATCTATTTTTATAAAATCCATTTCAATATCACAACTCTTTATTATTTATTCTAGCTATTAAATTATTCATTTTCGCTTTTATCTGTTCAACGATTTTCAAAAATTCCTCATCAGATTTTCCTGTAGGGTCTTGTAGACCCCAATCTTCACGATATTTACATTTAATCATAGGACAAGCTACATTACAACCCATAGTTATAACAATATCAATCTCTGGTAATTCCTGCAATAATTTAGGTCTTTGCACCTTTGTTATATCACCATAACCTAAAGATTTCATAATACGAACTGCATCAGGATTTATTTGATTTTTTAACTGTGTTCCTGCAGAAAAAGCTTCAAATACATCTTTTCCCATTTCTTTAGCTATAGCTTCTGCCATTTGAGATCTACAAGAATTATGCACACAAATAAATGCTACTTTTAACAAATTTTACACCTCTATCTTAAAATACAAAATTAAAAATATAGCCTACAAAAATAATCCCTATACTTACAATACCTATAAATAAAAACAATAATTTTCTTTGCAATACTTGGCTGAGCATAATAAGTGATGGAAGTGATAAAGCTGTTATCGCCATCATCAATGCTAAAATCGTACCAGCTGGTACACCTACTAAATATAAAGCTTCAGCGATTGGCAAAGTTCCAAATATATCAGCATAAATAGGTATGCCAATAATTGTAGCTAAAATAACAGCAAAAGGATTATTATCTCCCAAAATACTTAAAATAAATTCTTGTGGTATCCAATTATGAATTACTGCACCTATTAATACGCCCAATAATACATAAGGAAAAACTTTTCTCACGATAATTTTAGTATCATTTAAAGCATAATTTAATCTTTGTCTTTGATTAAAATACTCTGATTCAGCATAAAAATCTCTAATTGCTCCATCATATTTTTTCAAATATCTTTCAACCTTCATTATCGATAAGGCTTTACCGCCAACAACAGCTAATATTACGCCTACAACTGTATAAAAAATAGCAAATTCAGGTCCAAAAAATGACATCAACATAAGCATAGATGCCACATCTACCATAGGAGAAGATATCAAAAAAGAAAAAGTCATGCCTACAGGTAATCCTGCTCTAGTAAAACCTATAAAAATAGGCACACTTGAACAAGAACAAAATGGCGTTACAGTTCCAAGTAGTGCAGCAATTATATTTCCAGTAAAACCATCAAAATGCGTTAAAATTCGTTTTGTCTTTTCTGGTGGAAAATACGACTGAATATATGATATCAAATAAATTAAAGTTACTAATAAGATAGTTATCTTTATCGTATCATAAAAGAAAAAATGAATACTAGACCACCAATTTGAACTTTTATCTGCATTAAAATAATTTACTAAGACTTGCCAAACTAAATCATTCAGCCATTGCATTCCTAGTATTTGTTCAACAAAAAAAATCAAACATTATCTCACCTCATATCAAATATTTTTGATATGTTTATTATATCAACTTTTTTTGATATGACAAGTCTATTTATTCATGTTGAAAAAATTTTATCGCCTTTTGACTAAATACTTCTGTCAATAATGAACTATTAATACTATAAAAATTCCATTTTCCCTGCGGTTTTACTTTTATTAAATTCGCTTCTAACAATAATTTTAAATGATAAGATAATTTACTTTGAGCCATAGCAAATTTTTCCATTAATTTACAAACACAAATTTCCTCATGTTTTGCAATTTCTTGTAAAATTTTCAATCTCATTTCATCAGATAACGCTTTAAAAATTTTTACATAATCAATCTCTGTCATATTATTTATCTCACTTTCTTATTTTATTAAGAAAAATCTTTTATACTTTGCTATAATAACTATATCATATTTAAGGAGGGATTTTCTTGAAATATCTCATTGTCGGCACTGGAGGAACTGGAGCTTGCATCGGTGGTTTTTTAGCTAAAAATAATCATGATGTAACCTTTATCGCTCGTGGAAAACATCTTGAAGCCATCAACGAAAATGGTCTTACCATCAATTCTGATAGAATTGGCAAATTTAATTTAAAACCCGTAAAAGCAATGACTACAAAGCAATATCTTCAAACAAATGAAATACCTGATGTAATTTTTATTTCTGTCAAAGGATATGCTCTTGATGATATCATTCCTTTTTTAGCCAAAGTAAGCAAGGAAAATACCATCATCATTCCTATACTAAATATCTATGGTACAGGTTATAGACTAGCACCTAAATTACCTCATACAAATGTAATTGAAGGATGTATCTATATTGTTGCCTATATTTCTGCACCTGGAGAAATATCTCAAAAAGGTAGTATTTTTCGTATCGTCTTTGGCACACGTGGAAAAACTCCATTAAAAAATCAATTAGAACAAATTGCTCAAGACCTTAAAGATAGTAATATTTCCGTTGTCTTATCAGAAAATATCGCAGAAGATACCTTCCGCAAATTCGTTTTAATCTCCCCTTATGCTAGTTGTGGAGCTTATTTTGATATACCAGCAGGTATCATGCAAAAACAAGGAAAAGAACAAGATTTATTCATTGCCTTAACAAAAGATTGTATTAATCTAGCTAAAGCTTATAATATTAATCTTCCTGAAAATATCATTGATATAAACTTAAAAACATTAAATGCTATGACACCAGATACTACAGCTTCTATGCAAAAAGACTTACAAAAAGGTAGTCAATCAGAAATTGATGGACTTATTTTTGAAGTTGTTCGCATGGCAAAAGCAAAAAATATCGCTGTGCCAGCCTATGAATTAGTAGCTAAACATTTTGGTTTTATAGCCTAAAATATAATAAATTACAAAATATGAAAGTAAGGTTTTTTTATGATTGAAATTCTTGTATTATTTGTCGTCGGTATTGGCGTAGGTACATTTGGTACTTTAATAGGTATTGGTGGTGGTTTAATCATGATACCACTTTTTACTTTTGCACTCACACCTTCTATTTTTCATAGTGCTCCTGAAATAGTTGGTACTTCATTATTTGGTGTATTTTTAAATGCACTTTCAGGGACATATGCTTATGTAAAACAACATCGCGTTTATTTTAAAGCAGCCATTCCTTTTGCTATTGCTACACTTCCTGGAGCTATTTTAGGTAGCCTTGTCAGTGATTATTTCACAGGTCCTACTTTCAGTCTTAGTTATGGTATTTTTATCTTAATCATCTCTGCTATCATGTATTGGAATTCATCTAATAAAAAAGCTATCGCTACAAATTTTGATGAAACCTTATTTATAGCTCGCAAAAAACTCGGTATTATTTTAAGTATGTTTGTAGGTTTTATCTCTAGCATCTTTGGTATTGGTGGCGGTATCATTCATGTTCCTGTTATGATCTATGCCCTTGCTTTTCCACCACATATGGCAACTGCAACATCTCATTTTGTCTTAGCTGTTTCCTCTTTTATGGGTGTTACATCTCATATATTTTTAAATCATATCGTTTGGATACCTGCTCTTGCTGTTGGTTTTGGTGCTGTAATCGGTGCTCAAATCGGTGCTAGATTATCTAAGAAAACTAAACCTCGCAGTATCATTTTACTTCTTTGCATTTCTTTATTCTTATTAGGTATTCGCATGATTGTTGAAAGCAATCTCTTATTTTAAGCAAAAAAGCTTCTGTTCTCGACTATAAAAAAGAACAGAAGCTTTTTATGTAAAAACCATGTATTTATAAATCTTTTGTGATAAAATATTCTTTGAATATATTTATAAAAAGGAGAATTATTTTGCGTTTACGAAGAAAACCTTGGATTGATGAAGCTATTTTAGATTTTAATAATTTTGTATATACTAAAGGACAAAGTCCTTCTGAAGAAATTAAAGGTCATTGGCATGAAGTATTTGACCGCCAGGCACCTCTTTATGTAGAACTTGGCACAGGAAAAGGAGATTTCATCAGTAAAACAGCAGCTCTTCATCCTGAAGTTAATTTTATCGGTATAGAACTTCAACAAGATGTTTTATACTATGCTGCTAAAAAAGTAAAAGAACTTGGTTTAACTAATGTTCGCCTAATGGTATTTAATATTGAACAAATTGAAAATATCTTTGCTGAAGATGAAGTTGACCGTTTTTATATCAATTTCTGCGACCCATGGCCAAAAGCTCGTCATGCAAAAAGACGTTTAACTTATATAGGATTTTTGGAAAAATATCGCAAACTCTTAAAAGATAATGGGGAATTATTCTTTAAAACCGACAATAGACCTCTATTTGATTTTTCATTAGAACAATTTGAACTTGCTAATTTAAAAGTAAATGCACTTACTTTTGACCTTCATAATAGTGAATATCAAGCTAACAATATCATGACAGAATATGAACGTAAATTTAGCGGTTTCGGTGAAAAAATCAATCGCTGTGAGGTAACTTTTACTAAGCAGGATAAAAAATAATGTTGACTAAGCAAAAATTTTGGATAAATGATATGGAAGCTATCACCTGTATCATGTTTATCCTGATTGTCATTGGCACTATAAATATTTGTAGTGCCAGCTTAATAACTGCTTATACTAACTTTGAAAATCCCTATTTCTTTTTAATCCGTCACTTAATAAGTTTGTTAATTGGATTTGTCGCTTTTGCTTTAACTTCTAGATTTAATTATAAAAAATTAAAAAATAAATCTTTACTACTTACAGTCATAACGATTTTATCCTTAAGTGCTGTATTAATTATGGGTGTTACTGTAAATGGTTCTAAACGTTGGCTATCACTTGGATTTATGCAATTCCAACCTTCTGAAATCGCCAAAATTGTTACCATTATCATCAGTGCCTCTTATCTTGGTCAATGTATAGATAAAAAAATTCCTATAACGGTAAATCCTCAAAAAAATATTATATTTCTTCTATGTCTAATAATTGCAGGTTTTGTTGAAGCTCAACCTGATATGGGAACTGCACTTATCATCATTGGTATTCCAACCATTATGTATTTTATTGCTGGTCTATCCAAAAAATGGATTGGTATAATCTGTGGTATTGGTTTTATCTTACTTACACTTTTAGCAACCTTCCAACCATATCGTTTAGACCGTATCAATAGTTGGTATGACCCTTGGTCTCGCTCTCAAGAAGATGGTTATCAAATAGTCCAATCCATCTTAGCTATTGGTTCTGGAGGATTTTCTGGCATGGGCTTAGGTCATGGATTTAGTAAATATTCTTATCTACCTGAATCTCATACAGACTTTGCCTTTGCTGTTTTTTGCCAAGAAATAGGATTTATGGGCGCTTTTATTGTCTTTTTGCTTTTAATTGCGCTAGCTTTTTATTGTATAAAAATTGCTCTACGCACTAAAGATAATTTTGGCAAAATGCTTGTATGTGGCATTACTTTATTGATTGTAGGTCAAGCTACTGGCAATATGGCTATGGTTATCGGTATTGTTCCTGTAGTTGGTGTACCTTTACCGTTCATCAGTTATGGTGGTACTTCACTTATTTTAAATATGATTAGCATCGGTTTAGTTTTAAGCGTAGACCGACATAATCATATCATTAAAAAAAGTACCAAAAATGAAACGATAACTACTCCGCCTATTAAATATTTAAGCAAGAAAAAACATCTCTATCGTTTAAAATAAAAAATAAATAATGGCAAAATAAAAGACGATTAACATATCTTCATGCTAATCGTCTTTTATCTAGTATACTGTGTATACATCAAACTACCTCACTATTTAATTTTTTTTGCAAATCTTCCCTTAAGATAGAAGTTTTTGCTGTATTTATCAGTCAGCTAACGTGTGTAATATGCATTTAATTCCAAATACATCTTTTTACATTCTTTTATAATATTCTAACTAACTTAAAATACACCTAATACGTATTATACACTTTTTGAATTAATAATAAATTTTGTAACGTTACTATTTGTGCACACTTATAAATCAGTTTAGACTTTAACTAACAATGCCTTACTATCTATAAAATCTAGTTTTTCTTTACAAACTTGCTTTCTTTAACAGCACGAGATATCTAAGTGCACCTTTCATTAAAGCCTTTTTGCAAATCCGCTATAACCCTCACTCCTTTCGAATGCATTCTATATAAATAATTTTTAGTTCCTCTGTACAATAATTTCTATTGCTCATTCTCCATAAACTATTTTTATATCATTACATTCAATTGTTTTAAGCACTATAACTTTTCTTTCTGTCTTTATTATAGCACAGTCAAAATTTTATTGCAATAATCAGATTATTT
>OHDZ01000845.1_pt1 | contig 10771 bp, 8 predicted proteins | sample 1567161 | NCBI WGS metagenome assembly OHDZ01 (sample SAMEA3879525, study PRJEB24766) | human gut metagenome | biome: human-associated habitat; feature: feces | place: USA | collected 1985/1987 | reverse complement strand
CAAATTACATAGTATAAAATGAATATAAAACAAATACTAATAAAAAGGGAGGGTTCAAATGGATACATACATTGTTTTCTGGTTGGCAGCCACCGTAGTTTTTGTTTTAGTTGAGCTTATGACAGTCGGGCTCACATCCATATGGTTTGCGGCAGGCTCATTTGTAGCGTTTATAATCGCACTGCTTGGCGGCAATGTCGTGGTTCAGGGAATTGCATTTATACTCGTTTCAGTCGTGCTTTTAGCTCTCACAAAGCCATGGGCTGGGAAGTACATCAATTCTAGGACAGTGAAGACAAACGTGGACAGTCTGGTCGGAGAAAGAGCTGTGCTCACCGAGGATGCTGACAGCATGAAGCAGACGGGAAAAGCCGTTGTAAACGGTCAGGAGTGGACAGTCAGACCGCAGGACGAGACCCAGGTCATAAGAAAAGGCGAGCTTATCGAGGTAGTGAAGATAAGCGGAGTAAAACTAATTGTAAAAAGGGCAAAGGAGGCTTAACCGGAAATGGAAGGATTAATAGCACTTGCAGTGTTACTCGTAATCGTACTTATAGTACTGGTAAACTGCATCAAAATCGTGCCACAGGCACACGCAATGGTAATTGAGCGTTTGGGAGGATATCTCACCACATGGAGCGTAGGACTTCACCTCAAGGTGCCATTTATCGACAGAATAGCAAAGAAAGTCATCTTAAAGGAGCAGGTGGTAGATTTCCCACCACAGCCTGTAATCACAAAGGATAATGTAACAATGCAGATAGACACTGTAGTATATTTCCAGATTACAGATCCAAAGCTCTACGCATACGGAGTAGAGAATCCAATCATGGCAATTGAGAACCTCACAGCCACAACACTTCGTAACATCATCGGAGACTTAGAGCTTGATGAGACACTTACCAGCCGTGAGACAATCAACACCAAGATGCGCGCAACACTCGATGTGGCAACAGATCCATGGGGCATCAAGGTAAACCGTGTCGAGCTCAAGAACATCATACCTCCAAAGGCCATCCAGGATGCCATGGAGAAGCAGATGAAGGCAGAGCGTGAGAGAAGAGAGGCCATTCTTCGTGCAGAGGGTGAGAAAAAATCAACAATCCTTGTTGCAGAGGGAAATAAAGAGTCAGTCATCCTCGATGCCGAGGCTGAAAAGCAGGCAGCCATCCTTCGCGCAGAGGCAAAGAAGGAGGCAACAATCCAGGAGGCAGCAGGTCAGGCAGAGGCTATCCTCAAGATACAGCAGGCCAATGCAGACGGACTTCGCATGTTAAAGGAGGCAAATCCGGATAACGCAGTGCTCCAGATAAAGAGCTTAGAGGCATTTGCCAAGGCAGCAGACGGCAAGGCTACAAAGATTATCATCCCATCAGAGATTCAGGGGATTGCAGGTCTTACAAAGTCAATTGCAGAAATAGCTGCGGATAAGACTGAGAAGTAATTATAGTTAATTAAAATGAATACCGGAAGATGAGAGCACACAAAAAGCATCGCATGTATCATATTAATATCAGATATATGCGGTGCTTTTTAGATTGCATAGAATTGTGCTTAGATTACACAGGATTGTCCTGAACTCCTGTAATTCCAAACTGATAAATATAGTACTAGGAATAATCCCCACAAAGTGGTATACTCTCTAGTAGGTATATCAATCGATACGGGTTGCACAAAGGTGTGATCGGTAACTTATAAATTTGTAGTACATTCTCGAAACCGCAACCGTTGCACTGGCAGCATCAGCGCAACGCACCGGGGATAAGGAGAGTAAAATGAAGAAAAAAATAAAATTCAAGGGCAGGCTGAAAAGCTACATGTGCTGGCCGCTATATCTGACGTTTGTGTGGATATGTGCTGACGGAATAGCACTGCGCTATGACAGAAGGCTTGGCTATGGCATGGTAGGCTTTACAGTGTTTTACTTTGCGCTCGTGCTGTTTTTGTATGTCAGAAGCAAGTCGGTCGTTGCAAATGAGCTGATAAGCTTTGCAACACAGTATTCATCGGTGCAGAAGAGGCTGCTTAATGAGTTTGAGGTGCCGTATGCCCTGCTTGAATACTCCGGCAAGATACTATGGGTAAATGACAAATTCGCAGAGCTAATGGGTGTGGATAAAAAATATCACAAATCCATCACGACACTTTTTCCGACAGTGACCAGAGAGCTTCTCACCAAGAGTGATGCGCCGACAGACTTCAAGATAGTAAATGAGGAGGAGGACAGCATAGTCCGTCTGTCCGTCAAGCGAATATATTTCAACTCTATCGCAGAGGAAAATGAGATAATCGACACAAATGAAGCAGACCAGTTTTTGACGGCGCTGTACGTATTTGATGAGTCGGAGCTTTATCACTGCAAGAAGGAAATCACAGAGCAGAAGCAGGTCTCAGCGCTTGTATATATTGACAACTATGATGAGGCGCTCGACAGCATAGAGGACGTAAAGAGGTCGCTGCTCGTTGCACTTATCGACAGGCGTGTAAACCAGTATTTTGCCAAGTATGACGGACTTGTCAGAAAGATAGAAAACGACAAATACTTCGTGGTGTTCAAGTACAAGTACCTTGACAGCATGAAGGAGGACAAGTTCAAGGTGCTCGACGAGGTTAAGGCTATAAAGGTCGGCAACGAGATGGCGGTCACACTCAGTATCGGAATCGGTATAAAGAGCGATAAGTATAATGAAAACTACGTATATGCGCGAAATGCCATAGACTTAGCCCTCGGACGAGGCGGTGATCAGGTAGTTATAAAGGATCACGACGATATCCTGTATTTTGGCGGCAAGTCAAAGCAGGTGGAGAGCAAGACAAGGGTAAAGGCGAGAGTCAAGGCACAGGCGCTTCAGGAAATCATTGAGACCTGTGAGAACGTGCTTATCATGGGCCACAGCATCACAGATGTAGACTCGCTTGGAGCAGGCATAGGTATATACTGTGCAGCCAAGAATCTCGACAAAAAGGCACAGATAGTCATAAATGATCCGACAAGCTCAGTAAGACCTCTTATGGAGACATTTTCAGAGGCAAAGGGCTACCCGGCGGATATGTTTATAAACAGCGAAGAAGCTCTTGAGATGGTGAGCAAGGATACGCTTGTCATGGTGGTGGACACCAACAGGCCAAGCTACACAGAGTGTCCTGAGCTCCTCAGAAAGACAGGAAAGATAGTCGTATTTGACCACCACAGACAAAGCAGCGAGATAATAGAGAATCCTATACTCTCATATATCGAGCCGTATGCATCAAGTGCGTGTGAGATGGTCGCAGAGGTATTGCAGTACTTCAACGACGGAGTCAAGATCAATGCGACAGAGGCCGACTGCATCTACGCAGGCATCCTCATCGATACCAACAACTTTATGACAAAGACAGGCGTGCGTACATTTGAGGCGGCAGCCTTTTTGAAGCGCTCAGGCGCAGAGGTAACACGCGTCAGAAAGATGCTTAGAAATGACATGGCATGCTACAAGGCAAGAGCCGAGGCAGTACGCCATGCAGAGGTATACAGGGGCTCGTTTGCCATATCGGTATGCCCTAGCGAGAATGTGGAGAGCCCGACAATCGTCGGTGCACAGGCAGCAAATGAGTTGCTCAACATAATAGGAATCAAGGCATCATTTGTGCTCACGGAGTACAATGACAAGATTTATATCAGCTCTCGTTCAATCGACGAGATAAATGTCCAGATAATCATGGAGAAGCTGGGCGGTGGCGGACACTTAAATGTGGCAGGCGCGCAGCTGACAGGCGTTACTATCGTGCAGGCAAAGCGCATGATACAGGATACACTGGACGAAATGCTAAAAGAAGGAGACATAGAAGAATGAAAGTAATCTTATTACAGGACGTAAAACCATTAGGCAAAAAAGGCGAGATAGTAAACGTGAGTGACGGCTACGCCAGAAACAATATCATACCTAAAAAGCTCGGAGTAGAGGCTACTCCAAAGAACCTAAATGACTTAAAGCTTCAGAACCAGCACGCTGACAAGGTAGCACAGGAAAACTACGAGAGTGCACTTGCGCTCGCAAAGGTCGTAGAGAGCACAAAGGTAGTAGTAAAGCTGCGCTCAGGAGAGGGCGGCAGGACCTTCGGCTCCATCTCCACCAAGGAGATTTCGGCTGCGGCAAAGGAGCAGCATGGCTTAGAGCTCGACAAGAAAAAGATGCAGCTTAACGAGTCAATCAAGGCACTCGGAAACTATGAGGTGCCTGTCAAGCTTCATCCAAAGGTAACAGCAAACCTCACAGTATCAGTAGTTGAAGGATAGGAGGAATCCCCTTGGAAGAAGCATTAATCAAACGAATAATGCCAAACAGCCTTGAGGCAGAGCAGTCCGTGGTCGGCTCCATGATTATGAGCAAGGATGCCATAGTGACCGCCAGCGAGATGCTCCTTAAGGAGGATTTTTATCATCAGCAGTACGGCATCATATTTGAGACCATGGTTGAGCTCTTTACAGAGGGGCAGCCTGTAGATCTCGTCACACTCCAGAACCGTTTAAAGGAGAAGGATGTGCCGCAGGAAATACAAAGTCTTGACTTTGTGAGAACTCTCGTCACCAGTGTGCCGACTTCTGCCAACATCAAGTACTATGCCAATATCGTAAAAGAAAATGCCATAAAGCGAAAGCTCATCCATGTGACAGAGGACATAGAGAACGAGTGCTACGCCGGCAAGGAATCGCTCGAGAGCGTGCTCGACAAGACAGAGCACGATGTATTTGAACTGCTTTCTACAAGGCAGACAGGTGACTACGTGCCAATCCGTACTGTGGTCATGAATGCCCTCGAGAAAATCGAAAAAGCAGCACAGCAGGAGGGCACAGTAACAGGAATCCCGACAGGCTTCATAGACCTTGACTACAGGACAGCGGGACTTCAGCCGTCAGATCTCGTGCTCGTGGCAGCCCGTCCGTCAATGGGAAAGACAGCCTTCGTCCTCAACATAGCACAGCATGTGGCATTTCACGCACATTTGTGTACAGCCATATTCTCACTCGAGATGTCGAAGGAACAGCTCGTAAACCGTCTGTTCTCGCTCGAATCAAAGGTAGATGCGCAGGCACTGCGTACAGGAAATCTGTCTGATGCCGACTGGGAAAAGCTGGTCGAGGGCGCCGGAATCATCGGAGACTCCGAACTCATCATAGACGACACTCCGGGTATCAGCATATCAGAGCTTCGAAGCAAGTGCCGTAAATACAAGCTCGAACACGACTTAAAGCTCGTCATCATCGATTACCTGCAGCTCATGACAGGCTCAGGACGAGGCTCAGAATCGCGTCAGCAGGAAATCTCAGACATATCACGTTCACTTAAGGCACTCGCCAGAGAGCTTTCAGTCCCTGTGGTGGCACTCTCACAGCTCTCACGAGCAGTAGAGCAGCGACCGGACCACAGGCCTATGCTTTCCGATCTTCGAGAGTCAGGAGCCATCGAGCAGGATGCCGACGTCGTCATGTTCATCTATCGTGACGACTACTACAACAAGGACACTGAGCTCAAGGGCATCTCAGAAATCATCATCGCTAAACAGCGTAACGGTCCAATCGGCACCGTAAACCTTGCATGGCTGCCTGAGTACACGAAGTTTGCAAATCTGGAGCATTAAGACTAAAACACAAAAAGAATAAAGAGACAATCCATCCCGGCTTGCGTCATAGGATAAAGTTAAGTATCCTGATGTGGGCCGGGATTTTTCAAAATCTCTTTATACTTAAAAAGAGAAGAAAGCTATAAACTTTCCCGCAATTCATCCGATATATTCCTTAGAATAGGGTAAGAACAACAGTCAATTGCAACATATTTTCACACGGAGGTGTTAGAGATGGCAATAGAGGCAATCAAGGGTGCAGGAATGGTCTATCAGGGAAGTACATCAACTGCACAGATAAAGGAACAGGCACAGGGAAGGACAGAGGTGTCCAGTGCGGACAATCAGGTCGTGTCTGACAGCATCGCAAGGAATATTCAGGCGATGAATACGAAGGAAGCAAGCGGTGATTCAGCCGGTGATGCCGGAGCGCGGGGACAGGCACAGGCTGCTGCACAAAAGCAGAATGAGAAGAATATGCAGCTTAAAAAGGCTGTGGATGATATCAACAAGAGCGCGTTGGCTGACCAGTCGGAGGCAGTGTTCGGCATCCATGAGAAGACTAACCGCGTGACAATAAAGATAGTTGATAAGAAGACAAAGGAAGTCATCAAGGAGTTTCCGCCGGAGAAGACGCTCGACATGATAGCGAAGGTCTGGGAGATGGCAGGACTCATGGTAGATGAGAAGAGATAGGAGGACACCATGGCAATCAGATTATCGGGAATGACATCAGGCTTGGATACAGATTCTATTGTAAAGGCAATGGTATCGTCATATACCACCAGAAAAGAGAAATATCAGAAGGCGCAGACTAAGCTTGAGTGGACACAGGATGCGTGGAAATCCCTTAATACCAAGGTGTACAGCTTGTACAGCAATATTTCCAATCTGCGATTTTCTACAGCATACAACTTAAAGAAGACATCAGTTTCGGATACTACCAAGGCCACAGTAAAGGCAGGCTCCGGTGCACCAAGCGGCACACAGTCGCTGAAAATCAAGCAGATGGCAAAGGCCGGATATATGACAGGAGCAGAAATTAAGGCAGACAGTGAGAAGACTACACTTGCACAGCTCGGTTACACAGGTGGTGATGCCAAGCTTGAGGTAAAGATGGGGGACGAGACCAAGTCCATCACGCTCAGCGCATCATCAACCATGAACGACGTGGTAAAGGAACTCAGGAATGCGGGGCTTGATGCAAACTACGATTCAAGCTACAAGAGATTTTATATCAGCTCAAAAAAGACAGGCGTGGCAAACGATTTTACCATAACCGGCAGCAATATAGATGGAGCATCAGCACTTTATAGCCTGGGAATAGCATATGGTGGTGAAAAGACCACAGCAGGTACTTATTCATCCAATCCATATGATGAGTATGCAGCTTTACATGGAGTTTCAGACGATGAGACCAAGGCCAAAATCGAGGCAGCTGTTGCAAGCTACAACAATCTGACCACAGATGCAGCGAAGATGAATGCGCAGAGCAAAAATCTTATGAATGCCGTAAATTATGGCTATTCATATGCCACACTTCAGGGCATTTATGAGAAGCTCGATGCAAACAATGCAGGCGATAGTGATAAGCTGAAGCTGCTTGAGAAGCTTGGCTCATCTCGTGATGGCGCATTGATTTCAAAGAATGGTGTCAGCTATGATACATATACGAAGACCACGCTGACCGATACAAAGGGTAACACTCTTTATAAGTATATTGACAGCGACAACAATAGCCACTATATTGCAGCTGTTGCTGATACGGACAAGGGTACCACATCGTACTATGATGTGACAGAATCTACGAGGACAGCTTATACGGACGCTGATGGCAAGGAGCTTGAAGCGGTACCTACAGGAGATGGTGATACAACACTGAAAGTCGGTGATAAGACTTACAAAAAGGACGAGGCAGACGGCAAGTACTATCTGCAAAAGGAAGATGGCACAGCCGATAAAACTGATTCAATCACTGTTTCACAAAAGACTGAGTACACAATGGCGGCAGATGCCGTAAACAAGACAGGTATAGAGTCAGCTTCAGCTGCGTATGACACAATCATAAAGTCAATGGACGAAAAGACTAAAAGCTCATACGATGAGGCTCTTGCGTCAGTTCAGGCATTTGAGGCTTCAAAGGACGAAGTGCTCGGAAGCGATGACGAGTATTCGGTTGCCAGCCTCACAAAGGCTATTCAAAATGCTTATGCAGGCAAGGATAAGGATGGCGGCACAATCACTGTTTCAGGAAAGAAAGTTTCAGGAAAGGAAGCAGTAGAGCTGCTTTTAGCAGGAAACGGAAACGAGGCTGACGGATTTGTAAATAAAGCCAACACTTTGGAGGAGAAAGCAGAGGCCAACACAAAAAAAGCAGCAGATAGCAATATTGTAAAGGAGCTTGCCTCAAAGCAGAAGGATTCGTCTGAGTATACACAGGCGCTAAACGACCTGCTTGACAGGGTAAACACTGCATACACGCTTCAGAATAAGGCACTTTTCAATTCACAGGTGAAGAAGGTTGCAGGACAGGATTCGGAGATTGAGCTGAACGGTGTAAAATATACAGGTGACAGCAACAGCTATTCAATCAATGGACTGACAATCGAGGCACTTGCTGAGACCGGGGACAGTGCTATAAGCATTACAACCAGCACAGATACACAGGGTGTATATGATAAGGTAAAGGATTTTCTGACAGAATACAACAACATCATCAACGAGATGACGAAGCTATACAATGCTGATTCAGCAGGAAGCTACGAGCCACTCACGGATGATGAAAAGGATCAGATGTCTGATAAAGAGATTGAGAAGTGGGAGACAAAGATTAAGGACTCTCTGCTTCGCAGGGATTCTACACTTGGCAGCGTAATGACAGCAATGCAGACAGCCATGATGTCATCAGTTGAGATAGGTGGCAAGAAGTACTCGCTCTCAAGCTTTGGAATCAGTACACTTGGATTTTTGAATGCAGCGGAGAATGAGCAGAATGCATATCACATTGATGGTGATGAGGATGACGCCAATACATCAGGCAAGACAGATAAGCTCATGGCAGCTATAAACGATGATCCGGATACGGTAATGCAGTTTATGCAGCAGCTTTCAACTAATCTGTATAGTGCAATCGGTGACAAGATGAAGTCTACAGATTTGAGCTCAGCATTTACCATCTACAATGACAAGCAGATGAAGACAGAGTACACTAACTACACCAAGACTATTAAGGAATGGGAGAAAAAAATCTCAGATCGTGAGGATTACTACTACAACAAGTTTACTCAGATGGAGTCAGCTATGACCAAGCTCAACAGCACACAGAGCTCAATTAGCAGCTACTTCTCATAAAAAGATACCAGGGAGGGTATATTATGTTACAAAATAAAGCATACGCAGCATATGCAAACAACAAAATCATGACTGCATCACCGGCAGAGCTTACACTCATGCTGTATGATGGTGCAATCAAATTTTGCAATATTGCAATCATGGCAGTGGAGAAGGAGGATATCCAGCAGGCTCACACAAACATCCGCAAGGTTGAGCGTATCATAGAAGAGTTCCAGTCCACACTTGATGACAAATATCCGGTATCAAAGGATTTTAACAATGTATATACATATCTTCACAGACGTCTTGTCGAGGCAAACATAAAGAAGGACAAGGAGATTCTTGAGGAGGTGCTTGAGCACCTGCGCACTATGCGTGACGCGTGGAAAGAGGTCATGCAGGCCACATGCAACGGAAATAAGCTGCATGTGTCATAGATAAATGTATCATAAATCACCGACAGGGATTATAGAGAGTTTTTAACTTAAACAAAACGCAGAGACAGCAGCATGAAGCTAGTTTGTTTGTGCGTTTTGTGCTATCATAGAGATGATTATAGTTAAAAACAATCGAAAATACAGGGGGAACACAATGGAACAGACTTACATAGATATAATGATACAAAGCCTCGAGAAAAAGGAACAGGTACTCGACAGGATAATAGAGCTTGATATCAAGCAGAAGAACCAGCTCGAGGATCCACAGCTTACACCTGACGACTTCGACGAGGTAGTTGAGGCAAAGAGCAGGCTCATCGACCAGCTCAATAATTTAGACTCAGGCTTTGAGAAGCTTTTTGAACGTACAAAGGAAGAACTGAATGGTCACAAAGAGGACTACAAGGAGCAGATACGCACCATGCAGGAGCATATCCGCAGTATCACGGACAAGAGCGTAAAAATACAGAGTCAGGAGGCCCGTAACAAGGATCTCATGACTCTGAAATTTGCGTCCATAAAGAAGCAGGCCCGCGAGGTGCGTGTCGGCACGCAGGCCGCAAGCCGCTACTACAAGTCCATGTCAGGAACCGGATATATGGAGCCGCAGTTTATGGACAATAAAAAGTGAAAAGTTTAATTTAATATTTCACCTCAATATCTCCAAGCCCTGAGTCGATAACCAGGTGCTTTTTGGCATGTTCATTTACTTCATACTCATCATCATAGTCATTGCCGTTGATAGTGATATCGCCTGTACCTGAGTCCAGGTCCATCATGTAGCCGTCAAGTGACTGTGAGGATGTCACGGTGATGTTACCTGTACCGCCGTCGATATCCATCTCGTCAAAGGCACAGTTTTCAAAGCTAAGATTGCCGGTTCCGCCATCCACATCACATGTGGCGAAGCTGCAGTCTGTGACATATAAATCGCCTATGCCGGTGTCAAATTCTGCATCGGCTACGGTCAGAGCATCAAGGTTTACCTCGCCTACACCGGTATCAAGAGAGAGCTTGTTCAATGCTGCGCCATCAGGAATGGTAACAGTGATTTCACTTGTGGTGTTTCTTTTGTAGTTGGCTCCTTTGCTTTGGGATATTGTGAGGGTATCGCCTGTGCTCCTAATCTTTGGAACCAATCGCTTGTTGCATTTGTATGAGACCATGTAGCTGTCACCGGTTTTAACGTTGATGTTCGATATGGTTGTATCAAATACCAGGTTTGAAAATTCATCGACTGAAAGCTCCTCTGTGCATACGTTTCCGAGAGACTTGTCTGAGCGCGGAATCAGATTGTCAAACAGGCCTAGGGCAAAGCCCCCGATATGGTAGAGACTCCCGGCGATGATGCAGACCACTGTAATTATTGTAATTATTATTAGATATATATTCTTTTTCAT
>OHDZ01000842.1_pt1 | contig 10797 bp, 9 predicted proteins | sample 1567161 | NCBI WGS metagenome assembly OHDZ01 (sample SAMEA3879525, study PRJEB24766) | human gut metagenome | biome: human-associated habitat; feature: feces | place: USA | collected 1985/1987 | reverse complement strand
CCCGGCAGCACCAGCCACCGCTTGCAGCCGTTATACTCCGGCATGAACAGCACCGCCACCAACAGGAGCAGCGATATCCCCAGCAGCGGCCAGGCCAATTTATGGTAGAGATGATAATCCACCCGGCTGGCGGCCCACATAGCCCCCAGCCCCAAGGCTGCGTACAGCAGCTGCGGCCGGATATAGGCATAGGCATCGCCCCGCCGGTACATTGCCACCGCACTGCTGGCGCTGTACAGCATCACCAGCCCAAAGGCCACCAGCGTGAGCACCAGCACCAAAAACGGCAGATCCACTGCCGGCAGCCTCCGCAGAACCCTCCCCTGCTTTGCAGGCCGCCCATGTGTCATGGAGCCAGCCTCCCCCGGTATCTTCTGCAACAAAGCACCTTCTTCCCCCCAAAGGCAGCAGAGCTCCATCCTTGTTCCGGCTCTGCCCCGATCCAGTTTTGCAAAAAGAGTCATCCTCTCGTCTTGTATTGTACGCAGGAAGCAAAGGGGTTAGTCATAGCGGCCAACGCATACCGGCCGCTTTTGCCGCATATACCAACCCAAAAGGAGGTTTGCCGGATGAGTGAACCGATGCGTACCCTGCCCGACCAGACGCTGCGCCGCCGGGCCTGGGCAGCGGCAGCGCTCTTATGTACTGTTTGTGTGGGGCTGGCTGTGCGGCTGTGCCAGCTGCAGCTGCTCAGCGGGGATTTTTATACTGCCCGTGCCCAGAATCAGCAGCTGCGGCACACCGTAGTCCCCGCAGACCGCGGCCGGATCTTCAGCGCGGACGGCGCACTGCTGGCCGCCAACAGCAGCTGCTGGACTCTGCGGGCTGCCCCCCGGGAAATGCCGGAAGAAAAACTGGAGCTGGCCGCCAACGGTCTTGCCCAGATCCTGGAAGCCGACCCCGCCAGCCTGCTCAAAAAATTCCAGGACCGCAAATCCAACGACTGCCTGCTGCGCTACCGGGTGGACCGCAAGACCGCCGATGCCGTCCGGGATTTCTGCGAGCAGAACCAGATCACCGGGGTGCGGATCAACCAGGACTCCAAGCGCTGGTACCCACAGGGGGAGTTTTTGGCTTCGGTCCTGGGTTTTACCAATGTGGACAACGATGGCGTGGCCGGGCTGGAACTTGCTTACAACGACACCCTGTCCGGCTCAAACGGCGTAGTCCTGACTGCAGTCAATGCTTGGGGCTACACTCTGGAGCAGAGCTACGAAACAGAGCTCAGACCCATCGAGGGCAGCGGTCTGCGGCTGACCATCGATTCCAACATCCAGCATTATCTGGAAAACGCCCTGGGCTACGCCGTCAAGGAACATCACGTTGCCGCCCGGGGGGTGGGCATCGTACTGGACGTAAACACCGGAGCCGTTCTGGCCATGGCCACCACACCGGCCTACGACCCCAACCAACCCCGTGTGGTGTACGACGATGCCGCCCGGCAGGCTGTGGACGCCCTGAGCGGAGAGCAGCGTTCGGCTGCATTGCAGCTGGCACAGCAGACCCAATGGCGCAACAAAGCGGTAAGCGACCTGTACGAGCCGGGAAGCGTTTTCAAGCTGATCACCTGTGCTGCCGCACTGGACGCAGGCGTCATCCAGAAAAACTCCACCTTTTACTGCGGCGAGTCCATTTCCGTAGCGGGCACCCGGTTCCACTGCGCCAACCACAAACGCCATGGCAGCCAGACCGTGACCCAAGCGCTGGAAAACTCCTGCAACCAGAGCTTTATCCAGATCGGTGCAAGGTTGGGCAAAGAGGCTTTCTGCCGCTATTTCGGGGATTTTGGTCTGGAAGTCTCTACCGGAATCGACCTGCCGGCAGAGCCTAAAAAAAGCCTGTTTTATACTGCGCAGCGCATGGGGCCGGTGGAGCTGGCCTCCTGCGCCTTTGGTCAGAGCAGCAAGGTCTCCTACCTGGAAATGGCCGCTGCCATTGCGGCGGTGGCCAACGGCGGCAGGCTGATGCGGCCTTATGTCGTATCCGATATCCTGGACCCGGAGGGAGAGGTCCTTTCCCACATCGAACCCGTCTGTACCCGGCAGGTGATCCGCCCGGAGACCAGCCAGACCATGCGGCAGATGATGGAGTCGGTGGTGGAAAAAGGCGGCGGGCGCTATGCTCAGATCGCCGGATATCGCGTGGGCGGAAAAAGCGGCACCAGCCAAAAGCTGGACAGCGATGACGCAAATGCCCGCATTGCCAGCTTTGTGGCGGTGGCCCCCATCGAGGACCCCCAGTTTTTGTGCCTTGTCTGCCTGGACGAACCCCATAGCTGGACTGCGGCAGGCGGCAGTCTCTCCGCCCCTGTCTGTGCCGAAGTGCTGGAGCAGACCCTGGTCTACCGGGGCGTGCCCCGGGCTGCCATCCCGGAGGGTGAACCGGCACAGACTGTGCTGGAAGTGCCTGAGGACGGCGACAGCTTTGACGGGCTTTGAGGATGTGCACCCGCTTTTATGCGAAAAACCCCCGCCAGGAGGCGGGGGTTTTCTTGCTATGCTATACAGTTACTGCTGCTGGGCGTTCTTTTTCGCCTCCAGCGCCAGGATCGCATCCCGGCGGCTGAGGTTGATGCGGCCCTGCTGGTCGATGTCGGTGACCTTGACCACAATGGCGTCACCCACAGCTACCACATCCTCCACACGCTCAACACGCTTCGTGTCCAGCTTGGAGATGTGGACCAGGCCCTCCTTGCCGGGGGCGATCTCCACAAAGGCGCCAAAGTTCATCAGACGGGTGACCTTGCCCTTGTAGATCGCACCGATCTCCGGGTCCTCTACGATGGTCTTGATGGTAAAGATCGCGCGCTTTGCGTCCTCCTGGTCGATGGCGGAGACAAAGACATGACCATCCTCCTGCACATCGATCTTGCAGTTGCAGGTAGCGCAGATGTCCTGGATGACCTTGCCGCCCTTACCGATCACGTCCTTGATCTTATCGGTGGGGATCATCATGCTGAACATCTTGGGTGCCCAGCGGCTCAGATCTTCACGGGGCTGGGCGATCACGGGCTTGATGATCTCGTCCAGGATATACAGACGGCCCTTGCGGCACTTTTCAAAAGCATCGGCAATGATCTCGTAGGTCAGGCCGTCGATCTTGATATCCATCTGGATCGCCGTAATGCCCTTGCGGGTGCCGCCCACCTTAAAGTCCATATCGCCGTGGAAGTCCTCCACGCCCTGGATGTCCAGCATGGTCATCCAGCGGTCGCCCTCGGTGATCAGACCGCAGGAGATGCCGGCTACCGGTGCCTTGATGGGCACGCCTGCATCCATCAGTGCCAGCGTGGAGCCGCAGATGGAAGCCTGAGAGGTAGAGCCATTGGAGGACAGCACCTCAGACACGCAGCGGATGGTGTAGGGGAACTCCTCCAGAGAGGGCAGCACCGGCACCAGAGCACGCTCTGCCAGAGCGCCATGGCCGATCTCGCGGCGGCCGGGGCTGCGGGGTGCGCGGGCCTCGCCCACAGAGTAGGGCGGGAAGTTGTAGTGATGGATATACCGCTTGGTCTGCTCATCGGTCAGGTCGTCCATCAGCTGGTTGTCCTTGGTGCCGCCCAGGGTGCAGGTAGTCAGCACCTGGGTCTGGCCGCGGGTGAACATACCGGAGCCATGGACGCGGGGCAGGATGCCCACCTCTGCAGCCAGGGGACGGATCTCGTTGATGCCGCGGCCGTCCACACGCTTGCCCTCGTCCAGCAGCCAGCGGCGCACCACGAACTTCTGCATCTTATAGCTCACCAGATCCAGGTCCGCAGCGGACAGATCCGGGTACTGTGCAGCGATCTTATCCAGGATGGGCAGCAGAGCTGCATCCCGGACATTTTTGTCGTCGGTATCCATGGCGGCCTTGAAGTCGTCCAGATACTCTGCCTTGATGGCGTGGAACAGGTCCATATCCAGACCCACCACCTGGAAATCGATCTTCGGCTTGCCGCGCTCTGCTACGATGGTGTTGATGAAGCCGATGATCTTTTTGATCTCCTCATGGGCGGCCTTGATGGCGTTCAGCATGGTGTCCTCGTCCACCTCGTTGGCGCCGGCCTCGATCATCACGATCTTATCCATAGTGGCAGCCACAGTCAGGGCCAGGTCACTGCGGCGGCGCTGCTCCTGGGTGGGGTTCAACACGATCTCGCCGTCCACCAGGCCCACCTGCACACCGCCGATGGGGCCGTTCCAGGGGATCTCCGACACAGCGGTGACCAGGGATGCACCGATCATGCCGGCGATCTCCGGGCTGCAGTCCGGGTCCAGGCTCATGACCGTCATGGTGATGCAGACATCGTTGCGCATCTCCTTGGGGAACAGCGGACGCATGGGGCGGTCCACCACACGGCTGGTCAGCACAGCACGCTCACCAGGGCGGCCCTCCCGGCGCATAAAGCTGCCGGGGATGCGGCCTGCGGCGTAGAGCTTCTCCTCATATTCCACGTTCAGGGGGAAGAAATCCACCCCTTCCCGGGGTTTCGGGCTCATGACCACGTTGCACATCACCACGGTCTCGCCGTAGCGGATCATGGCGCTGGCGTTGGACAGGCCGCACATCTTGCCCATCTCGACCTTAAAGGGACGGCCGGCCAGCATGGTTTCGTAGACCTTGAAATTCTCAAAGGTCTCCTTGCGGGAGCCAAATTCGATTGCCATTTTGTTTGCCTCCTTTGTTATCCTGCTTTATTTTTCTATACTTCTTCCAGGGGATCGTCCTGCGAGTCATAGCAATAAATCCAAGGTCCGTGCTGCAAACACAGGCCCTCGATTTACTGCTGCAACACGCAGCAGCAAAGCCCTGGTTCAGTCCTTAAAAACGGGGATCGCACACAAAAAGCAAAGGGCAGGCACCTTTGTGCGGTACCTGCCCTCTGTTTATTCTTACTTACGCAGACCCAGAGTCGCGATCAGAGCACGGTAACGCTCGATATCCTTCTTCTGGAGATAGGCCAGCAGATTGCGGCGGCGGCCGACCATCTTCAGCAGGCCGCGGCGGCTGTGGTGATCGTTGGGGTTAGCCTTCAGGTGCTCGTTCAGCTCGTTGATGTGAGCGGTCAGCAGTGCGACCTGCACCTCGGGAGAACCAGTATCCTTCTCGGTCAGAGCGACCTTGGCCATAACTTCCTGCTTGTTCATGTTGCAATACCTCTTTTTATAAATATTTGATAGGCCGATGGCACAGCAGCGGGAAACGGCATTTCCTTTTCAGAAGGCATACTCCCGGCCCCGTGCCACGGTAACAGGAACAGTATATCAGAACTGCGCACAAAAAGCAAGATAAAACTTTTGGCACAGAGCTTTTCCTTTTTCAGCCACGGCCCGGCAAAAAGGCGCTTTCCGGCTGGTCACAGCTCCAGCCCTTCCAGCGGCTGGCTGAAAAAGCGCCCGGCCAGGATCTGCTCCAGGATATATTTTTTGCTGTCCCGGTCCAGCGGGTCCTGCTGCATCTGGCGGCACAGCTGGTCTGTATCCCCGGAAACATCCTGTACCTGGGCAAAGCTCTCGGTGTCCGAGGCATCCAGCACCAGGCTCAAAGGCTGCTGCGGGGTCCAGCAGGGCCACGCCGGCTGGTCCAGCCGGCCACCCCGGGCAGGGTCTCCCCCGCGCATAAAGCGAGACAGATACCCGCAGAACCGATCCGCCATCTGCTGATACCCCTGTGCGGAGAAATCATGCAGCAGATTGTAGCTGTGATCGTCGGTCAGCATGGGGATCGCCACCCCCAGGAAGGACCCCACCGAGGGGATGGGGCGGCGGCTGTCCGGTGCGCCGTAGTTCACCTGACACAGATAGACCGGAGCGGTGCAGCCGGTATCCGCCAGCACCTGCGCTGTGTGCTGGGTGTGGAAGATCCGCTCCAGCTCGGAGCCGTACCGCACAGCAAATTGGATAGCCTGTTCCCCAGCGGGGGCAACGGCAGGCTGTGCAGGCAGTGCAGCCGGGGCTGCCGCCCATAGCGCCGTCAGGCTGAATTCCGTACAGCCAGTGACCAGCATCAACGGCACGGGGTTCGCCAGCGGGGCGGCAAAGCCCTGCTCCGGCAAAGACACCCCGTCGGCGTACAGATGCGGGAAGGCCCCCATGCGATCGTTGGCATTGGACATTACCGGAGCCAGCCGGGCCACATCCAGCCCGCAGAGCCAGCGGCGCACCTCCGGTTCCGGGGTCAGCAGCCAGGCCGCAGCCTCCGCCTCGGAAGCAAACAGCCCGTCCTGCACCGCCAGCGGCGCAAAAGCGGCTGCGATCTTTTGGGCGCTGGGCTGGGGCTGCGCGGTGGTCATGCCGCCGGAGAGGCAGACCGCCCGCTGGAACCGCCCCTGCCCCAGGGGACTGGCCAGCATAGCCAGCACGTCCCGCCCGCCGGCCTCAAACCCGGCCAGGGTCAGGTCATCCGGGTCGCCGCCAAAAGCTGCAATGTTCTCCCGTACCCAATCCAGCGCCTTGGCAATATCCAGCAGCGCAAAATTCCCGGTAGCATCCGCACCGGCGCAAAGGGCGGGGAGACAGTTGAACCCCAGTAGTCCCAGGCGGTAGTCTACCGACACCACCACACATTCCGCCCGCTCCACCAGGCGGTGACCACGCAGCTCCTGGGCAGAGCCGGTCTGGTTGCCGCCGCTGTGGAGAAAGACCAGTACCGGCCAGCGCCGGGCGTGGGCTGCGGTATAGACGTCCAGCCGCAGGCAGTCCTCCACACCGGACAGACCGCAGCGGTATTGACTGGCTTCCGGCCCGGGGCAGGTGCAGTCCCGCACTGCCGCCCAGGGCACCGGGTCCAGCGGAGCCTGCCAGCGGCCCTCGCCGCCCGGCGCTTCGCCATAAGGGATGCTGTAAAATGCAAGGCAGCCCTGCTCCTGCTGGCCCAGGACCGGGCCATACTGGGTCTGGACCTGGGGGGTGACCCGTGAAAACAGGCCGTTCTCCTGCGCCGGAGCAGCAGCGGCAGCGGGCAGACCCGCAGCGGCCAGGGTGGCAGCTGCGGCACCGGCTTTCAAAAAGCTTCGGCGGGTAAATTTGGGCACATCCTGCATAATAACACCTCGTTTTGCTATGGGGCAAGCGCAGCGCCCATAAAAGATCGGTCTGCTGCGCATACTTTTCTGGTTTTCATTATAACAGCCCCTGAAAATTTTTCAATGACCTGTATAAACTTCCCCCTTTTGCAGCACAACACACAGCCCCCGCCGCATCCTGGGACGCAGCGGGGGCTGTGTAGTTCAGTTCTGAAAATATGCCTGGGCACGGGCAGCCGCATCGTTGATGCAGGCCCGAAGCTCTTCCAATGTATCAAACTTTTTGCTGGGGCACAGATATGCATGGAACTCCACGACCGGCTCTGTACCGTAGAGGTCCCCGCTGAAACCGGGAATAAAGGTCTCGCAGGTCACCTTTGTTTCGTCGCTGTTCACGGTAGGCCGCGTCCCGTAGCCGAAGGATACCACACCCCGTTCACAAGCGTGCGGGTGATGTAAATGCCGTACCGCGGCAGCTGGAAGCCCTCCGGGTAGATCTGGTTGATGGTGGGCACCCCCAGGGTGTGGCCCAAGCCTGCCCCGTGCCCCACCGGAAAGCGGATGGCATAGGGCATCCCCAGCATCGCATTGGCGGCCGGGATATCTCCGCCCTCCAGCGCAGTGCGGATGCGGGTGGAGGAGATGGGCTTATCCTCATACTGTGCCATAGGCACCACCACCACCTCTACCCCCAAAGGCCGGCACAGCGCCTGCAGCAGCTCCGGGTCTCCAGCTGCTTTGGCCCCAAAGGTAAAGTTCTCACCACAGAACAGCGCCCGGGCCTGGCAGTCCTCTACGATGCCCTGGACGAATTTTTCCGGCGGCAGCGACTGGATCGCGGCAAATTCCGGGCAAAGATAGTGCTGCACCCCCAGGCTCTGCACCAGTGCGTGCTTGTCCTGGGTAGAAAGCAGGCGCTTGCCCTTCATCCGGCTGCCGGATGGCAGCTCAAAGGTAAACAGCGCCGGGCAGGCGCCATGGGCCTGCGCCCACTGCACCGCCCCCTGGATGACAGCCCGGTGTCCCCGGTGGATGCCGTCAAAATACCCCATAGCCACCGCTGAACCGGCGGCTCCGTTCAGGGCAAGGGGGGTCAGCTGAGAATAGATCTGCATAGTCCTCGTTTCCTTTGGCGGGGAAAGATGCGTTTTTCAGCTTCTTTCCACAAACAATTTTTCCACTTTCAGCACACCGCCGTTGATCTGGGCCAGGCCCAGAAATCCGCCGTCTGTGCTGCGCACCCGGTAGCGGCCGTCCGCCGCCGGGTAATGGCTGGTAGGGCAGCCGTTGTACAGATGCTGTTCTACCCAAGGCTCCACCACCAGCAAAGGCAGCGGCTCAAAAGCGCTTTCCACCGGCAGGGCCAGTGCCTGCAATGCCTGGGGGCCTTCTGCTTTGGCCGCCAGGATCTGCTCCAGGGTATGGGCATCGGCCTCGGTATACAGCCCGGCCGAAGTGCGGCGCAGTGCGCTCATCGTGCCCAGCTGGCCCATTGCCTCTGCGATCTGCTCCAGCAGAGTGCGGATGTAGGTGCCCTTGGAGCAGCGCACCGTCAGTTGGTATTCATCCTGTGCGGGACTGCCGCCGTATGCAATGGAAAAGATCTCGATGGGGCGGGGCTTACGCTCCACCTCCACCCCTTGACGAGCCAACTTATAAAGCGGCTGTCCGTCGATCTTGACCGCCGAGTACATGGGCGGCACCTGCATCTGCGGGCCGATGAACCGGGGCAGGACCTCCAGCAGCTGCTGCTCCCCTGCGGTGACAGGGCGGCTTTCCAGCACTGTGCCGGTGATGTCCCCGGTATCGGTGCGGCTGCCCAGCCGCAGCACAGCCTGGTATGTCTTGGTGTGATCCAGCTGCAGATCCACTGCCTTGCTGGCCCCGCCAAAAAACACCGGCAGCACGCCTGTTGCCATCGGGTCCAGCGTGCCGCTGTGCCCCAATTTGCGGGTGCCCAGCACCCCCCGCAGCTTTGCGATCACATCAAAACTGGTCCAGCCCGCCGGCTTATCCACGATCATAATGCCCTGCATTCAGTGTTCCTCCTGGGATTTGGGTGCGCCCAGCTCGGTCTCCACCTCTGCCAGGATCGCCCGCTTGGTATTTTCCAGTGTGCCCAGCAGCTCGCAGCCTGCTGCACGGGTATGGCCGCCGCCGCCCAGCCGACGGGCAATGGCGCAGGCGTCCACCCCTTTGGCGGTACGCACACTGATGCGGTAACTGCCCGAGGGCTGCTGACGCAGGGTCACCCCCACCTGCACCCCTTCGATGCTGATGGGCAGGCTGGTCAGGTCCTCCAGGTCCGCAGGGTCTACCCCACTGGCCTGGATCTCGTCCCGCGTCAGGTAGATCAACGCACAGCGGCCATCCAGATGGTACTCCAGATGATCCCGGGCGATGCGCTCCGCTGCCATCCGCTCCCGGGCGTTGGAGGCAAAGAGCCGGGTGTTCAGCTCCTCCACCTGGGCACCGGCCTCGATCAGCTCTGCGGCTACCTGGTGGGTCCTGGCTGTGGTGGATGCAAACTGGAAACAGCCCGTGTCCGTAGCAATGCCGGTATACAGACAATCGGCGATCTGGGGCGTGATGGTCACCCCCATCTCCTGCAGCACCTGGTACAGCAGCTCTGCTGTGGCGGCCGCATGGGGGTCCAGCAGGGTAAAATCTGCATAGCCGCCATTGCCGGCATGGTGGTCGATGCACAGGTTCACATGGCGGCTGTAACGGGGCATATCCCGCTTTTCTCCAAACAGCTGCACGCTGGCCACATCCACAGCCACCACCAGCTGCGGCTCGAACTCCCCCTGGAAGATCTTGGCCGCCGTATAGCGATACCGGGCGGGCAGCTCGTCCGAGCAGAGCATTGCCGTCCGTTTGCCCAGCTGAAGCAGGCTATGGTACAGCGCACTGGCACTGCCCACGGTATCTCCATCCGGGTTTTTGTGGCAGAGGATCAAAATTTCATCCGCAGCCAATAAACGCTGGGCCGCTTGTTGCACAGTCAATGGTTCGGTCATCCCATGATCCGTCCTTTCCGCAAAGGCAGCGCCGCTTTTTCCCCGCTGTTTTGCCGAGAAAAGGCGTCGAAGCCTAAAATATGGCCCCTGGCAGGCCGGGCCGGCGCACCGGCGTGCGGACCTAACCAGGGGTCACGAAGATTGGCTCAGCTTAATTTTCCGGTGCAGGCTCCTCTTCCGAGTCTGCGCTTACGTTCAGCTCCCGCAGCAGCTCATTGATGTGGGCTGCATAGGCAGCGCCGTCGTCCTCTACAAAGACAAAGCGGGGTGCCTTGCGGATATGCATCTTTTTGCTCACCTCGGTACGCACATGACCCGCTGCCCGGTTCAGTGCTTCAATGGCGGGCGCCGGGCCGTCCGGACGGCCCATCACGCTGACGTAGACCCGTGCCTGGTCCAGGTCCGGGGTCACGTCCAGACGGGTAACGGTCAGCAGACCGCCCTCCAGCCGGGGGTCCTTGAGGCGGGAAATGATCGCGATGATCTCCCGCTTCATATCCTGGGCCAAACGGCCCATATTCTTCTGCGACATATAGATTTTATCCTCCTATCGGTATTTAAGGGGGCGATCAGTCGCGGTATTCCTCCATGATGAAGGCCTCGATGATGTCGCCTTCCTTGATGTCGTTGAACTTCTCCACGGTCAGGCCGCACTCGTAGTTCTCAGCGACCTCCCGGGCGTCGTCCTTGAACCGCTTCAGGGAGGCCAGAGAGCCCTCGTGGATCACGATGCCGTCCCGGACCACCCGGACGGAGCAGCTACGGACGATC
>OHDZ01000840.1_pt1 | contig 10814 bp, 9 predicted proteins | sample 1567161 | NCBI WGS metagenome assembly OHDZ01 (sample SAMEA3879525, study PRJEB24766) | human gut metagenome | biome: human-associated habitat; feature: feces | place: USA | collected 1985/1987 | reverse complement strand
GTCTGCGCCTGCGCCGGCCGCTGCTCCGGCGCAGGAAGGGGTGGTGCCTGTGCAGTGCCGGGCTGCTGTACTGATCGATCAGGGCAGCGGTACGGTGCTTTATGAAAAAAATCCGGATCAGCCGGTACCCATTGCATCCATTACAAAAGTGATGACCCTGCTTTTGACCTTTGAGGCGGTCCATGAGGGGCGGCTCAATATGCAGACCATGGTCCCCGTCAGTGAGCACGCATATTCTATGGGCGGAAGCCAGATCTGGCTGGAGCCGGGGGAGCAGTTTACGCTGGATGAGATGGTCAAGTCTATCTGTGTCGCCTCGGCCAATGATGCGGCGGTAGCGGTGGCAGAGCTGGTGGGCGGCAGTGAGCCTGCCTTTGTGGAGCAGATGAATGTCCGTGCGGCACAGCTGGGCATGAAGGATACCCATTTCTGCAATGCCTGCGGTCTGGATGCCGAGGGGCATCTGTCCACGGCGCGGGATGTGGCGATCATGAGCCGTCAGATCCTGACCACCTGCCCGGAGGTGCTGCATTATACAGGCATCTGGACCGACAGTCTCCGCGGCGGCAAGACCCAGCTGATCAATACCAATAAGCTGCTCAAACGATACAATGGGGTCACCGGGCTGAAAACAGGTACCACCGGCGGGGCGGGGGTGTGCGTCAGCGCCAGCGCCAGCCGGGACGGGCTGGATCTGATCGCAGTCGTGCTGGGGGCGGATTCCAGCAAGGAACGCTTTGAGTCTGCGGCTGCGCTGCTGGATTATGGGTTCAGTCATTACCAGGCGGCACCGATGCCGGATCTCGGCCAGCGTCCTTTACAGCTGCCGGTGCGGGGCAGCGGGGAGAGCACGATCCCCCTGGACTATACAGCGCTGCCCCAGCGGGTGCTGACCAAGAAGGATGGCGGTGCGCTGTCCGCCCGGGTGGAGCTGCCCCAGCGGCTGGAAGCTCCGGTGGCGCAGGGGCAGACGGTGGGCCGCGTGGTGGTGGAAAAACAGGGAGAACTGCTGGGCGAGTATGAGATCCGGGCGGCGGCGGATGCCCCGGCGCTGGATTTTGCAGCCGCATGGAAACTTTTGTGGCGCAGCCTGATGGGGACGGTTTGATGACGGCGGCTGGAAAAAACTCGCCAGAGCGATAAAAGAAAAACCTCTCTGGGGCCAAGGGCTTGGCTGTGTGCCCAAAACATGAGAAGTCAAACAAAAAACTCTGTTAAAATTGTATGAAAGGAAAGGATTTTGGCCTTGACTTTGTGCATCCAGGACGGTACACTTATACCAAGTAAAACCCGTTGTTAACAGCGGCGGGAGGGCCTTGGGACCAAAGCGGCGATGTCCGCGCCCGCCTGCTGTAAAACGTTTGGAGGTTGGAATAGTAATGAGTGTAAGCTTGAATACGAAACACCTAGCAAGTTTTATCAACGCCGAGGAATATGCGGCGATCTATCCGCAGGTCGAGGCAGCTCACAAGATGCTGGAGAGCAAGAGCGGCCCTGGCAGCGATTTTCTGGGCTGGCTGTACCTGCCCCGTGATTATGACCGGGAAGAGTTTGCCCGCATCAAAGAGGCTGCAGCCAAGATCCGGGAGGATTCGGATGTGCTGGTGGTGGCCGGTATCGGCGGCAGCTACCTGGGCGCCCGCGCTGTGATCGAGGCTGTTAAGGGTATGTTCCACAATGAGCTGGAAAATGGCCTGAAGATCTACTTCTGCGGCAACAGCATCAGCCCCAGCTATCTGAACGACATCATGGCGCTGTGCAAGGGCAAGCGCTTCTCCATCAACGTTATCTCTAAATCCGGCACCACCACCGAGACCAGCCTGGCCTTCCGTGTGCTGCGCAAGCTGCTGGAGGACGAGATGGGTGTGGAGGAAGCCAATAAGCGCATCTACGCTACCACCGACCGTGCCCGCGGCACGCTGAAGCAGCTGGCGGATGCCCAGGGCTGGCCCACCTTTGTGGTGCCGGACGATGTGGGCGGCCGTTATTCGGTGCTCTCCGCTGTGGGCCTGCTGCCCATCGCCGCAGCCGGCATCGATATCGACCAGCTGATGAAGGGCGCTGCCGATGCAATGGAACGCTTCTCCGTGTGCAGCATGGACAACGATGCTTATAAGTATGCTGCTGTGCGCAATATCCTGTACCGCAAGGGCAAGTCCATCGAGATCCTGGAGTGCTACGAGCCGAACTTCACCCTCATGAACGAGTGGTACAAGCAGCTGTTCGGCGAGAGCGAGGGCAAGGACAACAAGGGCCTGTTCCCCGCAAGCTGCATCTTCTCCACCGACCTGCATTCCATGGGTCAGTTCATCCAGGAAGGCTCCCGCACCATGTTCGAGACCATCGTGGATGTGAAAAAGCCGACCAGCGATCTGTACATTGACCCGCTGGAGGGCAACTTCGACGGCCTGAACTTCCTGGCAGAGCAGAATATGAGCGTGGTCAACCGCAAAGCGATGGAGGGTACTATCCTGGCACATACCGACGGCGGCGTGCCGGAGGTGCTGATCGAGATGGAGGATCTGTCCGCTTACTCGGTGGGCTACCTGATCTACTTCTTCTGGCGTGCCTGCGCCTGCAGCGGCTACCTGCTCAGTGTCAACCCCTTCAACCAGCCGGGTGTTGAAAGCTATAAGAAGAACATGTTTGCACTGCTGGGCAAGCCGGGTTACGAAAACCTGACCGCCGAGCTGGAAGCAAAGCTGAAGTAACATTCTTATGATCTCTCGCCGCAAGGCGTGAAAAATACAGGAGGACGAACTTATGATTAAACTGATTGTTGGCGCAAAGGGTTCCGGCAAGACCAAGGCTATGATCGACATGATCAACGACTCCGTCCAGACCAGCAAGGGCAATGTCGTCGTGGTGGAAAAAGGCATGAAGCTGACCTACGACATCGCTCCCGCAGCACGTCTGATCGATCTGGAAGAGTACAAGATCAGCGGCGGCGAGATGCTGTATGGTTTCCTGGCCGGCCTGATGGCAAGCAACTATGATATCACCGACCTGTACATCGACGGCATCCTGAAGGTGCTGGACCGCGACATCAACCGTCTGGGCCCCGTCCTGGATGAGCTGGCCGCCATTGCCGGTGACACCGTCAAGGTCACCGTTACGGTCAGCGCAGACGAGTCCGCCCTGCCTCACGATGTAAAAAAATACCTGTAAACGCATTTTGAGCGAGCAAAAGACCCTATCCTAAGCTTCTCCTGAGACCATGAACAGGCAGGAAACCGGGGAATTTGAAATTTTTTCGGTTTTCTGCCTGTTTTGATGTTGACAACCGGGCGCTTTGGCGCTATACTAACAAAGCAGCCTTTCAGAGGTGTACTATGCAATTTGACCTGAAGAAGTTTTTTGCTACTGGCAAGCAGCCCTATCATGCAGAGTTCCAATGCGACCTCTCCGGCAGGGATTTTGCCGGAGCACAGATCCCGCAGCCGGTTACTGTGTATTTTGATGCGCAGATCGATGGCAGTGAGGTATGGCTGAACCTGCGGGCAAAGGCGATGGTACACGGCGAGTGCGCCCGCTGTCTTGATCCTGTTGTGCAGGAAGAGACGGTGGAGGCGGAGTGGACAGTGAAAGAGCAGGATCTTGATGATCCGGATTTTGAACTGCCGCTGGACGAAAACGGGAAGCTGGATGTAGATGAATGGCTCGGCCAGGAATTTTTGTTCCAGATCCCCACGGTGCTGCTGTGCAGCGCTGGCTGCCCCGGGCTGTGCCCGCGGTGCGGCCGCAAAATGGCGGAATGTGCATGCCAGCCGGCAGAGCAGGACGCCGCGCCCGCAGACCCAAGGCTCGCGATCCTCAAATCACTGCTGAACTGATAACCCATCAAGGAGGTGCAAAAATATGGCAGTACCTAAGAGACATCTTTCCAAGGCCCGCCGCGACAAGCGTCGCAGCAATGTTTGGAAGCTGGAGGCCCCCACGCTGGTCAAGTGCAGCAACTGCGGCTCTCTGAAGCTCCCCCACCAGGCATGTGGCAACTGCGGTTACTACAAGGGCGAGGAAGTCATCAAGAAGGCCTAATTTGCGCGGAATTGGTGGCATAATGGTGTTATGTACAGAAGGGGAGGGCGAATTGCGCCTTCCCCTTCTTGTTCTGTTTACAAGGTCCCGGCGCAAGCCGGGCTGAATGATAAGGAGGTGGACGCAATATGGCGATCTGCATCCAAAGCATAGACGAAGGCAGCACCGCCGCCCGGCTGGGCCTTGCCCCCGGCGACGAGCTGCTCAGCGTGGACGGCAACCCGCTGAACGATACCCTGGACTACGATTTTTATACCGACAGTGATAGTTTCCACCTGAAGGCCCGGGTCGCAGACGGCATCCGGGAGTGGGAGGTCCAGCGGGAGCAGCGCGGGCCGTTCGGCTGCGGTTTTTCTACCTATTTAGGGGATCAAAAACACTCCTGCGCAAACCACTGTATGTTTTGCTTCATTGACCAGCTGCCCCCTGGTATGCGGGAGAGCCTTTATTTTAAGGACGATGATGAGCGGCTGTCCTTCCTGTTTGGCAACTATATCACGATGACCAATATGGAGGACCACGAGATCGACCGCATCATCAAGATGCACATCTCGCCCATCAATATCTCGGTGCACACCACGAACCCCCAGCTCCGGGTCCGGATGCTGGCCAACAAGCGGGGCGGCGAGACCTTGAAGTATCTGCCCCGCCTGGTAGAGGGGGGCATTGCTATCAACTGTCAGCTGGTGCTGTGCCGCGGGGTCAATGATGGAGACGAGCTGCGCCGCACCCTGTCGGATCTGCTGGAGCTGACCCCGATGGTGCAGAGCATCGCTGCGGTGCCCTGCGGCATCACAGATTACCGCCAGAACCTTTACCGTCAGATCCCCTACGATGCAGCCTCCAGTGCAGAGGTCATCGATATCATGGAGCAGTTTGGCGAAGAGTGCAAGGCGCGCCATGGCAAGCGGATCATCTACCCCAGCGATGAGTGGTACCTGAATGCAGGCCGCCCCCTGCCGCCGGCAGAGTTCTATGAGGACTTTGACCAGCTGGAAAACGGCGTGGGTATGTGGCGCCTGTTTGAGCAGGAGTTTTTGGCGGAGCTGGACAACCCCCACCGGATCTATGGGGAGAAGAAGCTGGACGTGGTCACCGGTACTTTGGCGGCCCCGCTCATCACCCAGATGATGGAGGAGCTGCACCGCCAGTATCCTATGATCCAGGTAACGGTGCACCCCATCCAAAACAAGTTCTTCGGCGGCAATGTGTCGGTGGCAGGTCTGGTCACCGCCACCGATATCCTGGCGCAGTGCAAGGGCAAGCTGCAAAGCGATACCCTGGGCGTGCCTGCTGTGATGCTGCGGGAGGAGCAGGATATGTTCCTGGACAGCATTACAGTGGATCAGCTGGCCCAGCAGCTGGGGGTCAAGATCCAGATCCTGCCCACCGGCGGCGGGGAGGAAGCCCGGGCTTTGCTGCGCAGCGGGCTGCATATTTCCCGGAAAAAGCGCCGCTGATACCTTTTTGAGGAAAAGGAGGAGTCCCTATGAGCAAACCGATCGTTGCAGTGGTGGGCCGCCCCAACGTGGGCAAATCCACCCTGTTCAATAAATTGTGCGGCCAACGGCTGGCCATCGTGGAGGATACCCCCGGCATTACCCGGGACCGTATCTTTGCGAACTGTGAGTGGAACGGCCACGAGATAATGCTGGTGGATACCGGCGGCATCGAGCCGAAGGCTACGGAGGGCATCCTGGCCCATATGCGGGAGCAGGCACAGATCGCCATTGATACGGCGGACTGCATCGTAATGGTGGTGGACGTGCGCAGCGGCCTGACGGCGGCGGATGAGGATGTGGCACATATGCTGCGCCGCAGCCATAAGCCGGTGATCCTGGCGGTGAACAAGTGCGACCAGGTGGGCGAGGCGCCCATGGAGCTGTATGAGTTCTACAACCTGGGCTTTGACGAGGTGATGCCCATTTCCTCGGTGCACGGCCACGGCACAGGCGATCTGCTGGACGCTGTGTGCGCCCACCTGGACTTCAGCGAGACGGTGGTGGAGGAGGACCGCATCCCGGTGGCCATCATTGGCCGCCCCAATGTGGGTAAATCCAGCCTGACCAACCGTATCCTGGGCGAAAACCGGATGATCGTGGCCAACGAGGCGGGCACGACCCGGGATGCCATCGATACGCCGGTGGATAACGCCTATGGCAAGTTCATCTTTACTGACACCGCTGGTCTGCGTAAGCGCAGCAATATCTCCGAAGGCTTGGAGCGGTATATGGTGGTGCGTGCTCTGGCTGCGGTGGAGCGCAGCCGGGTGGCGCTGATCCTGGTGGATGCCACGGTGGGCTTTACCGAGCAGGACAGCAAGGTGGCAGGCTACGCCCATGAGCAGGGCAAAGCCTGCATCATCGTGGTGAACAAGTGGGATGCGGTGCCGGATAAGGAGACCAATACCATGGAGCAGCAGCGCCGGTTGTATGCGGAGCGCTTTGCCTTCATGGGATACGCCCCCATCCTGTTCATTTCCGCCCAGACCGGCTACAACGTCAACAAGCTGATGCAGCTGATCCGGGATGTGGACGCCCAGAACGGCGCCCGCGTGCCCACCGGCGTGCTGAATGAGATGCTGGCCCGGGCTACCGCACGGATGCAGCCCCCCAGCGATAAGGGCCGCCGCCTGAAGATCTTCTATCTGACCCAGGCATCCACGCGTCCTCCCACGTTCGTGGCTTTTGTCAACGCAAAGCATCTGTTCCACTTCAGCTACCAGCGGTATCTGATCAACCAGATCCGGGAGAGCTTTGGCTTGGACCACACCCCCATCCGCCTGGTCATCCGGGAGCGCGGCACCGGCGAGGTCCGCGCAAAGGACGTGTAAGCGCAAAGGAGGTATTCTCTGATGGGTATTCTGGTCGTTCTGCTTACTGCTTTGCAGGCCTACCTGCTGGGCAGTGTGGATACGGGCATCCTTGTCAGCAAGTATCTGTATCACGACGATGTGCGCCATCACGGAAGCGGGGCTGCGGGCATGACCAATATGCTGCGGACCTTCGGCAAAAAAGCTGCTGCGCTGACGGCGGCCGGTGATGTGCTCAAAGGCGTTGCAGCGGTATGCATCGGCCGGTGGCTGTTTTCCTACCTGCCGGCAGATGCGCTGCTCTCCCCGTATCTGGGGCCGTATCTGGCGGCTGTTCTGGCAGTGATCGGCCACCTGAAACCGATCTACTTTGGTTTCAAGGGCGGCAAGGGCGTGCTGGTGGCAGGCGGTGCTATCCTGGCCATCCAGCCGGTGCTGCTGCCGGTGCTGGCACTGATCTTTCTGGCTTGCCTGCTGCCTACTGGCATGGTGTCCCTGGGCAGCGTGGTCATGTCGGCCTCTTATCCGGTGCTGACGCTGGCGTATGGTCTGTGGAAGGGGCTGTCCCTCCATGACCTGCTGGTCTGCCTGGTGGGGTCCATCATCATGGCTGTCATGGTGGTGTATATGCACCGCTCCAACATCCAGCGGATCCGTGAGGGCAAAGAGTACCGCTTTGGCAAGCACGGCGATAAAAACAAGAAATAACAAAAACCGTCCGTTTGGGGAAGAAGAACCAAACGGACGGTTTTTTGCTAAGGTCAGGTATGGAGCTCGGTGCATCCTACGCCGCTTTGTTGGGGCGAAAGATCCGGCGCGGGGTTACCGTCCGGCAGGTGCGCACCGAAAGCCGGCACAAAGAAAAACTTCCGCACGATAAAGATCAGCGCAATGGCGCCGACGCTCAGCAGATTTTCCAGTGCCGAGTCATGGCCGACCACCAGATGCCGGGCAATGGCGTAGAGCAGCACTTCCAGACTGCTGCCGGGGCTGTGCTTGGCCAGCATCTTGATAAACTCGATGCCGATGACGATGTCCAGGCTGCGCTCCAAAAAGGTGCGGATCTCCGTGTCGTTGCCGTCCACCAACAGCCCCGGCATCCACCGGATCAGCGGTACGGCGCTGAAAACCAGCCCCACCAGCACCAGGCCGGACAGCAGTACCTCCAACAGACTGGAAGCCTGTATGATCCGGTTGCGCAGGTCGGTGCGCCATTTTTTCTCGTTCAGGGAGGAGCGGTTGGCAGAGGAGTCCATCGGCTTCGGCCTCACTTTCTTCAGGCCCTGGTCCAGCAGGAGCCTTTTGTCAAAAAGGAGAAAAACGTGGGATTTATTGCCTGTATTTTAACAGAAGGGACAGGGCTTGTCAACGCAGCCGGGTTTGGAACAGAGGGGGGCAGTGCCGCCCCTATGATTTACAAAACACAGCAAAATCAGTATACTATAAAGGATCGGAAAGGCGGTGGGTGTATTGGAAGAGGAACGTCAGCTGGAGCAGCTGGAAGGCACAGTAGAGGATATCATCTTTGAAAATTCAGACAGCGGCTATACCGTGTTTGAGGTCTCCGGCGGGGGTGTGGTCACGGTGGTGTGCGGCGTGGTGGGAGAACTGCATGCTGGAGAGACCGTGATCTGCCGCGGCCGGTACGAGAACCACTCTACCTATGGCCGCCAGTTCCACGCCCAGGAGTGTCAGACCGATATGCCCCGGGATCTGGAGGCGGTCTATGCCTTTTTGGCCAGCCGCTCTCTGCCGTATATTGGAGCCAGAACTGCGGATAAGATCATCAATGCCTTTGGAGCATCGGCTTTGGATGTCATTGCAAATGACCCTGCCCGTCTGGCGACCATCCCCGGTATATCGGCGGACAAAGCAGACCGCATCCAGCAGGAGTTCAAGCGGATGTTTGGCATGCGGGAACTGATCGCCTATCTTGCTCAGTTCGAGATCCGCCCCCGCCGGGCTATGGAGGTGTTCCGGGCTTTTGGGCCGGGGGCGATGCAGGCGATCCAGCAAAACCCCTATCTGCTCTGCGGCGAGCCTTTGCAGCTGGATTTCCGGCATGCGGACAGCATTGCCCAGTATTACCAGATGGCAGGGGACTGCGCCCAGCGGCTGGAAGCCGCCCTTCTGCGCACGCTGCGCCATAACGCAGGCAACGGACATACCTGCCTGCCCCGGGCCCAGCTGCTGGCAACGGCGGCGCGGTTTATCCATCAGCCGGAGGAAAAACTTTCCCAGGCGCTGGAACAATGTTTGGCAGATGGTCAGCTGGATCAGCAGACCTTTGATGGGACCGCGTATATCTATCTGCCGGATCTGCTGGCGGCCGAGCAGGATATCGCCCACCGGCTGTCGCTGCTGGTCAGGCAGGGCAAGCAGACCGCCCGCAGCCTGGATAAGAGCATCCAGGTGCTGGAGCTGACCCAGGGGTTTGCCTATGCGCCCCGTCAGAAGGATGCCATCCGTATGGCAATGACCGAAAACTGCCTGGTGCTCACCGGCGGCCCTGGCACCGGCAAGACCACCACGGTCAATGCCATTTTGCAGCTGCTGGAGCAGCAGGCGGAGCGGGTGGCGCTGTGCGCCCCCACCGGCCGGGCCGCCAAGCGCCTCAGTGAGCTGACCGGGCGCAAGGCCAGCACCATCCATCGCCTGCTGGAGGTGGATTACTCCGGCGGGGTGGTGCGCTTTATCCATAACGACAAAAACCAGCTTCCGTGTGACGTGGTCATCCTGGATGAGATGAGTATGGTGGATGTAAAGCTGTTTCAGGCGCTGCTCACAGCGCTGCGGTACAGCTGCCGGGTCATCATGGTGGGCGACGCGGACCAGCTGCCCAGTGTAGGGGCGGGCAATATTTTGGGGGAGACCATCCGTTCCGGGCTGATCCCCACGGTCTGCCTGGACCAGATCTTCCGCCAGGCAGAGCGCAGCCTGATCGTGGAAAATGCCCATAACATCGTGGATGGCAAACCGCTGCAGAAGGGGACCCGCACGGACGACTTCTTTTTTCTGGAAGCGGACGGCGAGGCGGCCCAGCGCCTGGTGTGCGACCTGGTCACGACCCGGTTGCCCCGCAGCTATGGGTTTGACCCCATCAAGGATATTCAGGTGCTGTGCCCGACAAAACTGGGCATGACCGGCACCCAGGCGCTGAACACTGAGCTGCAGAACCTGCTCAACCCGCCCGCCCCCGGCAAGCCACAGCTGCAAAGCGCTGCCCGTGTGTTCCGTGTGGGGGACAAGGTGATGCAGATTAAAAACAACTACGACATCCTCTGGCAGAAGGAGAACGGCGAGGAGGGGATGGGTGTCTACAACGGGGACATCGGATTTATTGAGACGATCGACCGACCCTCCAAAACGATGCAGGTGCGCTTTGACGACCGGCTGGCGGAGTACCTGTTCGAGATGGCTCCCGAGCTGGAGCTTGCCTACGCCATCACCGTTCACAAGAGTCAGGGCAGCGAGTTTGATGCGGTGGTCATGCCCATCACCGGCAGCAAGAGCAAGATGCACTACCGCAACCTGCTGTATACCGCAGTCACCCGCGCCAAGGAGCGGCTGATTATTCTCGGTCAGCCGCGCGCCATCGAGGAGATGGTTGCAAACGACCGCAAGACGGTGCGCTACACCAACCTCAAGGAGATGCTGCTCGAGCAGGTGAGCGAATAATTTGCAGCTTAAAGGTGCAAAGCTATTGCAAAGCGGTGGTTGTTTCCTATATAATATAAATCGCAAATCATCAACCGGAAAGGGCTGCGTTTTTTGCCCGCAGCCTCGACGATAAAAGACTCAAATTATAAAAGAAAAGGATGGTGCCGTGTGGACGTAGGAATTGATTTGGGAACTGCCACGGTCATCGTATACATCGGCGGTGAAGGGGTCGTACTGAGCGAGCCTTCGGTCATCGCTGTCAACTTAAAGACCGATTCGGTCATCAGCGTCGGTCAGGAAGCGT
>OHDZ01000831.1_pt1 | contig 10898 bp, 5 predicted proteins | sample 1567161 | NCBI WGS metagenome assembly OHDZ01 (sample SAMEA3879525, study PRJEB24766) | human gut metagenome | biome: human-associated habitat; feature: feces | place: USA | collected 1985/1987 | reverse complement strand
GAGCCGATCTGCGCCATAAGAGCAATGAGCGCCGTTTGACGCATATACGTCGATTTTCCTGCCATATTCGGTCCCGTGATAATGGAAATCCGGTTCTTTTTATCATCCAGATACGTGTCATTTGAAATGAACATATCATTCGGGATCATTTTTTCCACAACCGGATGTCTTCCTTCTTTGATATCAATAATTCCTTTTTCATTGATCTTCGGGCGTACATAATGATTCCGTTCTGCCACAAGTGCCAGAGAGGTAAATACATCCAGTCCTGCGACCGCCTTTGCCGTCTTCTGGATCCGCTCCACCTGGGCTGCGATCGTCTCTCTGACCTCACTGTAAAGTTCATACTCCAGTGCATACAGTTTATCTTCTGCCCCCAGGATCATATCTTCAAGTTCTTTTAATTCCGGAGTAATATAACGCTCCGCATTGGCAAGCGTCTGCTTGCGGGTATAATAATCCGGTACAAGATCTTTATAGGAATTTGTGACTTCCAGATAATATCCAAATACTTTATTATACTTGATCTTGAGATTTTTAATTCCGGTCTTTTCCCGTTCATCTTCCTCCAGCTTCGCAAGCCAGTCTTTTCCATCCGACTTGGCTCTCCGCAGCTTATCTACTTCTTCATTATACCCTTCCCGGATAATATTTCCCTCTTTCATTGCGATCGGAGGCTCTTCCCGGATCGCTTTCGTCACAAGATCGCACAGATCTTCCAGTGCGTCCAGATCTTCGTAGATCTCCTGCAGCAGAGGTACTTTCATCTCCTCTAAAATATAACGGATCGGTGGCAGCATCTCAAGAGAGCTTTTAAATGCCGTCAGATCCCTCGGATTTGCCGAACCATAGGTAATCTTCGTGATCAGACGTTCCAGATCATAAACCGGGGAAAGATATTCTCTGATCTCTTCCCGTGAAATCGCCTGTTCTTTTAATTCTTCCACCGCATCCAGCCTTCGGTTGATCTCATTTTTATCAATCAGAGGCTGCTCCACGAACTTTCGCAGGGTACGTGCTCCCATGGCGGTTCTCGTCTTATCCAGCACCCACAGAAGGGAACCTCTTTTCTGCTTTTCCCGGAGTGTCTCGCACAGCTCCAGATTTCTTCTTGTCGAGCTGTCCAGCATCATATATTTTCCCGTTACGTATGGAGTCAGATGCGTCAGGTTGGAAAGGGAATTTTTCTGCGTTTCCAGCAGATAAGTAAGTAATGCCCCTGCACTGATTACACCACAGTCATAATCCTCCAGCCCCAGTCCTGCAAAACTTGAAACCTTGAAATGCTCCAGCAGTTTCTCCCTGCACATGGCATCATCAAAATACCAGGAATCCAGAGAATAAATTGTAATCCCCAGTTTCTCTTTCATCGTATCCAGATCCATACCGCTCATATAAAAAGCCTCATTGCAGATGATCTCCGATGGAGAGAATTTATAAATCTCATCCATCAGCCTGCTGCCGTCCGGAAGTTCCGTCACAAAATAATCTCCTGTAGAAATATCTGCAATGGACACTCCGTACCGGTCTGCAATATAGACAATGCACATAATATAATTATTCTTCGTCTCATCCAGTGCCTGCGTATCCAGGTTCGTTCCCGGAGTTACGATCCGCACGACCTCACGCTTTACGATTCCCTTCGCCTGCTTTGGATCTTCCACCTGCTCACAGATTGCCACTTTGTATCCTTTGGCAACCAGCCTGTTCAGATATCCTTCCACCGCATGATAAGGGACTCCGCACATTGGGGCACGTTCTTCCTGCCCACAGTTTTTCCCGGTCAGTGTGATCTCCAGTTCTCTGGATGCAGTCAGTGCATCCTCAAAGAACATTTCATAAAAATCGCCTAAGCGATAGAAGAGAATGCAGTCCTGATACTGGGACTTGGTCTCCATATACTGCTTCATCATTGGTGTTAACTCAGCCACATTCAAACTCCTTCATCTGTAAAATCTATTTTTGCATACAAAATGCGGTCCAAACCATACCAGATGGTTTTTCCTGCACAGATAGCATCATAAAGTAAAAAAACCGGAAAGAAAACCCATTAAAAAATGGGTTCTTTCCGATGTATTATAGCATTTTTATCTTTTCTGTTCAACCTGCATTACATCATCTGCAATCTGTTCTGCAGTCAGATGATTTTCCAGCAGTATCTCTTTCACGTCATACCGGTCAATGAACTCTTTTTTCAATCCGTAGTTCAGAACCTTCATGTCACTGTCGCCATAGAAACGTGCGATCTTCTCTCCAAATCCACCATTGAGGATTCCATCTTCCAGCGTGACCACGATATCATGATCTTTCTTCAGTTCTTTCAGGAGTTCTTCATCCAGCCCTGTAATATAATATGGATTGATCACTGTCGGTACAGTTCCTGTCTTTTCCCCGATCAGGTCTGCTGCCTGTCCTGCAAGTCCGTAGAATGTTCCAAGTCCGATGACCGCAACTTTTGAACCTTTTCTCGTCACTTCATACTGATCCAGTCTTCTGAAATCCTTTTTCACTTCTTTTCCGTCTGAGATCATTGCACCACCCGGAAGTTTGATCGCAACCGGATACTCTGTCTGCTCCACGCTCCAGTCCAGCATGGCAAGATACTCTTCTTTTGTTGTCGGTGCAAGATAGACTAAATTCGGAATATTTCCAAGCATCGGCATATCCTGCAAACCTAAATGAGTCACATCATTCATTCCATAAACAGAACCTGCAAAAATCACGATCGTTGCCGGATTTTTATCAATGCATAAATCCTGGGAAATCTGGTCAAAAGTTCTCTGTATAAAGGAACTGTAAACTCCATACACCGGCTTCCCTCCGTTGGCTGCGATTCCTGAAGCAAGTGCCACGGCAGTCTCCTCCGCAATTCCCACATCCACGAACTGTCTTCCGGCTTCTTTTCTTTTATCTTCTGTAAATCCCATGACTGTCGGTGTTCCTGAAGTGATCGCAACAACCGTCGGATCTTCTTTCATCTTTTTCAGAAGATAATCTCTCGTCACAGAAGAGTAATCTTCTCCGTCTGCCGGATAAAGAGGCATTCCGGTCTTCAGATCAAACGGAGCATTATAATGCCACTGCTCCTTGTGCTGCTCTGCAGGGGCATATCCCTTTCCCTTCAGCGTATTGATATGAACGACCACTGCATGGTCTGTATCTTTTGCTTTCTGAAATGCCTCGATCAGAGCGGCTGTATTATTTCCTTCGTTTACATAAATATAATCCAGTCCCATTGCCCTGAACAGATTGCAGTCTGCCTTGCCGTCTGTCTCCCGCAGAAGTTTTAAATTCTGGTAAAGCCCTCCATGGTTCTCTGCTATGGACATATCATTGTCATTGACTACAATAATCAGGTTGCCACCAAGCTCTGCAGCATAATCCAGTCCTTCCAGTGCCTCTCCGCCACTCAGAGATCCGTCTCCGATGACTGCGATCACATTCCCTTTTTCGTCTTTCAGGTCTCTTCCCTTTGCAAGTCCGCAGGCAAGGCTGACCGAAGTAGAGGTATGACCTACCGTAAAGAAATCGTGTTCACTTTCACCCGGATTGGTATATCCCGATACATCATCATAATGTTCTTCATACAGATAGGCATCTTTTCTTCCCGTCAGCATCTTATGTGGATAGCTCTGGTGTGATACATCGTACACGATCTTGTCCTTTGGTGATTCAAATACATAATGCATTGCAATGGTTGCTTCTACCATACCAAAATTCGGTCCAAAATGTCCTCCATGCTTACTTGCCCTGACAAGCAGTGCCTGTCGTATTTCCTCTGCAAGAACCGGCAGTTCCTCCAATGTCAGTTTCTTTACATCAGCCGGTCCGTTGATCTTCTCAATATACATTTTCTAATTCTCCTCTTCTTTTTACTTTCTGAAAACATTTCTGCACCCATTCTTTGATCTGTTCTTTTGATGCCTCTACCTGATAGATTTCTTCTTCCTCAAGCAGCCCATAAAAGCCATCAGTACATAATAAAAACTCCATTCCTGGATTTAATCTGCCTTTGTAACAATCAATCCGGATATCTTTTGTCACACCTACACACTGGATCAAAATATGTCTTCTCGGATCTTTTTTTGCCTGTTCTTTTGTGAGATGTCCAGCACGCAGTTCCAACTCTGCCAGAGTGTGATCTGTCGTTACAAATTTACGGTCCCTGTCAAACCAGTAAGTTCTCGAATCACCGACATTTAAGACAAAAAATTCATGTTCTTCAACAAACAATAAGGTTAATGTGCTTCCCATGGATTCTGGTTGATCCTGCGGATCAGATCGATCAGATTCTGCTCGATCATATCAATTCCCATAGTTTCTAATCCATCAAACAACGTTTCGTCAAACCATTGTTTTAATACTTCCACGATATAATGACTGGCAATCTCTCCTTTTTTCAAACCTCCCATGCCGTCACAGACGACTGCGAGCAGATAAAGCTTTCCGTTCCTTTCCTTCTGACGCAACAGATAAGCATCCTGATTGGATGGTCTCCCATTCCCAATATCTGTCATTCCAATTGTATCTATCATAAATTCCTCCTAAATGAAAAAAAGCTCATAAAGATAAATCTTTACAAGCTTCTTTCACTGTTTTGTTGTGTTTGTTAATAGTTTATTCCTCGATATCTTCGATATCTTCTTCCGCCGCTTCGTCGTCTCCTCCGTCAATCTCCTGCTTCAGGATTTCGATATCTCCACGAAGCTTCTCGATCAGATTAAACAGGTCAATATACTCTGCCTGTGGGTAATCCATATGTTCTTCAAAATACTTCTCTCCCACCTGACGGTACAGATCATTTAAATCTCTCTTGGCGACTCTTAGATCATTGTGTCTTTTTGCGGAATCTGCGACTTCTTTAGCTTTCTGCGCCGCTGCTTTCCCTGTGGTCTGAATCGTTTCTTCCAGACGTCCGAAAAAATCTTTTGCCATATACGCTCACCCCCAACATTTTTCTTTCATTGTACCTTATCCTCAGTGTTTCGTAAAGGCTTTGTCCCTAGAATTACTAGTGTTTTTTCTTCTTTTTCCAATATATAAAACTTCCACCTAAAGATGCTGCCAACAATGCAAAAATCCATTTCTCATCGAAGGAATCTCCTGTTTTTGGTGTGCTCGCTGCATCCCTTGTTCCTGGTGATCTTTTATATTCAGAAGTATTGGATCGATCTGCTTTATTTCCCGTTGTCACTGTTGATTTCGATTCTTTTTTGATCTTCACTAAACGTACTGCACTGACTGGTTTGACAAAATCTGCTTTTCCTGTCGCTGTATTTTTTAATGTCTTTCCAGAAAGTGATGCTTCTTTTAGTTTTACCTGATACGATACTTTTATGGATTCATCATAAGATAAATTCTTTCCTGTCTCAATGACATACTTATTTTCTCCTGCAGTGATCGTGCACTGTCTGGTAATATCTGACCCATCTGGTGCATAAATCTTAATGCTGTTCTTGATCACCTTAGCTCCATTTCTTGAAAGCTGATCTTCGATCACAATATTTTTTGCGATCGCATCTTTGATCGTCTGCATAACAACCAGCTGATACTCGCAGATATCACCAACTTTATATGTTGTTTTATCAACCTTCTTGGTGATCATCAATGCTGGCTGTACAGCTTCCATTACTACCACTTGATCATCTCTGACTTTATCTGCATCATCACTATAGCTTTCCGCAATGTTTTTGATATCTCCTGTGATCATCTTCTTAAATGCTGTCTGATATATTACCAGAAGTTCATCTTTCTCACTGACATCTTTTCCTGTGATGATCTTAAATTTTCTAAGATTCTCATCTATTATGATCTCACATTGCTTGGTGATATCTTCCCCATTGTATTTTACACGGATCTGTGAAATCTCCATTCCTTCTTGTTCAAAATGATCTTCTACGACTACCTGATGTGCTGTCATATTCTCATTTCTCTGTGTTACACGGATCTTGTATTCTCCGCTTTGTCCTTCTTTGTAAGACTTATGCGCAGTACTTTTTTCAATCTTTAACACAGGTGGTTTTACAACGACTGTATTTTCATCCTGATCATCTTCTGTATTATCACTTCCTGCAACTGCTGTATTCTTCACGGCTCCTTCAATCCTCTTTTCAAATACAACCTGATAAGCTACCGTCATCACATCATTTTCACCAAGATCTTTTCCTGTTTCAATCGTAAACCGATGGTCTTTCGCATCAATCTTGCAATCCGATGTAATATCTTTTTCATTAAGTTTTACTTCGATCTTCTGAACCTTCATACCTTCTTTTTCGAACTCATCCACGACTTTTACATTCTGTGCTGTCATGCCTTCTTTTCCTTGTGTGATATGAAGTTTATAATATCCAGTTTCTCCTACTGCATAAACCTTTTTATCCGATTGTTTTGTGATTTGCAGTTTTGGTGCTTTCACCTTGATCGTCTCATCTGCCATCCCGCTTCCTGACGGAATCTCTTTATCTTCCCGGATCAGATCTCCATTGCTGTTTTTTGTCGCAGCAACGTGCATAATATTCTTTACTTCCTGTCCTTCGAGTCCATCTTCTTCAATCACTGCCTGATAAGTGATCTCTATCTTATCCGTCATGCGAAGATTTTCATAAGATCCTGTTTTCTTTCCTTCTTCCGAACCCATTGCTGGAATCGTACCATTTTTCAGTGCAAGTGGTGTTATGATCTCATAACTTCTTCCACTTGGATCAAATGTGATCTTACACTCAGATGCAATGTTTTTCCCACCAGATATAACCGCTACGGTTCCTGGTATGATCTTGATCCCTTCTGCCTGAAGTTCATCCTGAATCTCCAAATTTCTCATAAAAGTTCCCGGATTTGGATTGGTGATCACTGCCTGATAAGTTACATGATCTCCTTTTTTATAAAGCTGTACTGGAGCTGATTTTATCACATTATTTTTTGGCGAGTTGATATACACCTGCCTTGATGCCTCTGTTTCTGGAATTCCTGCTGCCCATGCAGATGCAGTATTATCGATCACTTTTCCATTTGTAAGGACTCCACTTTTTACTGTATATGTAATCTCGATCGTCTGTCCATATGGAAGGGCATAATCACCTTTTGACTTCAAAATAAATCCATTATTTTCTGTCTGTAATATGTAATCCTTCTTATCAAGACCATTGATTTTTATATCCTGTAACTTCATATCCATCACACTTGCAAAGGATGTATCCTGAATCGTAAAATAAGCTGTCTTTGCTTTTTCGTTTTGATTTTTCACTGTTACCTTATAGGTGATCTCATCTTTTGCCTGATATTCATATTGTTTTGTCTCTTTCCTGATCAAAAGACCCGGCGTATCTCCATTTTCTTTTGGCAGCTCGATATCTACACGAACCTCATTGGTCATTTCTATCTTATCATTAATGATCGTTTTCGCTGTATTTTTTTCTGTGATCATCGTTTCCTTTGTATTATAATGCCCATGTTCTTTCCATATCTTACGCAATTGATCTAACTGTTCTTTGGATGCATTCTCCGGAATATTCATCTTTACTTTGATCTTTAATTTATAAACAGATTTTTTATAAAATTCGGCATCTTTCGGATTCTTAAGTTCTGCTCTTACAAGATTGCCGTTTTGTGAAATATCAAACTGACTGCTTACATCCTCATCATCTCCGTAAACCTTGATATCCAGAATCTTTAAACAAGATTCGATCTGATCTTCAAATGCAAACTTATCAAAATAATGTGCCTTTGGAATTTCTCCCGCAATTACCTGACTGACTTCATAATCCCAAGATTTTGCCAGATCTTGCACTCTTAGATGTTCCGTCTTGGTCCCATCTTCTCCGATCACCTCTTTGGTTGGGTCAACTGGGTCAAAGCGGATCATATTCTGTCCATATCCTACATATTGCTCCTCTTTTGTTGGTGCTTTTTCAAGACTCCTTCCGAATGTATATTCAAAAGAATCTGATGCAAATGTAAATCCTACACAAGTAAAATCTTCACTACTGTAATTATCTGGAAAATCCGCATAATAAATACTAGTTTCCCCTGATACATATTCTCCGTGAATCTTGTTTGCTTTGATCCCGATATACTGATATGTATCAATATCCTTTAACGTCATATTACTTTTGATCGTTACTGGTGTATTCGTTCCTGCTTTATAAAAATCACTTTTTAATGTCATCTCTTCGATTCCAACATAAGCACATCCATTGATGCCGCTTCCAATCGCCACATAACCGTCTTGATTCTTATACTTTTCGATTCCAGTAACCGTCATGACCAAATCTAATTTTTCCCAATGGCCATTACTTCCATCGGCTTTGCATTGATAGATCTCCATATTTGTTTTTCGGATCTTAATATTCCCTGCGGTATTTTGTGAAGTCTGAAACCATGTATACTTTTTAAGAAAATCCGGCATCTCGATCTCTGGTAATTTTGCTGCTTTCTTCCCTGCTTCTATGATCGTCTTCGTCTGATCTGTTGCATGCATCTTAAAACCGTAGGATGCATCCACTGAAAGTGCTTTTTCATCGTCAAATGATGAGAAAATATGTTTCTCATCTGCCCAACTGCTTGTGATCTTCCCCGCATTCTCAGTATTTAACTGTGCTTTCACCTTTCGCTGTCCAAACACAGATAAGATTACGGATGCCGTAAAAACTCCGATCATCCCAAGGCACATGAACCATTGTCTCTTTTTCTTCATAATGTACTCTCCTCCTTGTCATATCTTTATATTTCCCTCATTCTCCAACAGACAAAATGTCTCATAGCCTCCCGGCTCCCCTCATTCTTATGACAGGCTGCACTCACCTCCATGACCATGCAGAAGTCTCATTATCATATCCTTGTTCGCTCCCTGTGCTCTTCGTGGTATCATAAAAGAACCTCCATCCTATTGTTCATGGCATAAAATTCATTGCCCGCAGATCATGGCGGAATATGTCCTCCCGGACTGTGCCGGAAAATGGTCTTATTCAATTGTCAGTTTCATATGTCGTGAATGGATTTGTCAGATCTGATCGATCTCATCTTAGATTTATCTTGTTGATATGTTTTTAGAATTATCTGATATTGTATTCTCTGCCATTTATTCCCTATCTTGGTTTATCATAACATTTTCGTATAAAAAAAGCAACCCATTTTCTTCCATGGGTTGCTTTTTTATGATTCATTAGATTCCAAGAATCTTCTTCACTTCGTCTTCCATTGCTGCTGTCTCACATACCGTATCATGAAGAACTGGTGCAGTTCTGATCTCTTCGATCGCTTTTGGAATTGCTGTCTTAGATACTTTGTTAATCATATGCTGGATCGATCGCATCCATAACACTTCTTGTGAATTTGTATGGACTTGCTGTAGAAGCGATCACTGTTGGAGTCTTGTCATCTCCTGTCGCTGCTTTATATTTGTCATATGCAACTGCTGCGACTGCTGTATGTGTATCCATCACATATCCTTCTTTGTCATAGACTTCTTTAATCTTCACTGCTGTTTCTTCTTCACTTCCGAAAGCTCCAAAGAACTCAGATAATTCCGCTTTCATGGCATCTGTGATCACATATTCACCGTCTTTTGTCAATGCTGCCATAAATTTGGCACACTGTTTTGCATCATTTCCTGCGATTCTATAGATCATACGCTCTAAGTTACTTGAGATCAGAATATCCATAGATGGAGATGTTGTAACATAGAATTCTCTGTTGCGATCGTATTTTCCTGTCTCAAAGAAATCAAATAATACTTTATTCTTATTAGATGCGCAGACAAATTTGCCGATTGGAATACCCATCTGTTTTGCATAATAAGCAGCCAGGATATTTCCAAAGTTTCCGGTAGGTACTACCACATTGATCTCCTGACCGTCTTTGATCTTGCCCTGACGTACAAGTGATGCATATGCATATACATAATAAACAATCTGCGGTACCAGACGTCCAATATTGATAGAGTTCGCAGATGAGAACTGATATCCTGCAGCATCAAGTTCTGCTTCCAGTTCCTTATCATTGAACATTTTCTTTACGGCAGTCTGTGCATCGTCAAAGTTTCCGGTAATTCCCACAACATATGTATTGTTGCCTTTCTGAGTTACCATCTGTTTCTCCTGGATAGGACTTACACCATGTTTCGGATAGAAAACGATGATCTTGGTTCCCGGAACATCTGCAAATCCGGCCATTGCCGCTTTACCTGTATCTCCGGAAGTAGCGGTAAGAATAACAATCTCATTTTTTACCTGATTCTTCTTAGCAGCTGTAGTCATAAGATGTGGAAGAATTGATAATGCCATATCCTTAAACGCAATGGTCGCACCATGATACAGCTCAAGGAAATAAGCTCCGTCTGCTTCATGAAGCGGTGCAATCTCTTTTGTATCAAATTTTTCATCATAGGCATTGTTGATGCAGTTCTTTAATTCTTCTTCTGTAAAATCAGTAAGGAAACATTTCATTACTTCATATGCTGTCTCCTGATAGCTCATCTTTGCCAGCTCATCCATTGGGACATCCAGCTTCGGAATCTCTGTCGGCACAAATAAGCCGCCATCCTCAGAAAGCCCCTTTAAAATAGCCATAGAAGCTGTTACGGTTTCTTCTTTTCCTCTTGTGCTTTTGTATAATACCTGCATGATATTTCCTGCCTTTCCAAAGTTATTCGTAACTGTTCAGTATATTGGCAGTAATAATAAACCGCTGAACAGTTACAGTTATTCATTTCGCCAATTGAGCACATTATAGCATATACTTTAGCAAAATACTATCCTAAATTATTTCTCTTTTTTCTGTCTTTTTATGATTGATTACTATAAATCAAAAATATGGACATATTCTTTTGTTCCCGAAGAATATGTCCATATTTTGAGCAGTATTACCGCAATCCTGTTAAATGAGTTATATGAAGAGTATCG
>OHDZ01000827.1_pt1 | contig 10937 bp, 3 predicted proteins | sample 1567161 | NCBI WGS metagenome assembly OHDZ01 (sample SAMEA3879525, study PRJEB24766) | human gut metagenome | biome: human-associated habitat; feature: feces | place: USA | collected 1985/1987 | reverse complement strand
TTGATAAACTTAATGAATTTAATAAGTATAAAAAACCTTGGTATGAACTTACTCAATATAACTTTAATTATTTCCGTAATGCTATTAAAGAACATCCTAATACAGTAAGTGATAAACTTCGTAGAGTATATGGTAATTATTTTGTAGTTCGTTTTATATTTAATAATTCAGATAATAAGCGCATTGAATTTGAAAGTCTTGAATGTGCTCAAACTCAATTTAGAAAATTATGATACAGTATAGAGATAGACAAAGACAAAAAGCTTTTATTGGTGCTATTATTGGTGCAGCTGCTAGTATTGCTGGTGGTATAATTAAAGGTAATAAACAAAAGAAAGCTCAAGAAAAAGCTCAAGCTGAAGCTCAAGCTGCACAAGACCATAAAGATGCTTTACAAAATGCTCAAGCTTTAACTAGTGCTTATGCTAATCAAGATTATGTTGGTCAATATAATGATAAGCTTACTCTTAAATGTGGTGGTAGAGTTCGACGTAAAGCTGGTTTCGGTACTGAATTTGCTGATGCTCTTCCCGGTTTAGGTAGTCTTGCTAGTTCTATTACAGGAGTTCAAGGACTTGGTGAATTAGGTACTGCAATAGGTCAAGGTATTTCTGCTAATCAACAAATTAATGAAAATAAACGTATTGCTCAAGAAGCTGAACAGCGTAAACAACTTCAAGCTGGTCAGCAACAACTTAATATTACTTCTGATAAAATGACTAATCCAATGACTATGTATCAACGTTCTAGTTTTATTAATAAATATAAATGTGGTGGACGTAGAAAAGCATGGATTGGTGCTGCTATTGGTGCTGCTGGAAGTTTAATTGGTGGTATGTTTGGAAGTAAAGGACAACAACCAATTCAAGTTAAACAAGCTGACCAAGCTAGTTATAGTGCTCCTAAAACTGGTCTTGAACGTCCTGAATGGATTACTAATGGTACTGTTCAACAACCTGTTATGCCTCAATCAGTATATCGAGATAGGCTAAATGTATATCGCTGTGGCGGTCATAGACGCTAGTCTTTTGCTCTCTGTTGAATTATTATATATAGGTATGAACTATTAATCGACTGATATGCTATCGTTCAGCAGAGAGCCTTAAAATTAATCAAATTACAATTTCTCATTATATTATATAAAATGCCTAGAAAAGATAAAGTTATTCATATAAGTAATTTACCTAGTACATTTAGAGGTAATGTTACTCGTAATGGAAGATTTATTCAAAATGGTATTCCTCCACTTGGTGGAGCTTATGATAAAGTTGCTAAATCTACTGGTTTAATAAGACTCGGTAATGAATTTCTCTATAATGGTATAAACAATTTAGTATCTAAAGATAATAGAGAAAAATTAATGAATAATACTGCTGGTAGACTTATTAATTATGTTAAAGATTTTAATAAAGAATCTTTTCCTAGTGATGATGAACTTGGACCAACATTTCCATTTAATATTATTCAAACTCCTAGAAGTAATGGAAAAAAGCTTCCTCAAAAGCAATATGCTGTTGGTGGTAAAATACCAAATGTAGTTGCTGGTGGTATTGCTCAACCTATTGGTAATAATTTCTTTTATATGAATGGAAGAAAACATAGTCAAGGTGGTATTGATATTGGTCCTAGTGATAAAACTGGTATTGAAGTAGAAGGTGGTGAAGTAGTTGAAACTAATGGAAATGAACTTAAAGTTTATTCTGCACAGCCTATTCTTAACGGAGTTAGTCCTGCTAAATTAGTTATGGGTGGAGCTAATCCTAATAAAGTATTTAAAGCTCAAGAAGATTTTAAAGATAGAAATAGAATTAATGATGATGGAACTAAATATAAAGAAGGTGGCAAAATTTATCAAGCACCTGATGAATATAAAAGACAAATCGCTGAAAGTGGTTCGATAATTATTGGTGGTTATCCTACAATAGCTGGTAATAGAAATTATAAATTTATTAAGGGTTTGACTAAAGCTTCTAGAATAGGTAGAACTGCTACTAATTTTATTAATTTAGGTAGACAAAAAATTTATGATTTAGCTAATAAAATTGATAATACTTGGATTAATCAAGGAATTAAAGAAGTTTATAGAACAACTATTGGTAAACATGGTAGTAATCTTCCTAGAACTATTGATTATATAAATAAAAATAATATAAATGAAAATAAAAAAGCTATGGGTGGATTAAGTAGAGATAAAGATTATGGTTCTAAAAAGAAACCTTATCCTAGTGTAGCTAAAAAAGATTTTGCTGGTGGACATAGAAGTTATCCTATTCCTACTAAAGCCGATGCTGTTGACGCTTTAAGATTAGCTGGACTTCACGGTAGAAGTGATGTTAAAGCTAAAGTTTATAATAAATATCCAGAACTTAGAAAGAAAGGTAATGTTGGATTAGTTGTTAGTATTAATGGTAATGTTAAGAATGGATTAATTCATTCTCCATCCTCTACGGGGGGTCTACGCGATAAATTTGCTGTTGGTGGAAATCGTATTAATCGTCATGAAAGAACTTGGGAATATGATGAACAAATTGGAGCTTATGTTCCTATAACTAATAGAACTATTAATAGAACTTCTGCTTATCCTATTAATAAATCTGCTAGAGGTGAAACTATTGTTGGCAGTGATTATACTTTTAGAAATGGTAGATGGTCTAAAAATAATACTACAAATAATAATACTAATAAATCTAATATTGATAATGAAAATCGTCGTCCTCAATATTATGCAGAACGTAGACTTCCTTTATTTGAAGATGGTGCTGGTATTACTAGTGGTTTAGTTAGAGCTGGTTGGAGTCATGGAAATGATAAAGGTATTAGTACAAATAATACTAATATTCCAAGTTTATCTGCAACTAAATCTAGCGGGAAGACCCCCCGTGGAGGACGTAGTAAATCAAGTCAATCAACTAAATCTGTTCCTACTAAAACGCTTCCTACTGCTGTTTATAATCGCAATCTACCTAAAGTAGAAGCTAATATTCCAACTACTTTACCTGTTTCTACTAATATTCCTGCTAAAGGAACTACATCTTCCGATGGTAAAGGTCAAGGTAAATTTAAAAATCTTACTACTGCTGATTGGATTGGACTAGGTAGTAATGTAGCTGGTAGTTTAGCTAGCTATTTTGCTAGTAGAAGAGCTATTAATAAAATGAGAGGTCCAGGTCAACCTACTCTTATTAGTGCTAATAAACTTAAAACTAAATACAATATTAATCCTCAACTTGATAGAATTAGAGAAGATAAATTTGAAGCTTATCGTGATATTGATTCTAATACTGCTAGTAGTCGTGTTAGTTTAGCTCGTAAACAACGAGTTCGTAATGCTGCTGGTCAAGCTGCTAATGAACTTTATGGTAATAAAGAAAATATAGAAACTAATCTTATTAATCAAGATAGACGTAATCAACAAAGTGTTCGTCAATTTAATGCTCAACAATACAATCAATATATAGATAGAAAAACAGCATTTGATAATGGTATTAGAGAAGCTAAAGTAACTAATATTAATAATTTATTTAGTGGAATTAATGCTGGTATTCAAGATATGATTAGTAGATATGAAAATCGTAAAGCTTTAAATAATACTATTGGTGCTATGAGAGCATCTGCTCCTAATGTAGATGATAGAATTATGCGGGATGCTGGAGTTGATTATGATGAATTTATTATTCGTAAACGTAGAAAACTTGGAGGAAAACAATCATGCCGATAAACTTTTATACTCCTACTTTTAGACAACAAGTTAATCCTATTGACTTAAATGTCTTAGCTAGAACTTATAATACTCTTGAACAAGGACATCAACAAGCTATTCAAACTAAATCTCAAATTGATGCTCAACTTGCTCAATTAGATTTAAATGAAGCTGAAGATGCTTGGCGTCAAGAACAACTTAATAAAGTTCGTAATGCTCTTACCGAAAATATGCAATATGGTAATGCTTATTCTAGTCTTGATGATATAGTTGGAACTTATGGAGATATAACTTCAAGTCCGGGAATGATTGGTCGTTTGCGTGCTCAACAAGATTATAAAGCTTATATGGATAATCTTGATAAACGTACTGATTTATCTGAAGATTATAAGAATTATTATCGTACTGTTAATAAATATAATTATCAAGATATAACTGATAAGAATGGTAATGTTATTGGTGGAAGTAAATGGACTCCTATTGATAAAGAAGTTTCTGAAATTCCTATGAACCAAATACTTAATCAAGCACTTCAATGGGCTGCTAAAGAACAAGGTGGTGGTAGTCAAACAAGATGGCTTGATGCTAGTGGAAAAGTTACTGATGATATTACTAAATCTGTTACAGGAGAAATTTATTCTCATACTAAAGGTGATTGGCAAAGATTAAGTAAAGCTAAACTTGCTGAAGCTGTTAAAGCTGTTATTGAAAATACTCCTGGTGCTAAAGCTAGTCTTGAACAAGATTATAAAATTGCTAAATGGAAATATGACCAAAATGGGAGTAATCCTGATATAACAGATAAAAATGGTATTCTACTTACTCCTGAACAATATCTTGCTAAACGTATCGACCCTTTCTATAATGCTGCAACTTTTTATAATCAAAGTAGTGATACTACTTATGGAGAAGCATGGAAAACTCAATTAGCTTTAGCTAAACAAGCTGGACTAGGAAGTACAACTCAAAGAAAACAAGCTATTGATAATCTAACTTATAAAGGTACTCCTGTTCGTATTGATAATTTTATGCCTGCTCAAGCTCAAGCTGAAATTACTAGCAATAGACAATCAATAGCTGGATTGCTTAGTAAATATAATCCTGATATTAATATTAATTTAAGCACTGCTAATCCAGATGATATTAGAACTAGTATTATGACTAATATTACTAGCCCATCTGATAGAGCATATGCTCTAAGTTATCTTAATGATATTATTGATAATCAAGAATATATTAATAGTCTTAAAGTTGGTAAATCGCAAGATAGCATTGACGGATTTGATACATATAATTCTATTATTAGTTTAAGTGATTTGCCTAATAATAAATATTCTGATACATATAGTAAATATGTTAATCAGATATTTGGAGATAGTAGTTCTATTAGACAATATTTTAATAATGATGATGTTTATAATTCGTTTATTAATGCTCTTGGTGGAGAGAAAAAAGCTGCTAGTCTTGGAGTAAGATTTGGTTCTGATGGTAATGGTTATAGATATGCTGAATTACCTAAAGATTATCATAAATCTATTTATAGTTTTGGTAAAGCTGTTAAAGAAGCTGAAGATACTAGAAATCCTTTAAATGCTTTTCTTAATTCTGCTAAGACTAGATTTTTTGGTTATGGTGATAAATTTGTTCGAGTTGATTCTAATGGTGAAGAACATCATGCTGGATTACCAACAGGTAATAAAGAACCTTATATTGGTTTAATTGATTATGTTGATTCTCTTAAATCTAAAAATGATGCTGTTCTTGATGGTGGTCAAATAACTTCTTCTACTATTGGTATATCTGCAATGACTCCTGAACTTGCTGAACTTAATTTTGTTATGAGTTCTAATCCAGAAGCTGCTAGTGAATATTCTGCTCAAAAGAAACAATTAGAAGAACAAGCTATGTCTGCTATTAAAGCTGGTATTGATTTAACTCAAGGAGAATCTTATATTACTAGTGAAAATGGAATATTTGAGCCTATGTCTTCTGAAGATAGAAAAGCTTATACAGCTTATCTTAGAAGTGCTAAAGAAAATGAAATTACTCCTACTATTGTTCGTGACCCAAAAACTGGTGATGTTGGAGTTCAAATTAATATTGCAGGTTACTATGATACAGAAGGTAAACTTAAAAGAGAACCTATTACTTTACTTGTAGGTAGTGGTGCTATTGATAGTTCTATTATTCAATCTTGGAATCAAGATACTAGTTGGAGAGCTGCTGGTAAAGTAGAAAATTATTATAATGCTAATAGACCTATTTCTCTTACTAATAATGCTGCATTTACTGGAATTGATAAATTTAAATTAGTACCCAATGGTGAAGGTTTTAATTTAATTAATTCTACTAATAATCAAACTATTGGTTTAGTAAGTAAAGAAAATGCTGTTGATATTGTAGATAATTTATCTCAATGGGAACAAACTGTAACTGCTGTTAAAGCTGGTATGGCAGTAGATGAAAATGCTGTTAAGGCTATTCAACAAAATGTTGCTACTAAACTTGCCCAACTTAGTGGCAGTTCAGACCCTTATGTTATTCAATATTACTATGATGAATTAACTAATAATCTATATTAATATGGATGTATTAAAGTTTTTACAAGGTGGTAATCAAACACCTAATCCTGAATATAATCCTAAAACTAAAAAGGGGGCTATACAGCCTCCTACTTTAGTTGATTACAACCCCGGCACTTCTATTAGTGACCGGGGTCGTGGTCATTTATTTAGTCGTATTGCTGGGCAATCATATAATCTTAATCAATATGATATAGATAAATATGCTCCTTATGATGTTTATGTTAATCCTGTTGATGACCCAGAAAAACTTAATAAAGAACGTGCTGTTAATCAAAGTAATTGGGAACAAGGATTAAGAATGATTGGGCAAATTGGTAATGAAATTACTGTTGGAACAGCTATTGGTTTTGCAGATTTAGCTGATGCTTTCTATAATATGGTTAGTAATAGTCCTAATGATTATCAATCTGAAATAAGTTCTGAACTTGAATCTTTAAAAGAATCTATTAATGAGCGTTTAGCTATATATAGAGAAAATCCTAATGCTGCTTTTGATATTGGAGATTTTGCTTGGTGGGCTAGCAATGCTCCTAGTATAGCTAGTTCTTTAACTCTTATGGTTCCTAGTACTGGTCTTGCTAAAGGTGTTTCTTTATTAGGTAAAGGTATAAAGTTTAATAAATTAGCTAATAAAATGGCTAATGCTATTAATATGACTCAAAAGAGTAGAGCCATTACTGGTAGAATAGCAGAAGCTACTGCTATTGGAGTTCCTTCTCGTTATCTTGAAAATTATCAAGAAGCTAGACAAACTTATAATGATATTGAAGATTATTCTAAAACTCAACTTGCTAATATGAATGATAAACAAAGAGAAGAGTTTTATAATAATAATCCTAAATATAAAGATATGTCTGATGAAGAAGTAGCTAAAGATATTGCTAAAAATAGTGCTGATATTACTTTTGCTGAAGATTGGGCTAATGTTCTTTTTGACGTATGGCAAGTTTATAGTTTAAAGAACTTATGGAAAAATGCTTTAAGTGGTAATACAACTAGTTCCAGACTTAGAAATTTAAATATTGCATTTAATAGTAATATTGATGATGCTGCTGCAATTACTAATACTTTAAGTAATAAAACTACTAAACAAGCTATTACTAGTACATTAAAAGATATAGGTGATGATATTCTTCATGGTGTTAGAGCTGAATGGACAGAAGGGGTTGAAGAAGCTATTAATTATATAGCTAGTCAAGATGGTTTATATAATGGTAAAAAAGTATTTGATAAAGATATTCCTCAACAAACTATTAAAGATTATCTTCAAGACCCAATGTTATGGGAACAAGCATTTTGGGGTGCTCTTGGTGGTGTTACTTTTAGTAGTGTTATGAATAAAGCTGGAGAGTTTATTAATAAACGTCTTGATAAAGATTGGACTTCTGCTGAAAAACAAAGAGAAAACGAAATTCTTGGTCGTACTGCTACTTTTCAAGCATATCAAGAAAGACTTAATAGTATTGCTAATGGTAAAAATCCATTTATAACTATTACTGATGAAAATGGTCAACAGGTTAATCCAGATATTATTACTGGTACTGAAGAAGAACTTCGTAATATAGCTGAAAAAGAATATATGGATAATATTATTATTAATTCTATGAACGCTGGTAATTTAGGACTTCTTGAAAGTTCTATTAATAGTAAAGAATTTAATGATAGTATTACTAATAAACTTGGATTACAACAACAAGATAGTAATGAACTTATTAATAGATTTAAAACTGAAATTAATAATCTTAAAAATGAATATAATACTACTTTAAATAAAGTTAATAGACTTGGTGGCGGATTTGAAGTTGGTCGTATTATAGCTACCCAAATGGTTCATGCTCGTAATCGCCAAGAAAATTATAATAATCTTCTTAATTGGGCTAATGATGTTTTAAATCAAGATATTACAAATAATCATATTGAAGATGTTGATATTAATTCTGCAAAGAATGGTATTTATCAACATATTATTAATAGTATTCAAAGAGATATTAAAACTATTCAAGATAATGCAGCAATTAATAATTCTGTTAAGCAAGAACGTATTGCTCAATTAAATGAACGTCTAGATGCTATTAATAAACTTTATACTCCTATTGATATTGAAAATAAAAATGATGTTCAATCAGCTATTCAACTTCAAAAACAATATAATGAAGTATTTAAAGATTTAGCAGAAGTTGTTAATGCTGAGATTAATGTTGAAGTTAATAAAAATCAACTTAATCTATCTGATGATAATATTAAATCTCGTATAACTTATCTTAATAACTTCTTTGATAATAGTCGTAAAAAAATTGTTAATAAAGCTATGGACGATTTACGTAATGCTTATAAACAATATGGTAAAGAATATGTCAATTCTGTTATTAAAGATGCTAATAATGGTAATAAACCAAATATAGATAAAATTATTCGAGATGCTTATGCTGCACTTGATTTAAGTTCTAAAGGTAATGAACATCTTAAAAATACAATAGAACAATTAGCTGAGATTGCTGAGATTGAAAATGATGTTAATAATATTCCTAAAGAGGAAGAAGTTGCTCCTGTTAATCCTGATGTTAATGAAGTTAATGAAACTGATGTAGATGATACTAACTCATCTCCATCCTCCACGGGGAGTATAGCGGAGCGAAGCGAAGCGGTTCCTAGTGAGCCTACTAATACTGAACAACATCAATCTCAAACTGAACAACCAATTTCTCAAGAACCTATTAGTACTCCTAAATCTGAAGTTAATAATACTCTTCCAGATGATGATTTTGAACGTGGTCAAATAGGTACTGATTTGGTTTATGAAAGTATAGCTGATTTAGAAGATTCTTTAGGACATGAATCTACTAGTAGTGATTTACTTAATGCTAGACAGTCTTTTATTGATAAACTTAATCAAGCTGGATTTGAACAAACGGAAGCTACTGACATAGTTAATAATATTATTGACGGTCTTACAGGAGGTAGTTTATATAGTTCTGTTCAAGATGATAGTACTAGACGTTTATTACTTAATGCTACTTATGCTACTGTTACAGGTAATGAACGCAATATAGAAGCTGTTATGAATGATTTTGCTAATAGTGTTGATAGTGAAGGTAATACTAGAGGTAAAATTGTTAATGGTAAAGTCTATCTTAGTATTGGTCAATTAGTTGAATATATAGATAGTATTACAGGTAATAAAATTATTAAAAATTACTTGTTTAATCAAATAAAAAACTATCTTTACGCCAGCACTAATAATCAAGGTAAATATCGTGCTACTGATGAATCAACTATTAAAAAACTTAATGCTAGACAATTTGTTCAATACGTTGACGATATTGCTAAAGAACGTCTTGAAAGACTTCAAGTTGAACATACTAATAATGTTAATCTTAAGTATATAGTAGAGAATGAAAATGTTAAAGCATTTACTAGTATTAAGCAAGGTGATTATTTAGAAGCCATATATAATGTTAAACTTAAACGTATTGATATATTTGCTAATGATACAATTATTGGTTATATAGGAGTTCCAAATATTGATAAGTTTGGTAATTATGATATGGTTAATCAAGGTTGGAAATATAATATTCATGCTGAAAATGGTCAAGTTATTTCTCCATTTAAAGATGCTTTAATTAGTATTCTTGACGGTGACAGATTTGACGAAGAATTTATTGGTCATTTATATGAACTTGCCGTTAAAGAAGAAGTTACAAATAAAGAACTTGATACTTTATTTAAAGAATTTGAAGTTAAATATCCTGATATTGTTAAAAACTTTACTACTCCTGTTGCAAGTTTTGATTTAGCTGGACATCTTGTTAATCTTACTAAATATATATTTAATCAGCCTTATGAAAATAGTCATGAAGCTAGTATTAATCGTTGGTTTAATAATCTTCTTAATAGTTATGACCAAGCTATTACAATAGTAAAAGGTGATTTTAAAGGTAAGATTAGAGCTGTTAATGTTAAATATGGAGTTCTTAATACTATTGATGACGCTAATGGCGAATGGAATGATGTACAAGAAACAGTAGTTAATTATAATGAAGATGTTAATAAACTTGGTGTAGTTGTACAAGGTCAAGTATATCTTAATGGAGAAAGCAAACCTACTATTATTGAAAATCTTACTACTAATGGTATGCCTGTTATTAGTATTCCAAGTAGTGACGGTACTTCTTTATATGCTTTTTGTAAACAAGTTCCATTAAATAGTAATCTACTTAAAGGTGATGCTCGACGTATTATTAATTCTATTAAGAATGAAGTTAATAATCTTTGTAGAGATTATATTAGTGGAAAAATAAGTTTTGGTGAACTTAAACAAAGTCTTGGAGATATATTTGGAAATAATAAACTTATTAACGGAGATAGAAATAATGGACTTCAAATTAGTATTAATCCTACTAATATAGGTTTTTATGTTAAAGGTGCACATTTTAATGGTAAAGATTATGCTTTTACTATTAATTCTGATGCTGGTAATTATAAACGTAATATTATTATTAATTCTCCTTATGTTGTTAATAGTGCTTTTAAAATAGGTAAAAGTTATGGTATTAATGCTAGTACTATTGATGAATTAGATAATGCTCTTCGTCCTGTTATTGATGAAATGTTTAACTATGCCCAATTTGCTATTAGTAAAGATTTTATTAATG
>OHDZ01000816.1_pt1 | contig 11008 bp, 6 predicted proteins | sample 1567161 | NCBI WGS metagenome assembly OHDZ01 (sample SAMEA3879525, study PRJEB24766) | human gut metagenome | biome: human-associated habitat; feature: feces | place: USA | collected 1985/1987 | reverse complement strand
AATAATTACGGAAATTGTCAGACAGACTTAAAAAAGATACGATAATATGGTAAGATAAAACAGACGATATAAACATCGGAATGTGAGGTTTATAAAATGAATGATACAGGAATCAGACCGGAAGTTATAGAAGAAATCCGAAACCTTGCGCAAAAATATGATATTGAAAAAGTAATTCTTTTTGGTTCAAGAGCGCGAGGTGATTATAAAGAGCGAAGTGATATAGATCTGGCATTTTGCGGTGGTAGCAGTAGTCATTTTATTTTGGATGTAGACGAAACAACTTCAACGTTGTTGGAATTTGATATAGTGGACTTGGATAAGCCTGTAAGAAAAGAATTGTTGGAATCAATAAAAAGAGAGGGAGTAGTGCTATATCAAAAAATTTGAGAAGGATATTGGTATTTCGAAAGGAGATGAGCAAGCATGACTGAATCACTTAAACTACCGGTGGGAATAGAGAGCTTTGAGGAGATCCGTTCAGACGGATATTACTATGTCGATAAGACAAAGCTGATTGAACAGTTGGTTGACAGCCGGGGAAAAGTCAACCTTTTTACCAGACCGCGTCGTTTTGGCAAGACTCTCAACATGAGTATGCTCAAATCTTTCTTTGAAATTGGAGCAGCTTCTGAATTATTTGATGGTCTTTATATATCGCACAACAAAAAATTGTGTGATGATAATATGGGTAAATATCCTGTGATATTTCTGTCTTTAAAGAATGTGGAAGGACTAGATTTTCAAGCTGCAAAGTATCAGATGATAGAGATAATTGCAAAGGAAGCTAAGAGATTTGTATATTTGAAGAATAGTGACAGGCTGGACATTGACGATAAGTCGACGTATGCTTCTTTAATTCGATTAGAGGATGGCAGATATGAAATGAGAGATGAGGCACTGTATGCTTCGCTTCAAACTTTATCTGAGCTGTTATATAAGCATCATGGCAGAAAAACGGTTATTTTAATAGATGAATATGATGTTCCACTGGATAAGGCATTTCAAAATGGCTATTATAAAGAGATGGTTTCTTTGATAGGTGCCATATTCGGAAAAGCATTAAAGACAAATGAGGCATTGGATTTTGCTGTCTTAACAGGTTGTCTTCGTGTTTCAAAAGAAAGTATTTTTACAGGATTGAATAATTTCAAGATTTTATCTATTACTGATACAAGATTTGATGAACACTTTGGATTTACGGATGATGAAGTAGAGCGTTTGCTGGCATTTTATCATGTGGAAAACAGGTTTGCGGAGACAAAGGAATGGTATGATGGTTATCATTTCGGAAATGTCGATGTATACTGTCCGTGGGATGTAATCAATCATGTTGACCGAATAAAAGATGATCCAATGGCCGGACCGGAAGCGTATTGGATTAATACAAGCGGAAATGAGCTTGTCAAGAGGTTTATAGATAAGGCGGGTAAGACAACCAGAGATGAAATTGAGCGTTTGATTGCGGGAGAAGCAATAGACAAGCAAATCCGTCTGGATATGACATATGACGAAATAGACAATAATATCGATAATCTATGGAGTGTCCTGTTTACAACAGGTTATCTGACATATACAAAGATAAGTGAGGACAAAAAATATAGCCTTGTAATTCCGAATAGGGAGATTAAAGAGGTATTTAAGCTGCAGATACAGGAGTGGTTCAGGAATAAAATATTTTCCAATACCGAGCAGTTGCAGGACTTTTGGAAGGCTTTCAAAGAGGGAAATACACAGATAATAGAAATGTATTTAAACAAGGTGCTGAGCAATTCGGTGAGCGTTTTTGACACAAGAGCGAGAAATGAGGAAAAGGAAAGCTCCTATCATAATCTGCTTATTGGCATTTTGAGCGGCAATGAGGACTGGCTGGTAAAGTCAAATGTTGAGGCTGGCGAGGGCTTTGCAGATATTATTGTGGAGACAGATGATCCGGATGAAGGAATTATTGCAGAGCTTAAATATACAAAAGATTTTAAAGCTATGGAAAAATCCTGTGAAAAGGCTCTGAAACAGATAAAGGATAGAAGATATCAGGAATATTTGTTAAATGATAATCGACAGAATATCATGTATTATGGAATTGCATTTTGCAGGAAGAGATGCAAAGTGCTTGTAGAAAGATAAAAGGGGTGATTACATGGAAACAAATTTTGATTACCTTTTAAAGAAAGAAGAATACGCAGATTTTGCAAAGCAGGCTGTTGAGGCAGAGAAAAGTCTGTCAATTTCACCGGCCACTTGTGCCATTTTGTCGAGGCGTGCACTTGAGCTTGCAGTGAGGTTTGTTTTCTCATATGACGCGGAGCTTTCACTTCCGTACAGAGATAATGTATCAAGTCTCATTCATGAGCCAACGTTTAGAAGGATAATTGAGCCAAGGCTGTTTCCAATGCTCAAATATACTATTCATCTGGGAAATGTTGCAGTTCATACCAACAACAATATAGGCAGGGATGAAGCAATAATAGCGCTTCGTGATTTGTTTGAGTTTTGCGATTGGATTGATTATTCGTATTCGAGGGAATACGATGAGAAAACCTATGATGAGTCGATTCTTGCAAGCGGTAATGAAAAGCGTATAAAGGCCGATGAGCTTATGAAGCTGTATGAGAGCTTAAGCAGTAAGGATAAAAAGCTCGAGAGCGTATTGAAGGAGAATGAAGAGCTCCGCGAGCAGATGGCAAAGAAGCGTAGTCAGAATGTAAAGACAAGGGAGTTCCATGTAGATAAGATAAGCGAGGCAGAAACTCGCAAGAGATATATAGATGTTGCCTTAAAGGAGGCAGGCTGGGTTATTGGCAGAAATGTTACGGAGGAGGAGCCGGTTACTGGAATGCCGAACAGCACAGGAACAGGGTATGTGGATTATGTTCTGTGGGGAAAGGACAATCTGCCACTTGCTGTGGTTGAGGCTAAAAAGGCTTCTGTGGATGCTATGGTAGGAAGCCAGCAGGCGAAGCTGTATGCTGACTGCTTGCAGAATAAATACAATAGACGCCCTCTTATTTTCACAACAAATGGATTTGAATTTTTCTATACAAATGATTATATGGGATATCCAAGGCGTGAGGTTTCAGGCTTTTTCACACAGGAGGAGCTGCAGCTTGAGATGGATGGACGCACTTCAAGGATTCCGCTTGAAAATATACGGATAAGCGATGATATTACCAACAGACCGTATCAGAAGGAGGCTGTAACCGCAGTCTGCGATGCCATCATAAATAAGCACCGCAAGATGCTTATAGTGCAGGCCACAGGTTCAGGAAAGACAAGAGTGAGCATTAGTATTGTTGATGTATTACGGCGTCACAATTATGTGAAAAATATTCTGTTTCTCGCAGACAGAAAAGCTCTTGTGAAGCAGGCAAAAAACAATTATACGAATCTGCTTCCTGATTTGTCCTGTTGCAATCTGCTTGACAATAAAGATGACCCTGAGTCGTGCAGGATGATTTTTTCTACATATCCGACGATGATGAATGCCATAGATGAGAGGAAAAACAAATATGGTGAGAAGCTCTTTAGTCCGGGGCATTTTCAGCTCATAATCTGCGATGAAGTACACCGTAGCATTTACAAAAAATATCAGGAAATATTTGAGTATTTTGATGCGATGTTACTTGGTATGACTGCCACTCCAAAGAATGAAATCGACAAAAATACATATGGAGTTTTTGACCTTGAAAGAGGAGTTCCGACATTTGCGTATGAGCTTGAAAAAGCAGTGGAGGAGGGCTATCTGGTCAATTACTCTACACTGGAATATAAGTCAAAAATAATGGAAAGCGGTATTCACTATGATGAGCTGTCAGATGAGGAAAAAGAAGAGTATGAGGATACATTTTCTGATGATGACACTGTAGGCGATGATATATCAGGAGAGGCCGTAAATACATGGCTTTTTAACGCGGATACAATTGATAAGGTTTTAAGAGAGCTTATGGAAAAGGGTTTAAAAATTGAGGGTGGAGACAAGCTTGGCAAGACAATAATTTTTGCCAAAAATTCTTTGCATGCGCAGGCAATAGTCGAGCGTTTTAATAAGCTTTTTCCGGAATATGGAGGAGACTTCATAAAGCGGATAGATTACAGCATAAAGTACAGTGATTCATTGATAGATGAGTTTAGCACAAGTGATAAAATGCCACAGATAGCAGTATCTGTTGATATGCTTGACACAGGAATAGATATTCCGGAGATTTTGAATCTTGTATTTTTTAAGAAGGTAAAAAGCTATGCCAAGTTCTGGCAGATGATTGGAAGAGGAACCAGGCTTTGCCCTAATCTGCTTGGAGAAGGCATGGACAAAGAAAGATTTCTCATATTTGATTTCTGTAACAATTTTGAATATTTCCGCGTGAACAAAAATGGAGCGGAGAATGGCATAACAGAATCACTCAATGAGAAAATATATAACACAAAAGCCCAGATTGTCAGAGAGCTTCAGGCACCGGTATACAGTAGTGATGAGGTATACGCAGATTACAGAAAAAGTCTTGTGGATGATTTAAAGGAGGATGTAATTGGCTTAAATGGCGATAGCTTTATGGTGAAAAGACATCTGCGTTATGTGGAGTTTTTCAGGGCTTCATCATCGTGGGATAATCTGGAGACAATAGAGATTTCAGATATCAGGGAGCATATTGCGCCTCTTATCAGGCCTAAAAAGGAAGATGAGCTGGCGCGAAGATTTGACTATCTGGTATACAGTATAGATCTTGGGCTGCTGCAGAGCAAAAGCATACAAAGTCCGGTGAATATAGTGGTTCAGACGGCAGAAAAGCTGTCTGCAAAATACTCAATCCCACAGGTGGAAAAGAAAAAGGAGATTATCGAAAAGGTTCAGACAAATGAGTTTTGGGATAAAGTTACGATAATAGAGCTTGATACAGTAAGAGAAGCTCTAAGAGGTCTGTTGCAGTACCTTGACAGGCAGGTACGGCCAATATATTATACAAATTTCACGGACTCTATAACAGATGGTACACCGGGTGAACCTTTATATGGTGGAAATGACTTGAAAAATTATCGTAAAAAAGTCGAATTTTACCTGAAAGAGCATAGTGACAAATTGTCAGTATATAAGCTGAAAAACAATAAAAAGCTGACAGAAACGGATCTAAAGGAATTGGAACGAATCCTGTGGACAGAGCTTGGTTCAAAGGAAGATTATGTAAAGGAATACGGAGAGACACCGATAGGCAGATTAGTACGAAAAATAGTCGGTGTAGATAGAGCAGCAGTAAACGAAGCCTTCAGTTGTTTTATGTCAGAAGAGCGCTTGAACATAAATCAGATGAGATTCGTAAATTTGATAGTGGACTATATAGTAGCAAATGGAAATATCGAAGATAATAAAGTATTGATGGGTGAACCATTTAAATCAGTTGGAAGTATCACAACTCTTTTCAAAGATGATATGAGTACCGCAAAACAGATAATGGAGATAGTGAACCAGATAAAGCGTAACTCTGAAGAAATTGCCTGATGTATAGCGAAGCTGTTTAGATACTGTAGATTTATGCACATGAAACACAGAAAATGGAAGAGGATGTGAAAAAACTCAATCGAGTTTTTTCACATCCCCTTTTTTTGAGCTTATATATTAGCATCTCCTGCAGACAGGTTGTGGAAGCATAATAAATTTGCAAAAATTATATTTAATTCTATAAAGCACTTGACATAGTTACTAAGAGTTACTATAATAAGCACATAAAGTAAATATAAGAAACGCAGAAAGTAATTATAGGAGTTAAACACATGAATAAAGTAGATGTAAATGGATTAACAGAACGGGAGTTTTTAGCAGAATATAAGCCGGGCGATTATGACAGACCATCGGTTACAGTTGACATGATGGTGCTTCGTATGAAGGAAGACTTAAGCTGTATGCAGGTGCTTCTGATAAAGAGAAAGGCTCATCCGGAGATAGACAAATGGGCGCTTCCAGGCGGATTTATTAACATAAAGGAATCAGCATATGAAGCAGCGTGCAGGGAGCTTAAAGAGGAAACAGGTCTTACAGACATTTATCTTGAGCAGCTCTATACCATGAGCCAGCCGGACAGGGACCCTCGTATGAGAATTATTGATATTGCATACATTGCACTGCTTCCATATGGATATGAGCAGTCTGCCGTTGCGGGTGATGACGCAAAGGATGCCAGATGGTTCGATGTGAAATTTGCAGATGAAAAACTTGAGTTTGCAAACGACTTGATTAAAATTGAATACTCCCTCAGGTCTGAGAAATTTAAAAATGGTGTAATCACAGTGGAAAACTTTGTTCCGGTCAGCGTATCAGACGAAAAGCTTGCTTTTGACCATGACCAGATTATACTGGAAGGACTTATGAGGATAAGGAATAAGGCTGAGTATACAGGCATTATGTTTAACCTTGTGCCGCGTGAGTTTACCATTCCGGACCTGCTTAAGGTGTTTGAGGTTCTTTCAGGAAAGGAAGTTCATCCAAAGGTGTTCCGTGAGAAGATTGCAGGACAGCTTGTTTCACTTGACAGGTCGCAGAGACCTATTGTCGGAAGAAAACCGGCTGCTGTGTACAGATATGTTGACCTTAACATGGATGAACGTAAACTGGTTAAAGTGCAGAAGAAATATAAAAACGGTGTGATACTCACAAGGGCACAGCCATTCCATAACGGACACCTTAACATGATAAAACAGGCCGCATCGGAGTGCGAAAATCTGCTTGTTGTGATAGGCAGTGCAAACAAAAGCTATACAAAGAGAAATCCGTTTCCAATTGAATACAGAAAAAGACTTGTTGAAAACGTACTGCAGGAAGAGGATTTAAGCGGTGCAGATGTAAATGTTATGACCTTATCAGACTGGAGCATGGAGGATGCAGCCCAGTATGTAAAGGAATGGGGTTCTTTCTTCTATTACAACATAGCTAATGAAATTGGAGAGAAAAGCTTTACATTCTATTACAACGACGACCCGAAGATTGCGGAAAACTGGTTTACAGATGATATTTTAAAGAATGTGACCATCAGAAACCTTGGCAGAAGCGATGTTGAGATTTCAAGTACAATGATCAGAGATTTGCTGTATAAGAAAGATTATGACAAAGTCAAGGATCTGGTTCCGCGATGGATGTGGAAGGATTTAAAGCAGCTTGGAAAAATCCTTATGGATGCAACAAATGATGATTATATGATGTAGGAGGAAATGATTATGGCAAAGAAAATTTTAGTAGTAGTGGATGCACAGAATGACTTTATTACAGGAGTTCTTGGAAACAAGGAGTGTAACGTGGCAACAAATGTTATTGCAGATGAAATCAGGTCAGGAAAATATGATGACGTGATATTCACAAGGGATACGCATGATGAAAACTATCTGAATACTCAGGAGGGAAGAAAGCTTCCGGTAGCTCACTGTATTAAAGGGACAAACGGATGGGAAGTAGACGCTCGTCTTAAAGCAGCAATGAAGGAGCGTGGAGTTGACTGTGATGATATGACTTATATTGACAAGCCGACGTTTGGCAGCAAAGAGCTTGGCGAACTGCTTGCGGGATATGACAACAGCGATACAGAGATTTATTTCTGCGGATTCTGCACGGGAATATGCGTAATCAGCAACGTAGCGATTGCAAAGACGTTCTGTAAAGATGCAGAGGTGTCCGTGATAGAAAATGCCTGTGCCTGCGTAACGCCTGAAAGTCATAAGACAGCAATAGAAGCAATGAAAATGATTCAGGTCAATATTATATAGAAAGCCATTTATTAAAAATGTTTCTGACATACTAATAGTGTAAGAAATGGGAGGAGAATATTATGAAATTAAACCAGATAATCACAAGTCTTTTAGAGACTGATATGTATAAATTCAGCATGGGTCAGACAATATTCCATCAGTTTACGGATTACAAGACCACATGGACATTCAAGTGCAGAAATGAAGATGTGCATTTTACACAGAAAATGGTGCAGGAGATAACAGAACAGATTAAGGCTTTCTGTAAGCTTCGGTTTACAGAGGATGAGCTTGCATATCTTGACAATATCAAATGGATCAAAGGCTCTTATGTTGATTTTCTTCGTCTCTGGCAGCCGCGTTTTGAGGATTTTGAGATAGGAACAGATGCACCTTGTGGCTTGTCTATCGAGGCAAAAGGAACATGGCTTAACACTTCAATGTATGAGATTCCGACACTTGCCATTGTAAATGAAGTGTATTTCAGAATGGCATATGACTATGATAAGCTGCTTGACAGCTTTAAGAAGCGTTTGGATGCAAAGTATGAGAATTTAAAGAACGGACACTGGTACGCGGGTACATTCTCAGAGTTTGGTCTCAGAAGAAGACTTTCTGCTGAAGCGCAGGAGCTTGCAGTGCAGAAGTTCGCACATTTAAACGACACCCTGCACAGTTCATCAAAGTTTGTCGGCACATCAAATGTGTATCTTGCAAAGAAGTACGGACTTACACCTGTAGGCACCATGGCTCATGAGTGGATTATGTGCACAGGACAGGGCAATCACAGGCACAATCCGGCATATTCAAACTGGTATGCTCTCGATGCATGGATCAAGGAGTATGGAGTATTAAACGGTATTGCGCTTACTGACACAATCACAACAGACTGTTTCCTGCGTGATTTCCAGCTGACCTATGCGACACTTTTCTCAGGAGTGCGTCATGACAGCGGAGACCCGTATGAGTGGGGTGAAAAGATGATTGCTCATTACAAGAGCCTTGGAATTGACCCAAAAACAAAGACACTTTTATTCAGCGACAGTCTTGATTTTGAGCGTGCTGACAAGCTCTACAGACATTTCTGCAAGGAAACAAATGTAGCTTTCGGTATTGGCACATACTTAAGCAATGATACAGATGTTCCTGCACTCAATATCGTCATGAAAACCACAATATGCAATGGTATGGATGTAGCGAAGATTTCTGATACACCCGGCAAGGGGATGTGCAAAAATCCGGATTATGTGGATTACTTAAACCGCTGCATTGATTACAGGATGAAAAATGACCGCTAGGAGGAAATGTCATGAATACAGGATTTTACCGTGTTGCCGCATCGTCCCCTGAGATTTATCTCGGGGACTGCGTGAACAATGCTGACAATATCATACACATTGCAGAGTCACTTGCAAAAAAGGATGTGCAGCTTGTGGTTTTTCCGGAGCTGTGTATTACGGGATATAGCTGTGCAGACATGTTTTTGAGAAAAGAACTGCTCGCGCAGGCTCAGCAAGAACTGGACAGGATTAAAACAGCATTGCAGGATTTAAGCATCCTTGTATGCGTGGGACTGCCGATAGAAGATGAAGCTGGCAGACTTTTCAACTGTGCTGCATATGTACACAGCGGAGAAATTGTTGGAATTGTGCCAAAAACATATATTCCCAACTATGGTGAATTTTATGAGAAACGCTGGTTTACAAGCGCAGACAAGAGGTTATCAGATGAGATTACTTTAAATTATGTCGCAAACAGACCAACAGTACCTTTTTCTCCGAATATTATTATCAAGGATCTGAGAGGCGCAATTGTCGGTACTGAGATTTGTGAAGATTTATGGGTAAGTGCGCCTCCGAGCGGGGAGCTTTGCAAAGCCGGTGCAAATATCATTATAAATCCATCAGCAAGCAATGATGTAATCGGAAAAAGAGAATACAGGCGCAGTCTTGTGGCGATGCAGTCAGGAAGATGCCGTGCCGGATACGTGTATGCGTCAAGCGGTGCAGGAGAGAGCAGCACGGATCTGGTATTTTCCGGCCACTGCATCATAGCTGATAATGGCAGAATAGCTGGTGAGACGTCAGATTATTCAAAACGTATGAATAAAAAGGTATCAGAAGATGATGTGATGAGCTCTGGTTTTGTGATAAGTGAGATAGATATTGATCGCTGCATGAATGACCGCCACAGATACAACAGCGATTCATGGGCTGATATGCCGGATGTGATAAAAGTAATTTTAAATGGTGAAAACCGGATGAAGGATTATCAAATATGGCCAAAGAAAGTTAATCCGTATCCGTTTGTACCAAGTGATAAAAACAACCGAAAAAACCGCTGCATGGAGATTTTGTCGCTTCAGGCAAAAGGTCTGGAACAGAGACTCATATCCACCGGAATAAAAAAGGTTGTTCTTGGAATATCCGGCGGTCTGGACAGCACACTTGCACTTTTGGTATGCTGTGATGCATTTGATGCACTTGGCATTTCCAGGAAAAATATCTATGGTATTACAATGCCGGGATTTGGAACTACATCTACTACAAAAACAATTGCTGACAGGCTTATGGAAGAATTTGGAGTGACAGCCGTGGAAGTTAATATTGAGGCTGCATGCAGACAGCACATGAAGGATATAGGACATCCGGATGATGTTTTTGACGTGACATATGAAAACATTCAGGCCAGAGAGCGTACACAGGTATTATTCGATTATGCAAATATGGTAGGTGGACTTGTAATCGGCACAGGTGATATGTCAGAGCTTGCACTTGGCTGGTGCACCTACAACGGTGACCATATGAGCAATTATGCTGTGAACTGCAGTGTACCAAAGACACTTGTTAAATACATTGTACAGGCTTATGCCAGCGAGTGCGCGTCAACGGATGAAATGAAAAATGTGCTTTGCGAAATAGCAGACCTGCCTATTTCTCCTGAACTACTGCCGCCGGATAAAGACGGTAACATAGCACAGAAAACAGAGGAGAGCATCGGCAAATATGACCTTCATGACTTCTTCCTTTATCATTTTCTGCGTAATGGAGAAAGCCGGGAGCGAATATTAAAACTTGCAGAGATTGCTTTTGCAAATGTAAGTAAGGGGGAAATAGAAAAGACTCTGGAAACATTCTTTACGCGTTTCAGGCAGCAGCAGTTTAAGCGTTCATGCATACCTGACGGACCAAAGGTGGGAACTGTTTCATTATCTCCTAGAGGTGATCTGAGAATGCCAAGCGATATGGTGGAATTGTATTAGGTCGAAGTGCAAAAAGATGAA
>OHDZ01000806.1_pt1 | contig 11118 bp, 7 predicted proteins | sample 1567161 | NCBI WGS metagenome assembly OHDZ01 (sample SAMEA3879525, study PRJEB24766) | human gut metagenome | biome: human-associated habitat; feature: feces | place: USA | collected 1985/1987 | reverse complement strand
CCATGAGGTGGAATCATGCGGTCGAAGGTCAGCTTCTTGGTCAAGCCATGATAGAGGTTGCTGTTCTCTTCCTTCTGCGGATACACCTCCTTGGTCAAGGTCAGTTTCTCTTCCTGGTCGGAAGAAACAGTTCTTACTTGCTCAGTCTTTACAGACTTCTGCGCTTTTTTCTTGCCTGTCTTCTGCGCTGATGCAGTGCAGGCTACGCCCAGCATAAGGGCGAACATGATTGTTGTCTTCTTCATTTTGGTTTGCTTTTAATTAAACTTTTGGATTAAGTGGTATAAATGTTGTTGCCTTTCGGCTAATCTTCCTCTTGGTAGAGCATGACCCTGTAGCCAGCCTTCAGGTGTATCTTGACGGTACGCATCTTCTTGGAGATATACTGCGACACGCCTTGTATGACACCTTTTCCCAAGTCGGAGGCAAGCTGTGCCCCAGCATTGGAGGAAATGTTGATGCTGCTGTTCAGCGAGCTTCCCATGTTGGCACCCACTTCCTTGGCTGCGTCAACCTCCATCGACTTCGGAATGAAGATGCCCTCCTGACCGTCATTGTCATAGACGGCAAGCTCAATCGGGATAATCATGCCGTTGTGCTCAATGGACTTCAAGGCTATGGAAAGCCTTTCGCCTTGCAATCGTGCCACTCCGACAATGACAGAATTTCGTGGTATCTCCCTATTGCCGATACGCATGGCTTCCAGCAGTCTCAACCTTACTGCCTGTCCGTCCGTTATGGTCTGGTTGCCGTGGATGCAGGCAGAAATCGTGTTTTTGTCGGAAACACCACCTCTTCCGATGGCGGTATTGAACCTTGCCGAAGCCTTTTCCGAGTAAGAGGCTGCAAACTCCTCGTTACTCATGGGGCGGTTCAAGGACGAGACTACACGCCTTTGCACTTGCCTTACAGGGGAAACCTTGGCTTTCTTGCCCTTGGTGACAGCTTCCTTGTTTTCCTCTGTTGCAGTTTTTGCCGATGAAGGACTTGCCGCATAGGCATTTCCACCAGGCATGTACTTTGCCGCAAGTTGATAGGACTTCTCCATAAGGGCGACTTGCTCGTCCATATTGGAACGCTTGTTTTCCTGCTGCATCATGCTTGCCTCCAGCTCGTCAAGACGTTTCCTCAACTCAGCATCTTCGCTGCTTCCCCCTTGCTGTGGCTGTTCATAGAAACCGCCCAAGGTTGTGTTCAAGGTTTGGTATGCCTCGGCAGACGAGCGGATGGCATCCGCCTCCTGTCTTTCCGCTTTGGTAGGCTGTCCACCAGACTGCATCAAGTCAAAGTCCTTGTCCTGCCCCGATGCCGTGGAGTCCATGCTTGGCATGTACTCACCAAGAGTGTTCATTACTCTGCTTTTCTCCTTTTGTTTGTTGGCAAGATCCTCCTTGGAGTATGCCTTGCGCTTGTCTGCCTCTACATCTGTCTTCTCCGCATCGGGCATTTCCATGTTGAATCCCTTGCTGCCTTTCTCACCCTCTGATGCAGACGGCTTGAAGATAAGCCATAGCACCAGACCGCAGACGAGGAACATGCACGGTATGGCAATCATTTTGTTACGCTTGATACGCTGTTCTTCGGTCAAAGGCTTCTTTTCCTTTGGAGCCTTATCCGGCTCCACCTTGTCATTCTTCTCTTTCTCCATGTATCAATTCATTTTGGTTGTTCACTTGCTGCCCCTTGTCGGTAGGCAACTTTACACTCTCAATATGCTCAACCTCTATATTTGAGGTCTTGCCGTTTCCGAAGTTGATGATGGCTGAACCTATCATGTAAAGGCTACAGAGGGCAAACAAGCCGAACATGACGAGCACGACTTTCAGTCTCACCCTTGGCGGAAGGGAATCCAGCCTGTCACGCAGTCTTCCCTTCATACCATTCACCTTTTCTTGGATTGTCTTTATCGGATTTTCCATTCTTGCTATTTTTATCGTTCTACTGTACTGATGTCCCTGTTCTCCACAATGGTGAAACCTTCAATGGTAAAACCATTCGGGTTATCGTCGGAGCGTGTGGCGTTCACCAACCTGCATACGGTGACAAGACTTCTCTCCGTCACATTGCTCTCTCGGAGTATCACCTGCCGTGCGTAGGTCTTGGCTTGATAAGGGTAGTTATCAAAATTACAGACCACGCTGTCAACTTGCAGCGACTGGTTGATGTTTCCCGCAATGAGTCTGTTGTAAAAACCTTTCTCCGCAAAGTCCTGGTAATAGTTGTATGCGCTCTTGTCTGCCAACAAGAACAGCTCATGAAAGCGTCTCACGTGTTCCCTTGCCTCGGCAGGTCTGTTCTGTGACAGGTCTTGCGAGAGGGCGAGCATCAGCGACTTGCCTCCATCAAGGACGTATATCTTCTCGCGCTGCTTTTCCGCCGAAAGGGCGCCGTCCCATGCGACGGTGACGCTGTAGGCCGTGCCCGGCGTATAGTTGTTGGCCCTGCGCGGATCGGAATAGGCGGTCGGCGCGGCCGTGCCGGCGATGTAGGACGTGTAGTTTTCGGCCTGATACTGCTCGAACGAAAGGCGGATGCCCTCTTCGTAGAGCGTCTTGGCGTCGCCCGTCACGTCCCATCCGTTGACGGCCATTTCGGCCTTCAGGAAGGCCACTTCGGCGGCGTTCATCCACATGAGCCGGTCGAGGGCGTTGGTTTTCGGAAGCGAATAGTAGTCCTTCCACTGGCTGGAGGAGTAGGCGCCTACGCGCGAGCCGTGGTACTCGCTGTCCCGGACCGCAGGGTTGAAATATTTGGAGAGGCGCGGGTCGTCGAAGCTCTTCATGTAGGTGACGATCTCGGCCGCCGCATGCACGTCGCTGTAATCCTCGACCAGCCAGCGGAGCGGATTCTGGTCGTTGGTCTGGGAGACGTCGAGCGAGGCGTTGTCCGCGTTCGATTCGATCACGCCGTAGGGGTGCGCGACGGCCTCTTCGGCATATCGTTCGGCATCGGGCGACACGTTCGAGATGCGCATGGCCAGACGGAGCTTGAGCGAATTGGCGAACCGGATCCATTTGGCGAGGTTGCCGTTGTAGACGTAATCCGCCGACGCGGCTTCTGCGACCACGTCCGTTCCGGCGAGGGTGATGTAGGTCTCCAGCACGTTCACCGCATGGTCGAGGTCTTCGAGCATGAAGCCGTAGACGGCCTCCTGCGACTGGTAGGGAGCGGTCAGGTCGTCGTTGTTCTCCATCGTGCGGTAGGGAATGGGCCCCTGAATGTCGGTGACGCGCTGCATGGCCGCCACGCGGATGATCTGGGCGAGCGCCATGCGGTAGTCGTCTTCCGGCTCTTCGAGTTCGGCCTTGATGGCCCGCCAGTTGCTGTAAATGTTGGTCATGGGTACCTCGTAGGGAGGATTGGCCCAGTCGTTGGCGATTCGGTAAAAGGCGAACATGCCGGTGTTCCATCCCGCATCGGTCGATTTGGCGTAGGCGAAGTAGCGGCCGTAGGCGCCTCCCGACACGTTTTCCACGATCTGATATTGGTTCTTGACGGTGGGAATCACGTTGTACTGCATGCTTTTGATGTAGTCCCAGACGTCGCGGTCTATCGTGCTCGGCTGGTCGGGGTTCCGGTTGTAGGTTTCGAAATTGCCCGTGCAGGACAATGCCGCCAAGGCGACGGCGCCGAACAACAGTCTGTTTATGATGTTCATGTATTTTCTCATAACGGTCTTAAGGCTTGGTTAGAACTTAAGTTGGACATTGAAACCGAGGCTTCGCAGGCTCGGCTGCATGAAGTAGTCGATACCTTGGAGCTAGGAACCGGTGGAGGCCGTGAGTTCGGGGTCGAACGGGGCCTTGCAGTAGATCATCCAGAGGTTGCGCCCTACGAGCGATGCGGTCAGCTTGACCCGGTCGCCCATCCATTTCTTCGGGAAGGTATATCCGATGCTCATCTCCTGAAGGCGGACGTTCGTGGCGCTGTAGGTGTAGTGGGAGAGCAGCTGCCCCAGACCGACGGTCTCGTAGTAGTGCTGCGCGTCGATCCTGCCGTTGTTGATGGGCACGCCGCCGGCGTCGCGCGCATCGGCGCTCGCCTTCGAGACTCCGAGTCCGTCGAGGAATCCTTGGGTGGGCGATACCACGATGCCGCCGAAGCGTGCGGAGAAGAGCAGCGAGAGGTTGATGCCCTTGTAGGAGAAATCGTTGCGGAAACCGGCGTTGTAGTCGGGCAGCACCGAGCCGAGCTTGATGCGCTCGTCTGTGACCATCAGCTTCGGGTCGTTGGGGTTGATGTAGATGTAGCCGTTCTCGTCGAGCCGCAGGTCTCCGTAGGCGTACAGGTCGCCCATGGTGCCGCCTTCGGTCATGATGAAGTTGGCGCCGCCCATGCTGGCCACTTCATACTCCTTGAGCGTGTAGTATTTGTCCGTCTGCGGGTCGTAGTAGTTGTTCATCAGCTCGACGACCTTGTTCTTGTTGTGGCTGAGCGTGAGGCTGGAGCTCCACGAGAAGTCCCTCCATGTCTTGTCGTATCCGATCGAAAGCTCGAAACCCTTGTTTTCGACGTTGCCCGTCTGCGCGTACATGTTTTCGTAGCCGGCCGAACCAGACAGGGGCACGAGGAAGGTCTGGTGTTTGGTGTTGGACTTGTAGTAGGTGAAGTCCAGCGAGAGCGAATTGGCGAACAGCCGGGCGTTCAGACCCACCTCCCACGAGGTCGTGTTCTCCGGGCGGAGATTCTGGATTGGTCTGGTGGCGCTCGTGGACCACGAACCCTGCTTCCATTTGTAGGTCAGGTAGGAGATGCCCCAAGGAATGGGGCTGCCCACTTCGGCCCACGAAGCCCGCACCTTGAGATAGTCGATGAACGAGGGGAGCTTCACCATTTCGTGAATCAGGCCCGAAAGGCCGACCGAGGGGAAGCAGTACGACAGGTTGTTCGTGTAGGCCAGATTGGAATGCCATTCGTTGCGGACCGTGGCCGTGAGGTAGAGCATGCCCCTCCATCCGGCCTCCACGCTTGCGAATACGGCCTGCTCCTGTTCGCGTTTGCGTTCCTGAAGCCGTTGGCCCGATGCGCCGTAGGGGTTGGTGTTGGTCAGCGAGAAGAAGTTGGGCAGTTCGAGCGGACCGCGCGCTCCGGCGATGCTGGAGAGCTGGTCGGAGATGCTGGCGCCGACATTGGCGAAGAGCGAGAACTGCTCCCAGTGCTTGTTTACGGTGGCGATGAAGTCACCGTAGCGGTGGGTGTCCTCCTCTTTGGTGAATTCGAAGAATCCGTTGTCGCCGCCGGCGAACAGCGGGTCGGTCGATGCGTAGAGCTTGCGCGACGATTCGCCGACGCTCAGGTCGGCTTTGGCGCGGCCGGCGAGGGTGAGCCAGTCGGTCACCTTGTAGGTGAGGCTCGCGTTCATCATGGAGCGCCGCCGCTTGTTGTTCTGGACGTTGCGGTGCATCATCCACAAGGGGTTCTGCATGTCGAGCGCGCCGCGGCCCCACGCCCAGTTCTGCACGTAGCGTTTTTTGTTCGAATCATAGATCTCGAACATCATCAGATCCTCGACGCTTTCGCCGCGCGGGTAGGTGTAGAGCGAGGTCAGCGGGTTGAAATAGCGTCCTGCCGAGAGCATGTTCTGGTCTTCGGTCTCCACGTAGCTGAAGCCTGCGTCCAGCGTCATCCGATCCTGCAGGAACGAGGTCGTGTTGCGGACCGTGACGGAGTATTTGTCGTATGAGTTGTTGGGCAGGATACCGTTGGCATAGACGTGCATCAGCGAAGCGTAGGTCTGATTCTTCTCGTTACCCACGGAGATGCTGGCGTTGGTCTGCGTGTTGGCCGCCGTGTTGAAGAAATCTTGCGGGTTATAGGACGAAGGGGTCGCCAGTACCCCCCCCCAGCTGGAGTAGGTTCTCGGCTGGTTGCCGTATTTGGTTTGGAACTCAGGCATTTTGAGCGGCGAGGAGAAGGTCGTCTGGTTGGAGAACGAAATCTGGGGCCGGCCGGTCTTTCCCTTCTTGGTGGTGATCACGATCACGCCGTTCGCCGCGCTCGATCCGTAAAGCGCCGCCGCCGAGGGGCCGGTGAGCACGGTCATGGATTCGATGTCGTCCGGGTTGAGGTCCGTGAGACCCTCGCCGCGGGGCTGCGACTCGAACTCGCTCTTTATCTCGCCGTTGTTATTGTTGAAGAGGGGAATGCCGTCCACCACGTAGAGGGCGTTGTTGCTGCTGCTGATGGATTTCAGACCGCGAAGCACTACGCGGGTGGCGCCGCCGATGCCCGACGCCGACGAATTGATGACCGCGCCTGCGATTTTACCGTTCAGCGAATTCATCAGATTGACGTCCTTCACGATGCTGATATCCTCCGAACTCACCTGCTGGGCGTTGTAGCTGAGCGCCTTTTCCGAGCGCTTGATGCCGAGGGCCGTTACGACCACGGCGTCTACGGCCTGCGACTCTTCGTGCAGCGTGAAATCGATCTGCGTGCGATTCCCCACGGTGACCTCTACGGGGCGGAAGCCCAGATAATTGACGACCAGCACGGCGTTCCCGGCCGAGGGGGATATCTGCAGCGAGTAGTCTCCGTCGGCTCCGGTGCTCATGCCGACGGTCGTCCCTTTGACGATGACGGCCGCTCCGACAACGGGGTTTCCCTGTGCGTCGAGAACCTTGCCGGAAACGAATCGGGGGTGTGCGCTCACCTCTTTGCGGACCGCCGAGAGCACGACGTTCGAGGCGTCGATGCGGTAAGCCACGTCGGTTCCTTTGACCATCTGCGTCAGTGCGGTCTCGACGGAGGCATCCGTGCAGGAGACGCTGACCTTCTGGGAAATGTTCACGTTCGTGTCGATGGCGAAGAGATAACTGGATTGTTTTTCGATGGCGTCAATCACCCGTTCCATCGGAACGTCCGCCATCGTGATCGTGATCCGGGGCGGTGCCGGCTGGGCAAAAGCCGCGACGGATGACAAAGATAGAGATACAGCAAATAGCAGCGAATATAAACTCCTGAGGGTTTAAGTAGGTTTTACGCCTGAAGAATGTACCTATGGATGCGCCAACATTCATAGGTTTTCTTTTTTTATCAGGACTTGATACGGAAGAAAAGGGTTCTCGGTTACTTTCTCATAGGCATCGGGCTGTTGGGTTCGTACTTCATTCGTTATCTGATATAGAGCGTATTGGTCGTAATATCTCGTTCGTACCTGAAATCGGCCGCGTGCTGCAGCACCGCGAGGGCGTGGTCTATCCCTTCGCTGATGCGGAGCTTGCATCGCTGGAACTCGATCTGGGGCAGGTCGTCGCGCAGAATTTCCACGTTGATGTCGTAGCAGCGTTCGAACTTGGCCATGACCTCCTCGAACGTCATTCCCGTTATGCAGAGGATGCCGTCCGTCCAGAGCAGTTTGTCGGCGTTCTCCTGCGCGTGAAGCTGCAACTTTCCGTTTTCCAGATGGACCGTCTGGTTCGGCTCCATCGTAATCCGGTCGCTGCGGTCCGTCCGGTTGCAGACCTGAACCTTGCCGCGGAGCAGGTCGGCGCTGAAAATCCCCTTCTCTTCGTTCGCCTCTACGTTGAATTTGGTGCCCAGCACCCTTACGTCGCAGGCGAACGTCTCGACGACGAACGGATGCTGCGGGTCGCTCTTGACGTCGAACATCGCTTCGCCCGTGACCTTCACCCGGCGCTCTCCGCGTGCAAAAACCGCCGGATATTCCAGCGTCGTGCCCGAATTGAGCCATACGGTCGTGCCGTCGGTGAGCGTCATGCTGATGCGCTCGCCGTTGGGTACGAACACGCTCAGTGAATTGTTGGAAGCCTTGCGGTCGAACATCTTCGTAGCTGCGAAATAACTCACTCCGAGACATAAGCACAGGACTGCCGCGATGCGCATGCTCCATGCGCCGATACTGCGCAGCGACGGGAGCGGACGACGCAGGGGTTTCCGGCCTGCGGGGCGGTTTACGCGGGCGGCATTGAGCATATTGTCCAGCCCGTCGAAATATTTCCGGTTGGCCGGGTCGGCGTCGAGCCAGTCCAATACCGTCCTGATTTCGTCTTCCGACGCTTCGTTCTGCAAAAACTTGTACAGTAATAAATCGTCCATCTTCTCTTTTTCTCTCTGTTAGTAGTAATAACAAACAAATGCACCGTGTTAGTAGTGAAACGGTGCATTTATTTGTTTAATAATTTATTTTATTAAATCAAGTTGCTGACAGCCAGTAGTATTATCAGCGTGAAAATATAGTCCTTGAATTCTTCCCTAAGTATTTTCAGCGCCCGCCGCATCTCGAAATTGACGTGGGTGAAGGCGATGTTCAGCTCCTGAGCAAGCTCTTTGTAGCTTTTGTTCTCGTAGCGGCTGCCTTCGAAAATGCGCCGTGTAAGTTCCGGCATCCGGCCGACGGCGCGGTCGAGCATCGTCTGCATCTCCTCCACGAACAGCGTGTCGGGAACGCAGGCCGCCAATGACTGAATGTCGGACTGGATCAGCCGCTGCTGGGTCGAATGCAGCTTTTTCTCGATCTGCAGGTGCAGCAACCTGACCTTCAGGTGGTTCAGGCACTTATTTTTGACGATGGTCAGCACGTAAGCCGGGGCGTTCACATCTTCCGGCAGCCGGTCCCGCTCCTCCCAGAACGCCATGAAACTGTCCGACACCAGATCCTCCGCAATTCCCCGGTCGCGCACGTAACGGTAGGTGACCTCGGTAAACCGGGGATTGTAGTCGGAATACAATCTCCCGAACTCCGCGGAGGTAATGCAGGTTTTGGTCGGTTTCTGGTGCATCGGGGGTAATTAATATGCCAAAATTAAGACTTTTAGTATTATTTGCAAAATCAAAATCCCCCAAATCGAAAACGCTCTGCCTCAAATCGTTGTTGCGGGGCCGCGAAATCTGTTTTTCCGGCCGGAAAGATTTTTGTCCCGCCGCGCGGAAATCGAAAAAAACGGACCGGAAAGATAGGGCGTATCTTTTCCCGGTCCGGATTATAATATAAGTTGTCTGCGGATGCGTCGCGATCTGTCAGACGGTTTTACAAGGCTTCGGCGACCACATAGGTGCTGCCGCCGATGAAGATCATGTCGTCGGCGCCGGCCAGCTCCTTGGCGCGGGCGACTGCGGCGGGAACTTCGGTGACGGTCTCGCCGTGCAGCCCGTAGATCGCGGCTTTGGCGGTAAGCTCGGCGGCAGAGAAGGCCCGTTCGGTCTTCGCCTGCGTGAAGATATAGTGGGCGTCGTGCGGCAGCAGGGGGAGGATATGGGCGAGGTCCTTGTCGCGGACGAAGCCGATCACGCAGTAGAGTTGTTTGTGGGGCGTGGCTTTGAGCTGCCGGGCGACGTAGGCGATGCCGTGAGGGTTGTGGCCTGTGTCGCAGACCGTAAGCGGCTGTTCGCCCAGCTTTTGCCAGCGGCCCATGAGCGAGGTGTTGGCTGCCGTGTCGCGCGCACCTTCGAGGAAGGCGCGGCGGGAGATGGTCAGCGGCGTCTCCTCGTGCAGGAAATCGACCGTTGCGGCTGCCGTGACCATGTTGCGGCGCTGGTAGTTGCCCCCCAGATCGAGATCGACCTCGAAGTTGCGGTTGTCGCGGGTGCGGTGCATGCAGAAGTGTTGGCGGTCGGTTCCGCAGAGGCAGGGCTCGCACGAGAACTCCTGCTCGGCGTAGATGACCTTCGACTTGTTGGCGGCGGCGGTCTGCTCGATGACCTCGTTGTAGCGGGGATCGCTCTCGCCGATGACTACCGGAATGCTCTTTTTGATGATGCCGGCCTTCTCGGCGGCGATTTTCGGCAGCGTGTCGCCCAGCAGCGCCGTGTGGTCCAGCCCCACGTTGGTGATGACGCTCACCAGCGGCACGATGATGTTCGTGGCGTCGAGACGTCCTCCGAGTCCCGTTTCGATCACGGCCACCTCGACGTCGCTCTGCGCGAAGTAGTCGAAAGCCAGCGCGGCGGTCATCTCGAAGAACGACAGCTCCAGCTCGACCATCTTGCCGTGGTGCTTGTCCACGAAGTTCACCACTTTCTGTTTGGGAATCATCTCTCCGTCCACCCGGATGCGTTCGCGGAAATCCTGCAGGTGGGGCGAGGTGAAAAGCCCCGTGCGGTAGCCCGCCTGCTGGAGCACCGATGCGATGATATGCGACACGGAACCTTTGCCGTTGGTTCCCGCCACGTGGATCGTGAAAAAGTTACGCTGGGGATTGCCTATGTGGCGGCAGAACGCGGTGATACGCTCCAATCCCGGCTTGTAGGCCGTCGCGCCTTTGGCTTCGAAGACCGGCAGCGACGAGAAGAGGAATTCGAGGGTCTGGGTGTAATTCATATCGGGTTTCGGGTTTTATTTTACGAGGTAATTTTTCCTTTTGACCCGGTAGGCGATGTAGTAAAGCACGCAGAGCAGTGTCAGGTACTCGGAAATGCGGCCCAGATAGTCGCCGTATCGGGTGTAGAAGGTGAGTTCGGAGTTGAGGGGCACGGCGGCGGAGATCACGCCCCGCTTTTCCCAGCCGAGGGTCTCCCCGATGTCGCCGCGGGCCGATATGAAGCCCGACATGCCGGTGTTGGCCGACCGGGCGATGGCACGGCGGTGTTCGATGGCGCGCAGGCGCGAGATCGTGAAGAGGTGTTTGTAGCCGGGCGTGTCGCCCCACCAGCCGTCGTTCGAGATGATGGCCATGAACTGTGCCCCGCGGCGCACGAAATCGCCGAAGAAATCGCCGTAAAGTCCTTCGTAGCAGATTGCCGGGCCCATGCGCATGCCGGCGTGCCCGAAGGCCGTACCGTGCTGGCCCATGCCGATCTGCCCCACGACGCCGCCCAAGTCGATGACCAGAAACTGCATGAGGTCGAAGATGACCGTCGGGGTGTTTTCCACGCCGATCACCAGCTTGCCTTTGTGGTGCAGCTGCGTGTGGCCTGCGGAGTCGAGTCCCACGGCCGTGTTGAAGTCGTCGTAGTAGCCTTCGCCGTAAGGGTTGCCCTCGGCCGTGCGGGGCTGCAGCCCCGCCGCGTAATAGCGGTTGGTGAAGGCCCCGGTGACGAGCAGCGCCTGCGGATGGCTGCTGCGGAGCGTGTCGGCCAGCTCCTGCCAGAACGGTCCCGGCTCGTTGTCGAACCGGGTCTCGGTGAGTCCCGGTTCCCAGTAATGTCTCGGCACGGCCG
>OHDZ01000799.1_pt1 | contig 11174 bp, 5 predicted proteins | sample 1567161 | NCBI WGS metagenome assembly OHDZ01 (sample SAMEA3879525, study PRJEB24766) | human gut metagenome | biome: human-associated habitat; feature: feces | place: USA | collected 1985/1987 | reverse complement strand
CCGCCCGTTCACCTACCCGGCCGGGAAGGTCAGCATACCGCACGACGCCAAGTCGCGCAACGGAGGCGTGATGTATACCGACTATGCACTGGGGCGGTTCTTCGCCGAAGCGTCGAAACAACCCTGGTTCGCCAATACGATTTTCCTCATCACGGCCGACCACTGCGCATCGAGCGCGGGCCGCACGGAAATCCCGCTCGAAAAATACCATATCCCGGCACTGATCTACGCCCCGGGCTTCGTCGAGCCGCAGCATGTCGGGGGCATCGTTTCGCAGATCGACCTGATGCCTACCCTGCTTTCGCTGCTCAACATGAGTTACGACTCGCATTTCTACGGCCGCAGCATTTACGACGAGGGCTATGTCAACCGCGCGTTCATCGCAACCTACCAGGATCTGGGCTACCTCGAAGGCGACGTGTTCACGATCCTTTCGCCCGTGCGCCGCTTCGAACAGTACCGGGTCGTTCCCACGGAGGACAATCCCCACAACCTCGAACCGATGGAAACGGAAAACCCCGAACAGGTCTCGCGCGCCATCGGCTATTACCAGACTTCGAGCGCGTGGAACAAACGCTGAGTGCCGGTATCTGAAAAAAGGCTGTCTGAGATTTGTCAGACAGCCTTTTTTCGTATGCGGTTCCCGGATACGCTCCCCGGTTTGCGCAGGGTATGAACGCTTATCGGGACACCGCCTCGTCCCGGGGAGGGCGGTATCACTTCACCACCACGTCCCGGTCGGTGTTGAGCGTCAGCTGGTAGGTCGCATAATTGCCCGAGCCGTTGGTAAACTTGGTATAGATGGCCGTCAGGTCAACGACCGAACCGGATACGGGGATTTTGTTGTCGCGGAACTGGCTGTAACCGCTCGTACGCACCACATAATTGCCCGGAGCCGCATTGGTGCCGGAGCCGGTCGCCGCTGCGTCGTAGGTAAACCATGCAGAGCCGTAGAAATAGGTCTCCGCGTTAGCGCCTTCCAGCCTGCGTTTCGTAGCCCAAGTCGCCCACTCGTTGATGTCCGACCAGCCGGGAGAGTTCACGTCGTACGACGTCGAATTCGCAAAATAGTTGGGGAAGGTATTCTTGTATCCCCACGGCGCCGTGCCGAACTTGCTTTCCAGCCCTTCGAAACGCACCAGACGGCCCAGATCGGCATCCGAAATCGCCGTCTTGTAGTTATCCTTGGTAACCACCAGCGTATCCGACTTCAGCATCTGCTGCTGTTCGCCGGAGAAAATGTACTCGTCCTGCATGATCTTGCTCTCGATGTTGTCATTCGAATAGCTGGCGTTGGAGGAGGTCGTACCGATGCTGGTCATACCGCGGTAGTTGCCGAGCACCAGCCCCTGCAGCTTGACGAAAACGATCTGTCCCGCGGGGTGGAAAAGGTAGTTGCCCGTATTGAGCTTAAGCTCGATCGCCGATTCGGACTCCGCATCGTAGAGGTAGACCGATTTATAGACATTGCCGTAACGGTCGGTGGAGATGACCTTGCCGGAGGTGAAAATCGGCTCATCCACCGTCCACGAAGCGACCTCCCCGTCGTTCTTGCCGGGATTCTCGGCTTTGAACTGCGCCTTCAGGTCCTTGATCGATATATATTCCAGCCCCTCTTTCTCGAAATCGGCGCGGGTATATATCTTGGCCGCCTTCGGGTTCCTGTAATCGTTGTAACAGCCAACGAAGAACAGCCCTGCCGCGGCGATCAGAAACAGTTTAGATACTTTGTTCATAATATTCGTGTTTTATTCGTTAGCCGTCAGAAACGGAAGTAGAGATTGAGGTAATAGGTCGTACCGAACATGTAGAAATACTTCGAGTCGAAGGCCTGATAGGTAGTCACCGTCGTCTCGGTGTTCTTCGTCAGACGAGTCTGCTCGTAACCGCCGGTGCGGATGTCCTGATTGTTCAGGATATTCTTGACTTCAAGGCTGAAGCCCAGCGTATACTGGCGGTGGATATACCAGTTCTTGCCGATGCTGGCGTTGAGCGTATAAGCCGAGTCGAACTTCTCCTGACGGCGCAGGTGAGCGATGTCCTCGGCGGTCATGCCGGTGGTAATCACCGCATCGGTGCGATAGATCGGGCTCATCGACAGATACATGTTGTTGTAATAGTTGAAGTCGGCCGACAGGAAGATGTTGTTGTTGCTGCGGTACGAAAGACCGACGTTGGCGGCCAGCTGCGGGGTGCTCTCCACGCGGAAGTTCTTCCAGTAAACATAGCCGTCGGAGACGATATCGCCGCTGTTGTCCTGCGTCTGCAGGTAATAGGGATTCGAATCGTAGGTGTACTGGCCCCAGCTAACGGCTCCGTTCAGGGCAAGGCTGCGGTACAGGGGAATCGAAACGGCCGCTTCGAGACCGAAGTGGAGCTTGTCGATGCCGCTCATAGCGAAGTTCGTGAAGGTCGCGGCCACGTCGTCGTAGTACGAAATCACTTTCGACTGATCGTAAATGCGGGTATAGTAACCGGAAACGCGCGCTTTCAGGTCGCCGACACGCAGGTTATACGACGCATCCACACCGAAGACACGTTCGGCGGAAAGCCCCGGAGTCGTGGTGTTGCGCGTACGGGGCGACACGAACGAAGCTTGGAATTCGGGGGCGTCCTGCAGGTAAACGACATTCGCTTCGACGGTATGAGCCGCGGAGAAGCGGTAGCTGAAGTTGCCTTTGGCCTTGTAGGTCAGGTAGTCGAGTTTCTTGGAATCGCCCTTCGAATTGTCGGGGAACAAGCCTTTGCGCCAAAGACCCTCGCGCCATTGCGAAGCATATCCCACTTCGCCGCCGACGGTTACGCCCAGACCGCCGACATTGAAATTATAGGCAGCCCATGCCTTCGTCCGGAGGACGTGCGCATAGTAGTCATAGCCGTATTTGTCGCCGACTTTGGCTGCGTGCGCATGACCGTGGCGATAGTAATAGTCGAGGTTGTTCTGATATGCGATGGCGTTCGAGCCGAAGTCGCGCTCGGCGAATTTGTCGATGTCGGCCCAATAGTCGCCGCCAAGCAGGTCTTTGACCTCCGAATAGTACTCCGTACGGTTCCGGCGCAGCGAAAGGCCCCCGTAGATTTTGGAGTTATTGCGGAAGATATGCGAGAAGTTGGCGACCAGATTCCAGTCCAGCTGATCGGTGTGACGCTCTTCGACCATATAGTTAGAACGACGGCCCGGACCGTACTGCGCCTCATCGACCGGATCGTTCTGGATATAGTTCGTCTGATACATCTTATCCCAGTCGAAATGGCGGATATTCTGGTAGTTGGCCTGCCAGTAAACCTGCTGCCAAGCCGCACCCAGCATATTCTTGTCGAGCGCGAAGTAGCTCGGCAGATAACGGTAATAGTCGGGGCGCGGGTCGGGACCGTTCTGCCACGTCAGCGCCGAGTAACCGTTCGTGCCGAAGCGCAGCGAGGTGGCCAGATCGAGTTTCGAACGGTCTGAAATGTCGAACGTATAGTTCAGCATCACGACGGGTTCGTGGTTGTTGCGCACACGGGCGTTACGTTTCTTGCCGTCCTGCCAGCCCCAGTTGGGGTTGTAATAGTTATTGCCGACCAGATCGTAAGCTTCCTGCGTCGCCGCCTGCTGCGCACCGCGTTCGGTAGGAGCGCCCAGCAGGGTCAGCGCCAGACGATGACGCTGACCGAACTGCTTCTCGACAGCGGCAAAATAACCGAAAGCGTTGTAATAGACGCCATTGACATAGGAGTTGCCGCCCTGACGGGTCGAGACCGAAAAGGCATACGACCACCCGTTGTCCTGATAGCCCGAAGCATAGGTGACCATCGCGCGGAAACGGTACATCGAGTTGCCGTTTACGAGGCTCGCACGCAGGCCTTGACGCATCTGCGCAGGACTCGTCACGATATTGGTCGTACCGCCGATGCCGCCCAGACCGGCGTCCGACGCCACGATGCCCGACGTAACTTCCTGATTGCGGGTAGCGTCGTTCAGACCGCTCCACAACGACCACGGCGTATAGCCCGTCATGGCGTCGTTGAGCTGAATGCCGTTCATATACACGTCCTGATACTGCGAATCGTAACCGCGGACGTTGAAACGCATTTCGCTGAACTTGTAGGACGCGATGTTATTGAAGAGGTCTTTCGAAGCCGAGAGCGACGTGGGCAAAGCCTGCGCGTCGTCGGTGGTTTCGGTGTCGAACTCCGCGAAGACCGCGTCGTCGATCATCTGACGCTGCGTATCGGGCACGAGGATCACCGCATTGATGTCGCGCATCTGCGAACCGACACGTACGGCGATATTCGAAGTCTCGAATTCGGGAGTTTCGAACTGCAGCGAATATTCGCCCGCAGGAATATTTTCGAAAACGAAGTTACCCTGCGCATCCGAAACCGTTGTCGTACCGCCCGGCGTCATCGTAATCTTCACGTCGCCGAGTGCAATGCGTCCCGCACGCGAAACGACCCTGCCCTTGATACCGCCGTCCTGTCCAAAGGCGGTCAGCGTCACAAGCGACAGCACTAAAATTAGTAGACTCTTGATTTTCATAGACTATGTAAGTAATTTATTTGGCAAAATAGATATACACCGGGAAGTGGTCGCTGTAACCGCCCTGAAAGTTATTTCCCACGTACGTACGCAGGGGATATCCCTTATACTGTCCCTCTTTCTGCAGCATGTAGTACCGCTTGAAGATATTGCCGTAGAACTTCGATCCGGGAGCCTTCTGCAAACGAAGTCTGCCTTCGGAACCCGTAGCCAGATTCTCCGTGACCACGATATTGTCGAAGAGATTCCATGCGTCGCCGTAAGCCAGCGTTCCGAGTCCCGCCTTGAGCATATCGGCAAAGGGATTGTAGAAATCGCCCGGCTTGAGATCCGTCATCTTGGCTTTGGCACCCAAACCCTCGGCAATGCTCTCGTCCGTAGGATCGTCGTTGAAGTCGCCCATGGCTACGACCTTGGTCGCCGGGTTGATCTTCAGCACGGAATCCGCAATGCGGCGCATCTGCTCCCCGACGGCGATGCGTTTGAATTCCGAAGCGTCCTTGCCGCCCAGCCGCGAAGGCCAGTGCGCCACCATAAAGAAGAAGGGTTCGTTCTCGATGGTTCCCCACATCGTCAGGATGTCACGGGTCTTGAAGTTGGGAAGCTGCGGCACGACGGTTTTCACCGGGAAACTGCCCTCCAGTTTGAACACATCGGGACGATACATGAAGGCCACATCGACGCCGCGGGCTTCGGGCGAATCGTAATGCACGATACGGTAGTTGCCGGGGGCCAATTTGGGCGTCGCCACAATGTCCTCCAGCACCGAGCGCGTCTCGACTTCCGAGACGCCGATAACAGCCGGATAATTCTTGTCTGCGGCAGCAATGTCGAAAAGCACCCGCTCGATATTGCCGAGCTTCTTGAAATACTTGGCGGAATTCCACTTCTTGGGACCTTCCGGCGTGAACTCGTCGTCATGCACCTCCGGATCGTTGATGGTGTCGAAAAAGTTCTCCAAGTTATAGAACATCACCTTGCAGGGCTTCTGCGCAAAGCACATTACGACGAACGCCGCCAAGAACAAAGTGAATATCAGTCGTTTTTTCATCGTTCTGAAATTTTAAGGTTTTACAATCCCCAAGAGGCGGCATCTGTCTTTTCCTTGACCTCGGCAGGCAGCGTGGGGAAGAATTCGAACTTGGTCAGCTCTTCGATCTCCTTGACGCTCTTCACCCAGCTTTTGGCCTCACCCTGACCGCCTTCGTTGGCCACCCAGAATCCGATGGACTTGAGCTGGCCGGCCGAATAATCACCTAGTTTATCACCAGCCTGACGGATGTTACCCTTTACCGTGCGGACAAATACTTTAAAATAGTAATTCGGCACAGGACATAACTTACCGTCGCGGTCTGCCGTCGTAAGCGTACTACCGGGATTCCAATATGCACCGGTTACGACATACAGCGTGTCGGAACACATCCAATGGTCACGGGCCATTTTCTCAAGGTCCGCCCACGGATGCTGGTTCAGGCTGGAGTTCTGGGGCGTCATATTCGAGAAATAGAAAGTCTGCGCCTGCATCGTGGCATTTCCGCTACGGTCGGCATTGGGAATCTGATGGCCGCGGTCGTAATTCGCCGCAGGATAACTACGGGTCAAATTAGCCTGATATTCAGCTGCGATCTTGGGATCATACGCCCATGTTTCCACGCGTCCCGACCCCGTATACGAACTATGCAGCGGATAAGCCACCCACCATGCGGCATACTTGGTTTTGTCGAGACACAACGTATAGTTACGGGCGTTATACCACTGATTCGTATTCTGATTCTTGAGCTGAGCGAAATGTGATACATAAATATAATTGCTATTCACCTTTTCGGCAGGAATCTCAGGCCAAACCAGATTGTGACCGGTCTCATATACATTGTCGTTCGACGAAGTACTGTACTGGACGAGTTCAAGCTCGACGGGCATCTCGCCTTCGAACTCGAACCTGATCAGGGCATGCCGCTCGTCCTTGGTGTTGTTCGGCCAATAATAGACATACTGATTCTTGTCGGACAAACTCGTTCCGACCTTTCCCGTCTTGACAGTCTGGCCTCCCGGCGCTGTCCGATTAAACGAAATCCATTCGGCTCCCGAAATGATTTCAGCCGTCCACGGCGTCCCCGTATCTCCGGTCACGAGCAGCACGGCAGCGCCCTCCTGATCGGGATGCACGGTCTTGGCAGGGTCCCACTCCACCGAGTTGGCGCCCCCGCCTCCCTTATTGTCGGAATCCTTACCGCACCCCGTAAAGGCGACAGCTATCAGCACCATCGCCGCAAGGGAAGCGGCAAACATCCGCGAACTATATTTATATATCAACGTCATTCAATTAAAAACTAAGTGCGAAAATACGCATTTTAAGACAACCTTCCCCCGGCAGGATGTTCCTGCCGGGAGAGGGAGTGTCGATATTCGGTTATTCTGCCGGGTTGATAGCAACAGACTTAATATAAAAAGCCTTACCGCTTCCTGCTACACTAGTTGCATTATCCCATGTTAAAACAATGTCACCTTCAACAGCTACTGCATTTTCAAATGTATATTCGGCAGCCAAAGACGTCAAATCAGCAGTGCTATTTCCATCACAAACAAATGTCGTAGATCCGACCTGCACCTTCAAAGTTACATTAGCACTAGCAGCTCCACTGCTATTAACAACAATCTTTTTCACCCCACCAGTATATGCCGTGGATTTCAATACAAATTGGCTGGCCGGTTGATTCTTAGATCCAACCTGAACACCTTTATTATTGTCGTTTCCAAAGTAGAACGATGATCCCGACCAAGTAGGACTCGTAATCCATTCCAACTCTGGCGTACCTTTAACGATGGTCACACCATCGGCTTTCGAACCTAAATCACCATTTACAAGGCTCCAAACATATGCAACACCGGGAGTTACTTCACCACCCGACGATTTTTTCAACTGCGTCAAAGCAACTGTAGCATCGTTTCCTCCGGTAGCCGTAATAGTCAGAGTCTCTTTAATGTCCGTATCGCCCGTATTGGCGGTTTTAGGCGAAATCTTCACGGTCGTTCCCTCGACCGACGCGTTGAAGGAAGTCAGCGAAGATAACGTAAATCCATTGAAATTCACACCTTCGATCGTCACAGTCTTTTCAGCCGTATCATCCGACGCCCACGATAACGAAGAAGGAGTTACATCGATAATCATAGGGGCCGTAGACTTAAAGTTCTTCACGTCGTCGAGATTACGGGGAAGAATTTGGTTCTGACCGGAATACACCGCACCGATACCCGTAATTTCGGCAGTCGTTGCGATATAAGGCTGATCTTTGAAAGTTGTCCAAGCATTTTTATTGAGGTATACGGCTAAGTTAGCTCCTCCGGCCGTCAGCGTACGGGTCGTATTCGCTCCGCTGTCCATCCACATGCCGGCAGCACTCGTCGTAGCTTCGATCGTGACGGGCATATTGAAATAATTCGAAATATCGGCGACCGAATTCACCTTGATAGGAGTTACTGCATTACCGCTCGACTGCACGATCACTTCACCGGTCCCGATTTCCGAAACCTGAGGAATCGAATTGCGGATCTGACCTTTTGCGACACCTGCCGTTAGCGTGACGAGCACTTTATCGCCCAGTTTATAGTCACCTTCACTCCAAAATACCGAGTTGTAAAGCGAAATACCGTTTCCACCGGTCGTAGCTCCGGGAGTCATCACGTAAAGCGTACCGAAAGAAGCATTGCCAGCTTTGGGATCACCGCAAATTACACCTTCGAAGGTATAAGTCACATTTTCGTCGATCACCTCGGCAGCAGAAGTCGCCGTGATCTTGGCCAAGAGTTCGGGAATCGTAATTGTTGTCGCACCGCCGCTTCCGCCGGTCGTTACGAACGTCTTATGATCGCCGTAAAGAATATCACCGGTGTTGGGAGTCGCGTAGGCGCGGAAAGCGTACTGCGTCTCCTTCGTCAGGCCGGTAACGTCTACGGTCCATGTCGCAGCCTTCGTTGCGGCCGGAACTTTCACGGAGCCTGTCCAATCGGGCGTATTTCCCGTGGCGAAGACCACATACTCCACGCCGACGGCCGAATAGTCGGCCAGATCGGCATTGGCGATCGAGCCGCCCAGCGTCACCGTCGTCTCGGCTACATTCGAAGCGTTGGCCGTCGTAACCGCAGGCGTAGCGGCACCGCCGCCCAAATCGATCTCTGTCCCACCCGTGCCAACGAAAATACGGACATCATCAACACGAGTTCCGGTCGCACCACTCGGATATTCAATTTTCAAAGAAAGACGTGAAACAGTATTTTTCAGCGTAATATCAGCCGATGCCCATTTCCAAGCCGGAGTTGCATCTACATTTTCCAGATTATACGCTATTTCAGTCCAATTTTCGGCATCTGACGAAAGATAGAGTTTAATGACATCCTTTTGGGGATCGAAAGCATCAGTATTACCATACAATCCAAAACGGATTGACAGATTCTTTTCAGTTGTAAGAACAAGATCCTGCACCGTAAAATATGCATTCTTACCTGCCTGCAACCACATCAAGCCTTTACCTGAAAAGCCCGCGCTTGTCGGAGAAGCCGTTGTTGCCGTCCAACAGTTCGAAGCGTAAGCTGTTTTATAGTCTGACGTACCGGAAACATAGCCGAATCCGCTGCGAATCACATACGGACTTTCATTGATATAAGGCCACTTGTCGAGTTTCTGTTCCAAATCACCGAACGATTCATAGAATATGTCGTTCGACACCCCCTTCTGTGATACCGCTATCGTCTTGGTGCCAAAGTCATTGCTGACGACTATCGAACCCAGATTTTTTATTTCCGAAGAAGCATTGGCCTCAGAAGCAGTTACGGTAATCGAAGTGTCGGAAGCCGTACCCGTAGTTTTGTCGATCGAGAAGCCTGAACCGGAAACAGTCGCTTTCCAGTCACCGGTAGACGTAACCGTAATTTTTGCCGTCGCTCCGGCTGCATCACCGAGAGAAATGGCCGTAGGATCGACAACAAGCGATCCGGTAGCTCCCCCATTGAACGAGACATCATCCAATCGATAGGTGTTGTTATGCCCTACATAACGGAAAGCTACATATACTTTATCAGAAGCGGCATAAGCCGAAAGATCGGCAGACTCGTCAAAGTACACGTTGATCTCATTTACCCCCTCTTTATACTCGATTGTCTTAACAACAGTCCATACACTGGGATCGGTAATCGTTTCGTTTGTTACCGTAGTAGAAGCTACGATCTCAATCTTGCTGTCGTCAGCTGCACTTGCCGTTGCATTGAAATACCATGCCAGTTTGAACGTCAACACTTTATTATCCGCAGCTTTCACATTAAACGGAGTCATTATAGCATAAGCCGTAACGGTCTTCTGCGTTGAGCTGTAAGGAGCACACTGAAGATAGAACGTGTCTCCAAATACACTGCCGAACCATCCCAATTTAGGATTGGCCGGATACCCAGCATCACTCGAAGTAAACGCCCAATTGGGAGAATCGTAAACAACACCACTAATAACATCGTTGAAACTGTCGCCAAACTGCGTCACAACAGTAGTCGGAAGCTCTACATCACCGACAGGCGGTGTCACGGAGCCATTATCCAAATCGACCTGCTGTCCACCGGCACTCGTCACCAAAGTAACATCGTCAATACGATAGTTGCCGTCAGGCTTCTTAGTGGATAAGAATTTAATATACAGATGCTCCGAGAATTCCTTCAACGTAAAGTTCAACGTTGCAAGATTCCAGTTTTTCTCAGCCACAAAGTTTTCGAAAGTATAGGGAATGGCATTGGTCCATTTTTCGCCGTCTTTACTGAATTGAACGGTCAGCTGATCGTAGATCTCAATATTGGGAGCATTGAAATAACTTGCGCCGAAAGTCAAAGTATATCCGGTTTGGCCCTGAGGAAGCGTAATATCCTGAACCGTAAAATAAGTGTTTCCGGTGCCAAACATCAAATTAGAACCACCTGAACCTTCATAGGCACTTCCGTTGCCGACACTGGAAAGATTACTGCGAATATCAACCCCTTCACCGGCATAAGTTACGGTCGAAGAGCCTTCACCGGTCTTATCCCAGCCATCGTATGAAGCAACCGGAGTTTTATCTCCCGTCGTTCCGAAAGTTTCTTTATAAACAAGTTTTTCGGGAACGACTTCACCCTGGTTAATGGTAACCGTCTTGGTGAAATAGGCGCCGTAGGAGTTCTTGAGCTGGAAACTCAGCGTTGCCGTACGGCTCTCGTTGCTTGCGGGGATCGAGAATTCGACCTCGGTCGTACCGGCTTTTCCATCGGTCGCGGAAGGAGTCACCCAGTCTGCGCCCGATTCGAAAGCGAGCGTCCACGGACGATTGCTTTTCACCGTAACGGCAGACGCACCTTCGGCCACGCCCTCGGCGGAAAAGGTCAATGCTTCGGGAGCAACCTCAAGATAAGGCATCCCGTCGTCATCGTTATCATCCACACACGATGTAAACGCCGTCGCGGCGATCAGGAACATCGCACCGAACAATAACCTCAAAAGGTTTAACTTTTTCATAGAAGAGTTGTTTAAAATTGATTAAAAACTTTTATTTTATTTCTAAAAAAACTTACGATTCCTTACATAATGGTAATATTATGCCTCAAATCTAACATTATTTTCCGGACCGACAAAAGCCTAAACGCC
>OHDZ01000792.1_pt1 | contig 11208 bp, 6 predicted proteins | sample 1567161 | NCBI WGS metagenome assembly OHDZ01 (sample SAMEA3879525, study PRJEB24766) | human gut metagenome | biome: human-associated habitat; feature: feces | place: USA | collected 1985/1987 | reverse complement strand
GACGATGAACGGTATCTTGTGTGCATATCTGCGTGCCACGGCGCCCAGCACGCCGAAGGTCGAAGCCACGGCGTTACAGCCGCCCTCGATGGCCAGCCTGACGATATTATCCGGGTCGAAATAGGCCGGGTTCGGGGCGAACGACGCCCCGGCGGAGTGTTCGATGCCCTGATCTACGGGCAGGATCGAGACATAGCCCGTACCGGCCAGGCGCCCGTGGGCGAGGATCCATTGCAGGCTGCCGAGCGTCCGGATGTTACGGTCGGATTCGATCCAGACCTTGTCGACCGTATCGGGTGCGGGCAGGTAAAGCAGGCGCTTGTCGATCGTCCGGCAGACATGGGAAAGGTAGTATTCGGCCTTTCCCCCGAGAATTTCAATGGTTTTCATAATTTTGCGATATTAAGCGATTCGAAGCTCCTTACTGCAATTCGGGTTCCAAACACGCCGGCGCCCCGCGACAAAACGAAAGCCGCCCGGCGGGGCGGCTTATTTCTTGGAATTGCGGTACTCGGTGGGAGATTCACCCGTATGTTTCTTGAAATAACGCCCCAGGTAGGACTGGTCGGGGAAATGCAGGCGGTAGGCGATCTCCTGCACCGACAGATCCGTCGACTGCAGGAGCATCTTGATCTCCAGCAGCACCGAGCGGTCGATGAACTCCTTGGCCGAGCTATGCGCGATATTGCGCACGATGGTCGAGAGATAACGTGTCGAAATGCAGAGTTTGTCGGCATAGAACGACACCTCGCGCTGCTGCGAACTGTGTTCGTGCACCAGCGCGACGAAACGGTGGAAAAGCTCCGTCTGGCGCGTCGTCGTTTCGGGCGTCTGCTGCTGCATGTTGGCGTAACGCTGCAATTTGTCGTAAATCTCCAGCAGCACGTTCTGCAGGCGGTTGCGGATGATCGTATTGCGGAACACATTGTTGCGGTCGCGGTAGGTGTATGCGGCCATCTGAAACCAAGTACTGGCGCCTTCCACGATGCGGGCGGGCGGATAGGTGATCGGATTTTCGCGCAGGATTCTGAAAAACGACGGTTCGAGACGGAAACCGGCTTCGGCGAAAAGGTCGCGCGAGAAGGCGCAGAAGGTCATCCGGAAATCCTCCGTGCGGTTGGTCAGCATCAGCAGCGAGCCGGGCAGCACCAGAATCAGCGTGTTGCGCCGCACCTGACCGCAATATTGGTTCACGGTGGCGTCGGCGCTGCCCTTGCGGCAGTAGAGGATCGCCCCGCCTTCGCAGCGGCTCGCATAATTGCCGAAAAAGGCGAAATCGGACTCTCCGACGACGAACTGTTCTTCCGGTGTGGTTATTATGGGGTTAGTCGCTGACATAACAATTCTTTTTTCAAACAAATTTAACGCTTTTTTCATTAATTTCCTAAATTTTGTTCCGAAAAACACCAACACTGTTCGCAATATAAAGGCACGATCACGCCCTTTTTAGGGTACTTTTGCAACGAAAAAAGTTTTTTTAGTTTAAAACAGGAGAAAAGTATGAAGCAAACATTTGTGAAAGCTGCTATCATGGCAAGCTTCATGGCAGCCGTTTCGTGCGGACAGGCACCGACGGCAATGGGCCCCGCGGAATACGCCGTGATGACCATAGCCACTACCGACCGCGAAATCCCGATCAACTACTCGGCGACCATCCGCGGACGTCAGGACATCGCCATCTATCCGCAGGTTTCGGGAACCATCTTCGAACTCTGCGTAAACGAGGGTCAGACCGTTTCGAAAGGCCAGCCCCTTTTCATCATAGATCAGGTGCCGTACAAAGCGGCGCTGCAGACCGCAGAAGCCAACGTGGCGGCTGCCAAAGCCGGCGTAGCCACGGCGCAGCTCACCTACGACAGCAAAAAGGAGCTTTACGCCAAGAACGTGGTTTCGCAGTACGACCTGCTGACGGCCGAAAACACGCTGCTGACTGCCAAGGCCCAGCTCGCGCAGGCCGAAGCGCAGCGCGTAAACGCCGCCAACAACCTCTCCTATACGGTCGTGAAGGCTCCGGCCAACGGCGTGGTGGGAACGCTGCCGTACCGTGTCGGCGCGCTGGTCAGCGCATCGATTCCGCAGCCGCTGACGACCGTATCGGACAACTCGGACGTATACGTCTACTTCTCGATGACCGAGAACCAGCTGCTCAACCTGACCCGTCAGTACGGTTCGATCGCCAACACGCTCAAGAACATGCCCGACGTACGGCTGGTGCTCAACGACGGTTCGGTCTATGACCGGACGGGCCGCATCGAGTCGATCAGCGGCGTCATCGACACCTCGACGGGCAGCGTACAGCTGCGCGCCGTGTTCCCCAATGCGGACGGCCTGCTCCATAGCGGCGGCGCCGGCAGCGTGATCGTGCCCAACATCCACAAAGACTGCGTAGTCGTACCGCAGGTGGCGACCTTCGAACTGCAGAACAAGGTATACGTATATAAGGTAGAGGACGGCAAAGCCACATCGTCGATGATCGACGTGGAGAAGATCAACAACGGCAGAGAGTATATCGTCAAGTCCGGACTTACGCCGGGCGACGTGATCGTTGCCGAAGGCGTAGGTCTGCTGCGTGAAGGTACGCCCATTGTCGTCAAGGGGCAGGGCGCCGCAGCACAGACAGCTCCTGAGGCCGCAACCCAAACCGAAAAGGAGGAATAACCTATGACACTGAAACATTTTATCGAACGACCCGTACTGGCGTCGGTCATATCCATCGTAATCGTAATCGCCGGTCTTATCGGTCTCGCGACGCTGCCCGTCGAGCAGTATCCCGACATCGCTCCCCCGACGGTGATGGTGCGCGCCTCCTATCCGGGAGCCAGCGCAGAGACCATCCAGAAATCGGTCATCGTACCGCTCGAACAAGCTATCAACGGTGTGGAGGACATGACCTACATGACCTCCAGCGCCGCAGTCGGCAGCGCATCCGTAACGGTTTACTTCCGTCAGGGAATCAATGCCGACATGGCCGCCGTCAACGTGCAGAACCGAATATCGCGCGCTACCGGACAGCTGCCCTCGGAGGTGACGCAGATCGGTGTGACCACCATGAAGCGCCAGACCTCCATGGTGAAAATATTCTCGCTTTACAGCCCCGACGACTCCTACGACGAGACGTTCCTGTCGAACTATCTGAAGATCAACATCGAGCCGCGCGTTCTCCGTATCGCGGGCGTCGGCGAAGCCTTCACGCTGGGAGCCGACTACTCGATGCGTATCTGGCTCAAGCCCGACGTGATGGCCCAGTACAAGCTCATCCCGTCGGACGTAACGGCGGCCCTCGCCGAGCAGAACATCGAGTCGGCAACCGGTACGCTGGGTGAAAACTCGCAGAACACGTTCCAGTATACGATGAAGTACCGCGGACGTCTGATGACTCCGGAGGAATTCGGGGAAATCGTACTCCTCGCACAACCCGACGGTACGATCCTGCACCTGAAAGACGTCGCCGACATCGAGCTGGGCAGCGAATCCTATGCCTACAAGGGCTACACCAACGGCCATCCGGGCGTCAGCACGATGGTCTTCCAGACCGCCGGTTCGAACGCCACGCAGGTCGTCAACGAGATCAACGCACTGCTCGAAGAGGTCGAAAGCGAACTGCCCAAAGGCGTCGCCATCGCACACCTGCAGAGCGTGAACGACTTCCTCTACGCCTCGATCAACGAAGTGATCAAGACGCTGATCGAAGCCATCCTGCTCGTTATCCTCGTGGTATACGTCTTCCTGCAGGATATCCGTTCGACGCTGATCCCCACGATCTCGATCCTCGTGGCGCTGGTCGGAACCTTCGCGTTCCTCTCGGTGGCCGGATTCTCGATCAACCTGCTGACGCTCTTCGCGCTCGTCCTTGCCATCGGTACGGTCGTCGACGACGCCATTATCGTGGTGGAGGCTGTCCAAGCGCGTTTCGACGTGGGATATAAGTCCTCCTATATGGCAACCATCGACGCCATGTCGGGTATCACCTCGGCGATCATCACCTCGACGCTGGTCTTCATGGCCGTGTTCATTCCCGTAGCCATGATGGGCGGAACGTCGGGCGTATTCTACACGCAGTTCGGCATCACGATGGCCGTGGCCGTCGGTATCTCGGCGATCAACGCCCTTACGCTCTCCCCGGCCCTCTGCGCACTGCTCCTCAAACCGTATCTCGACGAGAACGGCGAAATGCGCGACAACTTCGCGGCACGCTTCCGCAAGGCTTTCAACAGCGGATTCAGCGCCATGATCAACAAATACAAGCACGGCGTACTGCTCTTCATCAAGCACAAATGGCTGATGTGGTCCACGCTCGGACTGGCGTTCGCCGCCCTTGTCTTACTGATGAACACCACGAAGACGGGTCTGGTGCCCGACGAGGACCAAGGTACGATCATGGTCAACGTCACAACGGCTCCGGGCACTTCGCTCGCCGAAACGCATCAGGTCATGGAAGAGGTCTCCGCCCGCATCAAGGCCATTCCCCAGATCAGGGACTTCATGCAGGTGGCCGGCTACGGTATGATCGCCGGTCAGGGCTCGTCCTACGGTATGTGTATCATCAAGCTGAAGGATTGGGAGGAACGTCCCGAAAAAACGGATGCCGTAAACGCGGTCATCGGTCAGATCTACGGACGCACGGCCGATATCAAGAACGCGCAGATCTTCGCCGTGGCGCCGCCGATGATTTCGGGTTACGGCACCTCGACCGGCTTCTCCATGCACCTGCAGGATAAGTCGGACGGCAGCCTGACCGACTTCTACAACATCTACCTGCGGTTCATCGGAGCGCTGAACCAGCGTCCGGAGATCGCAATGGCCTACTCGACCTTCAACATCAACTTCCCGCAGTACGTCGTAAGCATCGACGCGGCGAAGGCCAAACGCGCCGGCGTATCGCCCAACGCGATTCTCTCGACGCTTTCGGGTTACTACGGCGGCCAGTACGTTTCGAACGTCAACCGCTTCTCGAAGATGTACTATGTGACGATTCAGTCCGACCCGAAATACCGTCTCAACACCGAGTCGCTCAATAACGTCTTCGTGCGTACGAACAACGGGGAGATGGCTCCGCTGGGACAGTTCGTGGACCTGACGAGGGTTTACAGCTCCGAAGTGCTCAACCGCTTCAACATGTACAGTTCGATCGCCGTGAACGGCACCGCCGCCGACGGATATTCGTCGGGCGACGCCATCCGCGCCATTCAGGAAGTCGCGGCGCAGGTGCTCCCGAAAGGCTACGGTTACGACTTCGACGGCATCACCCGCGAGGAGGCGCAGACAGGCAGCAACACGACGATCATCTTCGGCATCTGTCTCCTGCTGATCTACCTCATCCTGAGCGCTCTGTACGAGAGCTTCCTGATTCCGTTCGCCGTCATTCTCTCCGTGCCGTGCGGTCTGCTGGGTTCGTTCCTCTTCGCCAAGATGATGGGGCTGGAGAACAATATCTACCTGCAGACGGGTATCATCATGCTGATCGGTCTGCTTTCGAAGACCGCCATCCTGATTACGGAGTACGCCGCCGACCGACGCGCCGCGGGCATGAGCCTCACGCAGGCCGCCGTATCCGCCGCCAAGGCCCGTCTCCGTCCTATCCTGATGACCGTCCTCACCTGCGTATTCGGTATGATTCCGCTGGTGTTCTCGCACGGTGTGGGCGCCAACGGCAACTCCACCCTCGGTTCGGGTGTCGTGGGAGGTATGATCGTCGGAACGCTGGCGCTGCTGTTCCTCGTACCGACGCTGTTCATCGTCTTCCAGACCCTGCAGGAGAAGGTCAAGCCGCTGGAGTTCGATCCCGATCCGCAGTGGGCCGTGCGCGCCGAGCTGGAGGAGTGTAAAAACGAGAAAGAGTAACAAGATGAAAAAGCTTATTATCATACTGGCCGCAGCGGCCATGACCGGCTGCGGCATCTACAAGCCTTATACGCGTCCCGAAGTGAAAACCGACGGACTCTACGGCACGGCCGAAACCGCCGATACGATGACGATCGGCAATATCGGCTGGGAAGAGATGTTTTCCGATCCCTACCTGCAGACGCTTATCCGGCAGGGACTGGAGAACAACACCGACCTGCAGTCGGCGCAGTGGCGGGTAAAGGAGGCCGAGGCGACGCTTAAATCGGCGCGTCTGGCTTACCTGCCGTCGTTCAACTTCGCACCGCAGGGCAACCTGAGCAGTTTCGACTGGGCGACGCCGTCGAAAACCTACAACATTCCCGTGACGGCAAGCTGGCAGATCGACATTTTCAACGGTCTGACCAATGCCAAGCGCAAAGCCAAAGCGCTCTACGCCCAGAGCCGGGAGTACGAGCAGGCCGTGAAGACGCAGCTGATCTCAGGCATTGCAAACCTCTATTACACGCTGCTGATGCTCGACGGGCAATATGAGGTAACCGAGCAGACCGCCGTGAAATGGCGCGAGAGCGTGCGCACGATGCGGGCGATGAAGGAGGCCGGCATGGCCAACGAAGCCGCCGTCGCCCAGTACGAAGGCACCTGTCTTTCGATCGAAGCGTCGCTGCACGATCTGGAATACCAGATCCGTATGGCCGAGAACAGTCTCTGCACGCTGCTGGCCGAAGGCCCGCACCAGATCGAGCGCGGCCGGCTCGAAGGACAGCGGCTGCCCGACGACCTGACGGTGGGCGTGCCCGTACAGATGCTTTCGAACCGTCCCGACATCCGCAGCGCCGAGTATTCGCTCATGCAGTCTTACTACGCCACCAGCGAAGCACGTTCGGCCCTTTATCCCACGATCACGCTGAGCGGCACGCTCGGTTGGACCAACAACAGCGGCATGGGGATCAAGGATCCCGGCAAGATACTGTGGTCGGCAGCGGCATCGCTTCTGCAGCCGATCTTTAACGCCAATGCCAACCGCGCCCGCGTGAAGATCGCCAAGGCGCAGCAGGAGGAGACCAAGCTGGCGTTCCAGCAGGCGCTGCTCAACGCCGGCGCAGAGGTGAACAACGCCCTTACGCAGTGCCAGTCGGCCCGCGCGAAGGCCGATCTGCGGGTACAGCAGATCGAAGCGCTGGAGCGCGCCGTGGAGAGCACGGAACTGCTGATGAAGCATAGCAGCACGACCTATCTGGAAGTGCTGACCGCCCAGCAGTCACTGCTTTCGGCCCAGTTGTCTCAGATAGCCGACCGCTTCGACGAAATACAAGGCGTCGTGAACCTCTATCAGGCTCTCGGCGGCGGTCGTGACATGGCTGAGGAGGCGAAATAATGAAGCGGGGAGCGACCAAGGAGGAGATCATCCGCATTACACAGGCGCTCATCGCCCGGAACGGCATCCGTGCCGTCCGGGTGGATGAGATCGCCCAGACGCTGGGTATCTCCAAGCGCACCCTGTATGAAATGTTCGCCGACAAGGACGATCTGATAAACGCCTGTCTCGACGCGATGAGCAGCAAGCAGCGCGAACGCATCGCAACGTACCGGAAACAACGCAGCGGCAGCGCCCTGCAGAGGACTTTCAAGCTGGCATACGAATATATCGCCAACCTCTACATGGTCGAAAGCAGTTTCCTGTCGGACCTGCGCCATAAAATAATTTATGCGGACCATTTCGACGAACACCGCGAGTTCTGGCGCCGCGAGCTGGCGCACCACCTCGAAGCCAGCAAGGAAGAGGGGTTGCTGCTTCCCGAAATCGAGGGCGCAAGTTTTGCAGACCGCATACTGGAGACGATTCTGGAACTACGGCTCAACAACGCCACGCGAGAGGAGGTTTACCTTTTTTGCAGAACGATTCTGCGCGGTGCGGCGACCCGGCAGGGCATCGAACGCATCGACAGAAAACGATAAACCGTATTTCGTAACATCAGAACGCTTCGCAACGATTCGTTGCGGAGCGTTTTTTTCGACGGTTCAATAGAGGAAGAGGAAGGTCTCCCCACACAAAACAAGGCCGCAGGAAAAACCTGCGGCCTTGCGGTTCGGAATAACCGATACGAATCTTTAATAGAGCATATCCTCGTCGGCTTCGTCCTCGTACCAATCCACATGCTGGGCGCCGCCCGATGCGGCCCATGCGTTGAAATAGGTATAGGCGGTGCGGATGTCCTTACGCTCGGCAGGGTAGCGGAACTCGCCCGGAATCATCAGCGCCCACATCATGTAGTTGTCCTTCATACCCGTTCCCTTCGACACGAAGTACTTGTACGGCTCGGCTTCGGTGAACGTATTGCCCGAAACGACCGCGAATCCGGTCGGCTTGTAGGTCGGCATATGCACCTCGGTATCGCGGCTGAATACGCCCGAACTCTTCGAATTGACGACGATAAAGGCATTGACGGCCGACTCCAGCACCGCAGCCGCATCGACGGGCCGGGTGAAAGTCACGGTCGTCGTATGCTTCACGGTCGGAACGGGCGCCGTACCTTTGGAGGTATTGATGTAGGTGCCTTCGCCGAGAATCTCCTGCGCGGTGTTAAAGAGCGGAATGACGGCATATTCGTTGCCGGATTCGAGACCCGGTCCAGCGAATGCGCCTTTGCCGAAGGCCGTGTTCGTCGTCTCGACACTGGCGATCTGCGAAGCGGCGACCTTGTCCAGCTGCACGGCGAACGCATTGAGGTGCGCGGCGCCGGCGGCTTTCAGCTCCCAGTTGATGCGGATGGAACCCACCTTGCCGCTTTCTTTGTTCACGAGCCGGTCGATGCCGGTCACGACGACCACGTCGTTCATATCGTAATCGCCGATCCACGGCCAGCCGTCCTCGAAACAATAGGTGTAGGGCGCACCGATCACCTCGATGATTTCGGGTTCCGGCTCCGGGTCGGGAGTCACAGGCTCCTTGCCTCCGTTGCATTTGCTCCCGGCAATCACGACCGTCTGCCTGTCACGCATCACGGCGCCGTCAATCAGGCTGCCGGCGTCGATGACGTATTTCGCATCGGCCGCATTATCGTAGACGACCTCCATAAGACCCTCGAACTTGGTACCGTAATAACGCGAGCTGACACCCTTCTCCCGGATCACGACCACGGCCATCGGCTGGTCGGCCTGCGCCTGACTGACGATGCGCACGTTGCCGCCCGATCTGCTCGCATTGTATTCGTTCATGGAGAAGATCGAACCGGCTGCGGCATACAGCTCCGTATTGCTGTTGAAATATACCGTTCCGGCGTCGAGACCCGAACCCGAAGCGATGTAGAATTTCGCACCTTCGGCAATGACATCGTCCGCTGCGGTATAGCAGTTCACGTAAAGCGTACCGCCGCCGCGGGCTTCGAGTTTATCCATCGTGGCCACACCTTTCTGGTAGGTCACCGAATAGTTGGTCACATAGAAGGTTCCGTCGATGGCAACCGTGCCGTTCTCGCAGTTGTGAAGCTCGGCGTAGGTATTGAGCCGGAAATCGGCGCTTTCGACCTTGCCATCGTTGTAGAGCTTCGCTTTGTTGGTGACTTCGACTTCACCCGCCTGCAATGCGGCCGACGCTCCGTTGTAGAACTCGCAGGAGGTGTTGACGTTGAACAGTCCGTTGACAACGAACGTGCCTTCGTTGACGATGGTCTTGCAGGAGAAGCTCGTCTGATCGGTCGTAAAAGTACCGCCCTCGAATACATAGATGGCCGGATTGACCGCATTCTGCTGGAGGTTGGCTTTCGCCTCCTTGATATATACTTCACCGCCCGGAAGCACCGCAAGGGTCGCCTGTCCGATAGTAACCGACGCATTGAGCGTCAGTTTGCCCGCCACGTAGAGAACCGGAGCGGAATGGGGCGAGAACTTGCCGTTCAAATTGATATTGCCCGTAACCTCGGTGCCCGCGGGAATGTAATATTCCGCCGCCGCGGCATAGGGTTTGGCGATCCAGCTGGCTCCGAGGTCGATATTGCCCGCCGGCGTCTGGCGGATAACCGCGCCTTCGGCGAAGTCGCTTTCCGTCTTAACCGGCAATGTCGGATAATCGGGCATCGACGAGCTTTCGCTGCGTGTAGCAGCGGAAGTGCGGATTTTGGGCGCTTCGGCGCTTTTCATCACGGCGCCCGCAACGTTGAGAGCCGCGGAAACCGGCTGCATGCTGAGCAACACGGTACCGTCGGGCAGGGTAGTCTGCACATAAAGGTTCCTGACCCCGGCGGGCAGCGTCATGGCCGTCGAGAAAACAGGCTGCGAAGCCTTTACCTTGTGCATTGCGCACATTCTTCGAGACAAAGATAAACATTATTTTCAACTCCAAATCATTTCCGCTCATTTATTTAACAAAACAGGCCACAATCGCATCTTTGGCATGCAAAATTCCGACCGAGGGAAAGGTTTTTCCAAAAAAATATCCCGCGGCGAGCGTAAAACTCAAAAAAACCGCTATATTTGCACCATTGGAAACAGATCCGAAGCTGAAATGACTGCAATGAACACATACGACAGCACGTACCGCGGAACACTCCGCGGTATGATGACCATGGGTATGATGTGCATGCGCAGCCGATTCCGCCGGGTGTAACCTTTCCGTATGCACGAACGACACAATCCGGCTTCCTTTGAGGTCGGATTTTTTTGTAACGAACAAACAGCGAAATATGACTCCGAAAAACTACCGATTCGAAACGCTGCAGGTACACGCAGGCCAGCAGCCCGATCCCGTGACCGGTTCGCGCGCACTGCCGATCTACCAGACCACGTCCTATGTTTTCGACAGCGCCGAACAGGGCGCGGCCCGCTTCGCCCTGCGCGAAGAGGGTAACATCTACACCCGTCTGAGCAATCCCACGACCTCGGTTTTCGAAGAGCGCATGGCTGCGCTCGAAGGAGGCACGGCGGCCGTGGCCGCCGCATCGGGCATGGCCGCCCAGTATCTGGCGTTCAGCAATCTGGTCGAAGCGGGCGACAATATCGTCAGCACGTCGTTCCTCTACGGCGGCACGTTCAGCCAGTTCAAGCATACGTTCGCCCGCATCGGCGTCGAAGTGCGCTTCGCTCAGGGCGACGACATCCGAAGCATCGCATCGCTCATTGACGACCGTACGAAAGCGGTTTATCTGGAAACGATCGGCAATCCCGAATTCAACGTCCCCGACTTCGAACCCATCGTCGCGCTGGCGCACAAACACGGCATCGCGGTGGTGACCGACAATACGTTCGGCGCGGGCGGATTCCTCTGCCGGCCGATCGAATGGGGCGTGAACGTCGTGACGCACTCGGCGACCAAGTGGATCGGCGGGCACGGCACGAGTCTGGGCGGGGTAGTCGTGGACGGCGGCAATT
>OHDZ01000786.1_pt1 | contig 11305 bp, 7 predicted proteins | sample 1567161 | NCBI WGS metagenome assembly OHDZ01 (sample SAMEA3879525, study PRJEB24766) | human gut metagenome | biome: human-associated habitat; feature: feces | place: USA | collected 1985/1987 | reverse complement strand
CGTATCTCTTTCGCGACAGAAGCCGGAAAGAGCTATACATTAAAAGATATCCCGGCATCCGCTGAGGTAGCAGCTCCGACAGGACTGACAGCTCTTCGTGCAGACGGTGAGAATGTAAAACTTTCCTGGGATGCTGTAACAGCAGAAGAGGGAAGCAATGTAACATACAATGTATACCGTCAGGTAGAAAATGGTGATGTAATCTGCATCGAGACAGGCCTGACAACGACAACTTATACAGATACAACAGCAGACAAGACGCTTGGAACAATGAAGTATCAGATATCTGCGGTTGTAGAAGGAAATGAATCTGAAAAGAGTGCAGCAGTGACTGCGGTTGAACCGGTTGGAGCCGGCAAGATTGATAATGCGGATGAAAGAATCGCATATGTAGGTGACTGGGGCAATTGGACACAGGACAAGAATGTAAACTATATGGATACGATCGAGTATCTGCAGAATCCGAATGGCGGCGAGACTGCGACTCTTACATTTAAGGGAACAGGAATCAAGGTGATCGGTTGTACGAATAAGGATAGAGGCAAGATCGAAGTATTGATTGACGGTGAGTCACAGGGCATTGTTGATACATACAGTGCAAGCACAGTACGTCAGAAAGAATACTTCAGCAAAGAAGACCTTACAGCAGGAATCCATACGATCCAGTTGAAAGTCCTCAATGAGAAGCAGACAGCAAGTTCCAATACAAAGATCGAGCTGGATGCATTTGAAATCCTGGATTCAACACTGGTAGCACCGACAGGTGTGGAAGTAAGTTCCAAATCCGGAATGACTACAGTATCCAAAGCAAACAGTACGTTACAGTTAAAAGCGACTGTAGCACCGGATGATGCAACAGACAAGACAGTTACATGGAGTACCTCCGATGACAGTATCGCAACAGTAGATGCGAACGGACTGGTAACATTCTTAAGTAAGAACGGAACCGTTACGATCACAGCAACTTCCAGTGCAGATGCTACAAAGAGCGGAACGATTGAACTGAAAGTTGCAATAAAAGAGGATGTGGCAGATGTCGAGACAATTGTAGAAGACGGTACCGTACCGGCATCCGGAACAGCGGGAACAATGAACAGTGCGATCACCTGGAATGGAGCATGGTCTAACTGGGCAGGAGAACAGACAAAGCATCATGGCGGAACAAAGACAGAAACCGGAAATGATTCAAGTGCGGCGGGAAGCTATTTTGAATACACGTTCAATGGAACAGGTGTAGAGGTTTATTCTCAGAAGCATGCCAACTTTGCAAGCTTTGATATCTACGTTGATAACGTAAAGATCGGTAATTATTCACTGAATGGTTCAAGCAGCGGAGATAATCAGCAACTGATCTTCTCCAAGACGGATCTTACGAATGGTGAGCATACGATCAAGTGTGTAGCAGTTGCACGTGATGGAAAATATCAGGTCAACCTGGATTACCTGAAGATCCTTTCACCGGGTGAAGGTGTAACGGCTGATAAGTCAGCACTCCAGACATCGATTGAGACAGGTGCGGCACTTACTAAGTCAGCATATGATGAGACAAAATGGAATGCATTTAAAACGGCTTATGATGCAGCAGTTGAGGCAATGAATGATGCGGATGCAACACAGGATGATGTGAATGCAAAGAAAGCAGCACTGGATGCGGCAATCACAGCACTTGGCACACCGGCAGTTCCTGTAGTAGAAGACCAGACAGGTTCTGCAGTTCTTGTTGAAAGCACAAAGGTTGTGCTGAGATGGGACAAGGTTTCAAGAGCAGCACAGTATCGAGTAGCTGATACAGAGAACAGAATCGACATGACAGTAAGCGGCACAACCGCAACACTGGAAAACCTGACACCGGGAACAACCTACAACTTCAAGGTATATGCCCTGAGCAATGCAGGTGAGGCATCAGCGAAGGCCATCGAGATCGGCAATGTAACAACGATTGCTGACGGATCAGCAGCAGGTGAGATTGAGTCCATTACAAAGACATCGGTCAGTGATGATTCTGTAAAACTCACATGGACATTAAAAGAAGGTTCTTCCTTCGCAAGCTATGACATTTATGTAAACGGTGAGCTGAAAGGCAATACAACCAAGACAGAGTTCGCACTCAGCGATCTGAATGACGGTACCTATGTTGTTAAGATCGTTGCAAAGACAGCAGCAGGAAAGTCAGTACTTCCGAAACAGTTCTCATTTACGATTGAGAATAACGGTGGTGGTGAGACAACAAAGAATGTACTCAGCGTAACAAATCCGGCAGGAATTTCTGTAGAAGAAGGAACTGCATTTAAGGATCTTGAATTACCGGAGAAAGTAACTGTCACAGTGACAGGAAATCTGAATGAAGAAGTAGCCGTAACATGGGCGAAAGGTGATTATCAGACAACACCGGGAATTTACACACTGGAAGGAACCCTGACAATGGGTGAGAACATGGAGAACCCAGATGGCGTGAAAGCTTCTATCCAGGTAACAGTTACGAAGAAGCAGTATGAGATCAAGTCTGTTGCAAAACTGGATAAGAAAAAAGTTGCATACGGAACGGCTGTATCAGAACTGAATCTTCCGACAGAGGTAGAAGTAACCTATACAGACGGAACAACCGGAACAGCAAGTGTTACGTGGAATACAGACAGCTATGATGGAAATACGGCAGGTGATTATACTCTGGAAGGAACCCTTTCCTTTGCAGATAATATTACAAATCCGAAGAACCTGACAGCTTCTGTAAAAGTGACAGTTGCGAAGAAGGCAGAAGAGCCGAAGCCGGAACCGAAGAAAGAAATTAAATCCATTGTAAATGCAAAACTGGATGATATTTCTGTAAAAGAAGGAACTCTTGCAACCGCTCTCGGACTTCCGGGACAGGTTGAAGTAGAACTTAAGGATGGAACAACCGCAATGGTTGATGTTGACTGGGATCTGAGTGCTTACAAGTCAGATGTTCCGGGAACTTATACATTGACAGGAGAACTTGTTCTTGGTGATGAGTTTGAAAATCCGGATGGTCTTGAAGTCAGCGTGGATGTGATCGTTACAAAGATCAAAGGTGACGACAGCAATAAGGGCGATGACAACAAGGGCGACGATAATAAGGGTGACGACAACAAGGGTGACAACAGCGGTACAAATACTGGCAACAATACAGGAAATAATACCGCAGGTTCTACATCAGGAACCAATGCCGGAACAACTTCATCCGACAAAGCAGCAAAGACCGGAGATGCTACTCCGCTGATTCTGTGGGGAGCTATGGCAATGCTGGCAGCAGGTGCTGTTGTTACAGTTGTGACACGCAGACGTAAAAGAAGATAAAGATTCTTTCCGAAAGGTAAGATGAAAAAGGAAAATTTAAGAATTTTCTGTAAAAGAAAAGGAGTATCGCGATGTGCGGTACTCCTTTTTCGTCTGAGAAATTTTCGGATCACTGGTTTCGCAGAAACTGCTTGCGGTAGGCAGTCGGTGTCATACCACAGGATTTACGGAAACACTGCGTAAAGTAACTGGAGGAAGAAAATCCACATTGCTGTGCAATCTGTGCAAGACTCATATCGGTGGAAGTCAGCAGTTCCTGACTGGTAAAGATCCGCTTCTGGGTCAGATAATTCATCGGAGAGATCCCATAGGTTTCTGTGAAAGTATGAGAAAAATAATACTTGTTGATCTGTGCAATCTCTGCAAGTTTATCCAATGTAATATTTTCCTGGAAAGAAGAATCAATATAACGCTTTGCCCGGCTGCATTCGCGGGATTCCATCTTATGGAACGGAAAAATCTCTACAGAAGAGGAAGCGTAGCGGGAAAGATGGACGACCAGGATGTTCAGCAGATTCTGGCAGACCTTTTCGTAATCTTTCTGCGAGTTCTCTGTCTCTTCCAGGATCGTACGGAAATAGAAATCAAGCCGGTCTTTCATTTCATCGGAATGGAACAGAAGATATTCATTTGCATCGTCAATGACAAAATTCAGACCATCCACACCCAGTACAATATATTCCAGCGGGTCTTCGAGGCTGGATTTTTCGGTGTGGGTGATATTCGGGTTGATCACGATCAGATCGTGCTTTGCGATCGGAAAGGTTTCGTCTTCAACGAGAAAACTGCCACTTCCTGACAGCACAAAAAAAAGTTCTGTAAAATAATGTGTGTGCGGATAACTGCTCCAGTCCTCTTCATATTTTGAATAGGTAGAATACAGAAGATGACAGGTGTGGTCATGCCTTAAGGGGGAAGTAAAAGTGTGTCGTATATTACCCATAAGTGTCCTCCACAAAATTTAGAAATATTGTCTTGAAAACGATTTCAACTGGTTATACAAATATTATAAAGAAATTTAGAGGTTGATTCAACAGGATTCGGGAGAGTTTAGCAAAAAAAAGGAACATTTTTTATGTCAGTGTGTGAAAAAATAACAAAAGAATATGAAAAAACATTTTTGGGGGTCATAAGATATGGTGATATTGGGAAATAGTCCAAAAAGCAAGATTTATAAAAAAAAAGGCAAAAAGAAAGGTTGAAAAAGAGGGAGAAATAGTATATGATAGACATACCAAGTAAAACTGGAAAAAGTTATAAGGAGGAACTATTTAAATGAAAAAGAAAAAACTTATCAGCCTTGTGCTTGCAGGTACTATGGTTTTCGGACTTGCAGCATGTGGATCCAATGGTGGAGACAAGAAATCTGAAGGAAATTCAGACAGTGATAAGGTAGTAAAGGTTGCAGTAGTTGAGACAGCATACGGTGCAGATATGTGGAAAGATGTTGCAGCTGCATTCGAAAAAGAGACAGGTGTTAAGGTTGAACTTACAATCGACAAGAACATCGAGGATATCATTCAGCCACAGATGAAATCTGGAGAGTATCCGGACGTAATCATGAGAGCTGTTGGTTCTGAGTCAGCTATCACAGAGACATTCATCAAGGACAACAACGTAGAAGAACTTACAGACGTTCTTGATATGACTGTACCGGGTGAGGATGCTAAGGTTGGAGATAAGATCCTTCCGGGATTCACAGAGAACTCCATCGTTAATCCTTACGGAGACGGAAAGACATACCTGATGCCAATGTTCTACTCACCATGTGGACTGTTCTACGATGCAAACCTGTTCAAGACAAAAGGATGGGATGTACCGGAGACATGGGATGACATGTGGGCACTTGCTGACAAGGCAAAAGCTGACGGAATCTCACTCTTCACATATCCTACAACAGGATACTTTGATGCATTCTTCTATGCATTACTGCATGAGACAATGGGAACAGAGGACTTTACAAAGGCTCTGAACTATGCTGAAGGAATCTGGGATACAGACGGAGCTAAGAAAGCATTCGATATCGTTACAAAGCTTGCTACTACTGTTGAGCCTACAACAACAGCAAATGCTAACGACAACGACTTCCGTAACAACCAGCAGCTTGTTCTTGATGACAAAGCTCTGTTCATGCCAAATGGTAACTGGGTAATCGGTGAGATGGCAGACGCTCCGAGAGCAGACGGATTCGAGTGGGGATTCACAGCTCTTCCGGCAGTAGAGAAAGACGGAGAGAGAGCTTCCTATACATTCTTCGAGCAGATCTGGATGCCATCAGGTGCTGAGAACAAAGATCTTGGAAAAGAATTTATCGCTTATATGTACTCTGATGCAGCAGCAGAGATCTTCGCTAAATCTGGAGCAATCCAGCCAATCGAAGGAATGTCTGACAAGCTTGACGGAGACAACAAACTGTACTACTCAATCTATGATACAGGTGCTGTAGCTGTTATGGATGCATTCGCTACAACAGATCCAGTAGAAGGTGTAACAGTTCGTACAACATTCTTTGATCCGGTTAACTCTCTTGTAACTGGTGACAAGACAGAAGACGACTGGGTAAATCAGATTAAGACAGATAGCGACAAACTTCGCGCTGCTTTAAAATAATCTGAATAAATTACCGGGAATTTCCTTACAACTATAAAATGATTTGGAAGGAATCTCACAGGTGAGGCAGGCGGTGAAATCTCTTCACCGCCTGTTTTAATGCCGATATCTGCTATGACGGTATGAATAGCCGTTGGATGGCGGCGGTTATTCAATGAAACGGATTTATAGAATTGGAGATGAACCAATGAAAGAAAGAAAAGGCAAGGGGCTGTTTGTATTCTGTTGCCTGGCCCCGGCAGCAATATTATTTATCTTATTTATGATTGTTCCTACGATCGATAACAAGACATTTGTAGGACTGAGCAACTTTAAATCATTGTTACAGAATCAGAAGTTCTATCAGGCGTTCCAGAACCAGATTCTTCTGATTGTATTAGTTACGATCATTACATTTGCATTTGCGTTAGTGTTTGCATACATACTTTCAAGAGAAAAAATCAAAGGACAGGGATTCTTCAGAGTAATCTTCTATATCCCGAATATCCTTTCAATCGTAGTTATCAGTGCTATCTTCTCTGCTATCTACAAACCAAATACAGGACTTCTGAATTCCATCATCGGAATCTTCAAGCACAGTGATGATCAGATCCTCTGGCTTGGTGATCAGAAGGTAGTTATTTACAGTATTGTGATCGCCATGGTATGGCAGGCCATTGGATATTACATGGTAATGTATATGGCAAGTATGGCGAACGTATCAGAGAGTCTGTACGAATCTGCCAGCCTTGAAGGAGCAGGTAAGATTTATCAGTTCTTTACAATTACGATTCCGTTGATCTGGACAAATATCAGAACAACACTTACATTCTTCGTAATCAGTACGATCAACATGAGTTTCCTTCTCGTTACAGCAATGACGAGTGGTGGACCGGACGGAGCTTCCAGCGTATTCCTGAGCTATATGTACCAGGAGGCTTATACAAACTCTTCATATGGATATGGTATGGCAATCGGTGTATCAGTATTCCTGTTCTCCTTTGCACTTGCCGGACTGCTGAACGTTGCAACAAAACGTCAGGAAGTAGAAATTTAAGGAAAGGGGAATCGGAATGGAAAAGAATACATCAAAAAAACCGTTTGGCTTTAGTAAACTGATTGTGTATATTTGCCTGATTCTTCTTGCAATTACAATCATCGTGCCGGTAGCATGGGTCTTCCTTGCATCGGTAAAGCAGAATAAGGAATTCTACGGAAATCCGTGGACACTTCCTGAGAAACTTTATTTTCAGAACTTTGTAGATGCCTGGACGAAAGCAGACATGGGATCTTACATCCTGAACTCTGTGATTGTTACAGCACTTGCGATTGCAATGCTGATCGCAGTTGCACTTCCGGCAGCTTATGTACTGTCAAGATTTAAGTTCCGTACATGTAAGTTCTGGAATCTGCTCTTCATGGCAGGACTTTTCATCAACGTAAGTTACATCGTAGTACCGATCTTCCTTATGTTGAACAACTGGGACAAGTCACTCAGACAGATGATCGGAAGAGGCTTCTTCCTAAATAACTTGTTCATATTGGCGGTTGTATATATGGCAACGGCACTTCCGTTCACAATCTACCTGCTGTCAGGATACTTCAGTGGTCTTGCAAAAGACTTCGAGGAAGCAGCTTATGTGGATGGTGCAGGATACTTTACGACAATGGTTAAGATCATCTTCCCGATGGCAAAACCAAGTATCGTAACGATCATTCTTTTCAACTTCCTGTCATTCTGGAATGAGTATGTAATTTCCATGACATTGCTGACAGATGCCAAGTTGAAGACTCTGCCGGTAGGTCTTATGAACCTGATGGCTGCTCAGAAATCAGCAGTTCAGTATGGTCAGATGTACGCAGGACTGGTTATCGTTATGCTTCCTGTTCTGATTCTGTATATGTGTGTACAGAAGACACTTACTCAGGGAATGACTCTGGGTGGATTGAAAGGTTAAGGAGGTATTTACAATGAATGAAAGAACTAAAAAGATTATCACTGCGATTGTTGTTATCGTGATTTTCGTTGTTTGTATCGGCCTTATCATTGTCGGACAGAGAAATATCGGACCAAAGGGTCTTCTTACTGAGATCGTAGGTCTTGCAGGTCTGGTCGGACTGCTGGCATTTTACAACAGCAAATATAAATAATTGTCTACATTGCAGGAAAGATACCTGTGATAAGAAAGCATAAGGAAATCTGCCACCGGCAGATTTCCTTATATAAACTAAAAATCAGAGTATTTAAAGAATAGAAGAGGATAATTCAATGGAGAAATCAAAAGGACTCGTTACAATTCCTACTGACCTGGACGTAGTGCCACAGACACTGGAATTAATGAAGCTTTGGGGTGCTGATGCAATCCGTGATTGCGATGGAACAGATTTCCCTACAGAGCTGAAAGATGCAGATGCAGAAATTTATTCAACATATTATACAACTCGTAAAGATAATGCATGGGCTGAAGCCAATCCGGAAGAAATTCAGCAGATGTATGTTATGACACCTTTCTATACAGCAGAGTCTGAAACTCTTGAAGTGGAAGTAATGAAGGGACTTTACCCGGATATGCTGAAACCGAATACAAGAGATGATATCAAACGTTGGTGGGAAGTAATCGACAGAACAACAGGAGAAGTTGTTCCGACAGATAAATGGGACTACAGTGAAGAGACAGGAAAGGTTACACTTGCTGCTGTTCCGTTCCATGAGTATACAGTAAGTTTCCTTGCTTATATTATGTGGGATCCGGTGCATATGTACAATGCAGTTACAAATGACTGGAAAGATGTTGAGCATCAGATCACATTTGATGTACGTCAGCCAAAGACGCATGAATATACAATGAAGCGTCTGAGAAAGTTTATTGAGGATCATCCGTATGTAAACGTACTTCGTTTTACCACATTTTTCCATCAGTTCACACTGATCTTTGATGAACTTGCAAGAGAGAAATATGTAGACTGGTATGGATATTCAGCTTCTGTAAGCCCATATATCTTAGAGCAGTTTGAGAAAGAAGTCGGATACAAGTTCCGTGCTGAGTATATTATCGATCAGGGATACTACAACAACCAGTACCGTATTCCGAGCAAAGAGTATCAGGATTTCCAGGCATTCCAGAGAAGAGAAGTTGCCAAGATCGTAAAAGAGATGGTAGACATTACTCATGAGTGTGGAAAGAAAGCCATGATGTTCCTGGGAGATCACTGGATCGGAACAGAGCCGTTCATGGAAGAGTTCAAGACACTTGGACTTGACGCAGTTGTAGGTAGTGTGGGAAATGGTTCTACATTAAGACTGATCAGCGATATTGACGGAGTAAAATATACAGAAGGACGTCTTCTTCCGTATTTCTTCCCGGATGTATTCCATGAGGGTGGAGATCCTGTAAAAGAGGCACGTTATAACTGGGTAACAGCAAGAAGAGCTATCTTAAGAAAGCCAATCGACAGAATCGGATACGGCGGATACTTAAAGCTTGCACTTGACTTCCCGGATTTTATTGATTATGTATCACAGGTATGTGATGAGTTCCGTACACTGTATGATAATGTAAAAGGCACAACACCTTTCTGTGCTAAGAAGGTAGCAGTTCTTAACTGCTGGGGTAAGATGAGAGCATGGGGATGCCACATGGTACATCATGCACTGTATCAGAAGCAGAACTATTCTTATGCAGGAATCATCGAGTCTCTGTCAGGAGCACCGTTTGATGTGAAGTTCATCAGTTTCCAGGATATTCTGGATGACAGCTCCATCTTAGATGATATTGATGTTCTTATCAATGTGGGTGATGCTGATACAGCACATACAGGTGGAGACTGGTGGGTAAATCCACACATCGTTGAGGCTGTCAGAAAGTTTGTTTACAACGGCGGTGGTATCATTGGTGTAGGTGAGCCGACAGGACATCAGTTCCAGGGACGTTTCTTCCAGCTTGCAGATGTATTTGGAGTTGAAGAAGAGCATGGATTTACTCTTGGTTATGATAAATATAACTGGGATGAGCATGAGCATTTCATTCTGGAAGAGACAGAGAGTGTTGATTTCGGTGAGGGCAAGAAGAATATCTATGCACTTGCAGGAAGTACAATCCTTGTTCAGAAGGACAAAGAAGTTCAGATGGCTGTTAATGAATATGGTAAAGGACGTGCTGTATATATCAGCGGACTTCCGTACAGCTTTGAGAACAACCGTGTTCTTCATCGTGCGATCATGTGGAGTACTCACAGCGAGGATGAGCTGAAGAAATGGTTCAGCACAAACTACAATGTGGATGTACACGCATATCCAAAGAATAACAAATACTGCGTAGTAAATAATACAGATGATCCGCAGAGTACAACAATCTATCGTGGAGATGGAAGCAGTTTCGATCTTGAGATGGAGCCGAACGGAATCATCTGGTACGAGATCCAGTAATTGAGGATTTGAATTTAATGTGAATTTCGAGAGCTGAAATATCCAAAAGATATAAAAGCGGATCGGAAAGTATAAATCGGAGATAATCCGGGTAATAGAAATGCCGCATACCTGCTGAGTAAATCAGAGGTGTGCGGCATTTACTTTTGGGAGTAAATTTGCTATGATAAGAACGTTAAGCATGATAGCTGGACGAATCTTTTGCCCGGCAGAATTTTCTAAAAAGAAAGGAATAAAGGGATGAAAATTGGAATTGGAAATGACCATTCAGCACTGGAACTGAAAGCAGAGATTATTGAACTTCTGAAAGAGAAGGGACATGAAGTAGTAGATTATGGGACAAATTCACCGGAGAGCTGTGATTATCCCGTTTATGGAGAGAAAGTGGGACGTGCAGTTGCATCAGGAGAAGTTGAAAGAGGAATCCTGATCTGTGGAACAGGTCTTGGTATTTCACTGGCTGCGAACAAAGTAAAAGGGGTTCGTGCGGCCGTATGCAGTGAGCCGTTTACAGCCAAGATGTCCAGAGCTCATAATAACTGCAATATTCTTGCCTTTGGTGCGAGGGTTGTCGGTGCAGAACTGGCTAAGATGATTGTGGAGACATGGCTTGATACAGAGTTTGAGGGTGGCCGTCATCAGAGAAGAGTGGATATGCTGATGGATATTGAAAACCGGAATGAGTAAGGTGTGGGTATGAATGTATACACACTCTCTCAATGGCTTTTATTTTTCTTTTTATACAGTTTTTTCGGATGGATCTGGGAGAGCTGTTATGTATCGCTAAGGAAACACCGATGGGTAAACCGTGGATTTATGCATGGTCCAATGCTCCCACTGTATGGTTCGGGAGCTGTCAGTGTACTGATTATTACGTTGCCGGTGAGAGATAATCTGCCGCTGGTATTCATCATGGGGATGATAGGAGCGACATTGCTGGAATTTTTTACGGGGATGGTCATGGAATCCCTGTTC
>OHDZ01000785.1_pt1 | contig 11310 bp, 10 predicted proteins | sample 1567161 | NCBI WGS metagenome assembly OHDZ01 (sample SAMEA3879525, study PRJEB24766) | human gut metagenome | biome: human-associated habitat; feature: feces | place: USA | collected 1985/1987 | reverse complement strand
TGGAGAATGATTTTCTTATTCTCATCATCTCGGAAGTAGCGTTTCAATGTATTCTGATTATCCACAAGGGCAACTACTATATCGCCCTCTTTGGCTTCTACCTGCTTTTTGACAACCACAAGGTCGCCGTCATCAATCCCTGCTTCAACCATAGACTGACCGCTTGCTCTTAATATAAAGAAATCTCCTTTGCCGAAAATAGCAGTAGGAAGTGATACATATTCTTCAATATTTTCTTCCTCATACTGAGGACTGCCACAAGGAATAGAACCTACAATCGGTGTCTGTGTCTGTTCGCCACTGTACTTACGGGTCACATTGGTACGAATCTCCTGCCCGTCATATTCAATCATATTCTTCTCAGCCATTTCTACCAAGTATTTGTATGCTGTACCTCTGGCAATACCAACAGCTTCAGCAATCTTTGTAGTCGATGGGGATTGTCTGTTTTGCAGGTAATAATCCTCGATATATTTTTTTATCTCACTCATAAGTTCAGGACTCTTGCTTCTCATACCTGCACCTCGCTTTCTTTTCTATCGGAAGCAGTTTGCTTTCGATAGTTTTATTATACCTGATACGAAAAATTTTTCAAGTAGGTTTTTCGCAAAAGAAAAGAGGTGTCGCAATTTGCTAACACCTCAAAATTTCTTTGCTTGCACTGAAATCATTAACTCCAATGGCTTACTATTTTTCTCTATCCTCATCTTTTCTTATACAATACAAGTTCCGGATTCTTACCGTCTTCTTCATAAGTGCAAATAAGAATAAAATCCATATCTGCAACAACGCCGAAACATCTATCGCCGCCGTATTCACATTCAAGCTGATTGCCCAGATATGTCTTTGCCTCATTCAAAAACTTAGCCGCTTGCCCATTCGGAAGCCGGTACTCAAGATTCACATACTTTCCCACAAGGGTATTCAGTTTTTCCACCTTTGGCATTCCGTCAACATTCAATTCGTTAATTTCATTGATTAACTTTTTCTTGAATTCTTCAAACTGACCGTTATCACTAAGCTCATCATATTTCTTCCAGTAATCCAAAGTAGGAAGCAGCTCTTTCATATAAGAACGGGCTTGTTCCTCCGTGAAATTCTCGCTTACCATATTCTTAACACAAACTTCAATCAAATCGTCCATATCATTGTAAGTATATGTTCCATCGGCATAACACCACTTACAATAGTCCTCGTTGAAAGAACCGTCGTGATTGTGTCCGATAATATCATCATCTTCAAGCGGCATTCCGCAGCATTGACAAATAAGCTTTCTCGGTGAGCCTAAAAGTGTATTTATGGAAACATCTAATACTTTTGACAGCAATTTCAATGTTTCCGTATTCGGAACTGTTTCTCCGGTTTCCCTTAGTTAAAAATATTACTCTTGTTGATTACTCAACTTTTCCGATAAATCGGTAATATATCTCAATTTCCTGTATTCTTTCGTTATCCTCATTCGTTGTCGCTTCATGTATGAGGATTTTTTCTATCATTGCATTTAATAACGGTGCTGTCAATTCCTTTGGTATGGAATATTCCTTGATTAACTCAATCCACTTTTCAGCACCTATCATATCCTGTTCCATTTTACTTAGTTCTTCTCTTAGGCTTGTTATCTGCTGTTCCAGTTCTATCTGTTCTTTTTGGTACTTGCTGGACAACATCACAAAATTTCGCTCTGTTATCTTCTCACAGGCTCTATCTTCATACATTTTCGCAAATAAACGGTCAATCTCACTTTGTCTGTTCTCGGCTTTCTTCAATGTACTTGCCTTTTTCTTCTTTTCCCGTATTCGCTCTGCATTGCCGACTTTCTGTATCTTGTTCAATGCCTTTTCTTCGTCCTGCTGTACTGCCTTAGCCCAATATTGCAATCGTTCCAATACGGCTTGATACAGCACATCATAGCGGATATAGTGCATAGAACAATTACCTTTGCCAAACTGTCCGTAGAAACTGCAAGAATAATAACTATACGGTGTTTTATTTGCCTTATTTGTTGCAAATCTCATAGACCAGCCACAATCCGCACACTTGACAAGCCCTGCAAATATCGGCGTTGCCTTTTCTTTTGTCTGTCTGCGTCTTGATTTTATCTGCTCCTGCACACGATAGAACACTTCCTTGTCAATAATCGGCTCATGCGTGTTTTCTACTCGAAACCATTCACTTTCGGGTTTACGCACTTTCTTTTTACTCTTGAACGATACCGTAGACTGCATATTGTGGACACTGTTTCCGATATAGACTTCACTTTTCAATATCGCCTTGACATGAGCAATCGTCCACTCATAACGTTTACTTTCGGGGTTTCCCTCAAAGATATGTGCAAACGTACCATACCTTGTAAAATTCAGCCATGACGCTGTCGGAACTTTTTCTGCTCTTAACTGCTTTGTGATTTTTGCACTTCCGTAACCTTGATAGGCTAGAGAAAAGATTTTTTCAATAATCCATTTTGTTTCATCATCAATCAACAGTTTTCCTTTGATGTCAGGGTGTTTCTTATATCCTAACGGAGCATAAGCACCGTAATGAGCACCCTCCGCAAACTTTGTCTTAAATGCTGATTTGACTTTACGGCTTGTATCTCTTGCCACCCATTCATTGATGATGTTCTTAAATGGTGCAATCTCACTTTCGCCTTTTTCGCTGTCTACACCGTCATCAATCGCTATGTAGCGGACATTATGACTAGGGAAATACAATTCTGTATATTGTCCTGTCATAATATAGTTTCTGCCAAGTCGGGAAAGGTCTTTTGTTACAACACAGTTGATTTTTCCTGCCTCTATATCCTCAATCATTCTTTGAAAACTCGGTCTGTCAAAATTTGTTCCCGACCAGCCGTCATCAATATATTCATCAATGACATTCAAATGATGTTCTTTTGCATATAAACGCAACATACTTCTCTGTGTGGTAATGCTGGAACTTTCGCCCTGTAATTCATCATCTCGGCTTAACCTAAGATAAAGTGCAGTATTGTAAATCTGTTGTTTCATTGTCAGTTATCCTCCTTTATAACTAACCCGTGTTTACAATACCTGCTTGCAAGTAAAGTATAACACGGGTACTTTTTGTCATTCAATCTATTTCTTACAACTGCACCGATTTTATGCGATTGTCTGCTTTGCTTTTTCCAGCATGACATCAGTTAGAAGTTCTTCCATTGTTTTGCCCTTTTCGGAAAAATGCTCTTTTACTACAATCTTTGTCTTTCCTCTGTTGCCAATGCCACACTTGCCATTTTTCTTTTGAATTGTTTTTACAGCATTATCAATAACACATACCCCCTTTCTGTAAAATCTTTCTAAGCAATTCAACGGCTTTTGTCATAGCCCACAGGAGTTCCACCTCTGCATAGTTCTTATGTAGCCGTACCCATTGCGTGCGACGCTCTTAATGCTCAAGCTGTGGCTGTACGGGAGTATCATTATCTGACAGCACAGGTCATGGCGATAAAAGAGAACAAATCTTTTACAAGAACACAAATAGAGTTCGCTCGCTTTTGCAGGGAAAAGGTCATGGCGTATTTGTTTCAACGGCTTGCTGTCTGTCAAACGTATTGAATTGCTTTATTCAGTTGTCAAAGAACACGAAAGAAGAAAATCATCTTTCCTATATACCGCGTTGGAAAAGAGGGGAAATGTAACCAAAATTCAAAACTTTTTCCATTATTAGTACAAATGGAACGGTTCATTTTCTCCTTTTTCACTATTATCTGTACAGCAAACGTCCATTTGCTAAGTTGAAATGGAAAAATTTTAACTTCTTTTCTTGCACCATATAGGGATAGAAATTGTCATTTTGCTAAGTTAATGACGAAAAAAGATTATTTTTCTTTTCACACCCTAACTACCCAAACCATACCGTTACTGCCAACAATAGAATGAAATATTTTCTTTGCACCATATAGGGAACGGAAACCTTAAATTGTTAAGTTTAGAATAAAGTATTTTCCTCTTTTCACATCAACACTCAACTGCTAATGCCTGTTTGAATACAAATCAAGAAATGACATAATAATTTCTTCTTTCTTGCACCAACACTCGACACGAGTAAGATATTTGAATACAAATTTAAGATAGTTTTTCCTCTTTTCATAGAACACTGTCCACTAATCAGGAATTTCCGTCATTTTTTCAAAACTTTTTTCTTCTTTCACATCATATAGGGACAGCAAGCCCTGATTTAATGACCTATTTTCAAAAAAAGTTTAGATTTCCTTTTCTCGCACCATATCTGTACGCAAGTAGCTGTTTTGTTGCAGATTTGATAAAAAAGTTCATTTTTCTTTTCCGTTCCATATAGGGAATAAAAATGACTCTTTGCTGACTAAATCTGAAATTTTTCAATTACATTAAAAAATACCGTCATTCTCTTGTGGAACAGCGGTATCTATTCGTTCTTCTATGGTCGATTTTTCTAATTGTAATAAATGTTTATGCTTGCCTTTGAGTTCTGCCTGTTCAATCATATCTTTCAGTATCGTTGTATGATTTTCTTTATCTAATGCCTGTACCATTTTTATGGTTGGTGCGACTTGTCTTTGTAGCCAATGCAACGCTTTTTGTAAAGTGTAAGGCTCTGGTTTTGTGGTTAAGCGTATCGGCTCTCTGTTTTCCCCTACAAACCATGCCCAATCATCATTTGTTATCCATTGACTTTTTGGCTTGTCGTCCTCTCTGTCAACAAAGCGGACATAATGATTGATGATAGAAAAAGCGGTGCGTTCAGCGTCCCGATAGGTCAGTAAATCTACAACCGCATAATAGGCTCGTTCATTCTTCATGCGTATTTCAAAACGGTTCTTAATCTCCGTATCTTCAATTTCTGTGCCATTCTTGGCATACTGCTCATAATTCTTCTGATAAGCACACATATATAATTCGCTACTTGTTGAACCGAGATATAAGGTTTCTCCTGTATTCTTTGGTAAATCGCTACCGCATTTTTCTGTACCGCTGTAATCTTTCTGCATACGGAAGTAGGAGATACATTCGCCAGCCTTGTATTTTTCCTTTAACTTTGGAATATCCAATATTCCTGCTTTATCATTGATAGCCAAATCAAGCCGTTTCATCACACCACCAGCCGTCATACAATCCAGCATGAAGTCATACCATGAGCGTTCCTGTGCCAGCAGATAACATTCCATTTGCCGACACCCTCTGCCTTTCAGTTCTAACAAAACACCTAAATGCTCCTGCATAGAACACATGATGTTGATGTCTCCTAAAACATATTTGCTTTCATATCCGTACTTTCCAAAATCTTCATAAAGCATATAATCAGCTTTCAGTTGTAATACATCACGAATAATCTTTAATGCGTCCGTAGTAGGAAAGCGGACACGAAAATAATCAATCAGCAAAAACAACGGTTCTTGCGGATTGAAACGCTCAATCTGTTTTTCTATGACTTCTCTTAATTCATCATTCAATGGCTATTTCCCTTTTTCAATGCGGTTGTAATATTCACGGCTGATACCACAGGCAACAGCAAGTTTTGTTTGTGTTACTCCATATTCTTCACGCTTTTGTCTTAATACTTCAATAAAGTTTTTATCATTCATTCTTCAATTCCTCCAATCAAAAAAGGCAACTACCATATTTGATAATTGCCTATACTTAAATTTCTGCAAAAGAAAAAGACAATCAATTTCTCGTTTGAAATCAACTGTCTTTCTTATGCCTTATTCAATTTTTCCAAGTGATAACGGCATAATTTATATCACACCATGTAAAATGCAGTTTTGCCTTGTAAATACAGCGTTTTCCGCTTAGTAGTGTATATTGTCTCTTGTTTTTTTGCCCCCCTTGTTAGATAACGGGGGCTTGATGTTCGCTCGCAAGCTCGCTCAACTGCCGAAGTGAACCAGCCACTAAAAACGGCGGAAAAATCTAAGAGATTTTCCCACCGCCGTGTCTGGATCACTCCGTCTTTCTATTCATTTCTTATATCCATCTTGTTTAATCTTAAATATTACAAACAATACTCCTTATCAAACAAAGTTTTGCACCTTTCGATAGCATTTTGTACATATTCATCTTGCACTATATAGTAAATGTATTTTCCTTGTCTTTGACTTTTTACTATACCATTAGCTTTTAATATATTTAATTGGTGGGAGACTGCTGAATGAGACATCTCTAATTCTTCCGCTAATTCTCCAACACATCTTTTTGTTTTTAATTCAAGCACTATCCTTAATCTTGTAAAATCTCCCAGCGTTTTGAAAAATTCCACCAATTGCAAGCAATCTTCTATAATAAGTTTTTGCATTTTCATCTAAATTATAAATTATGCACTCTTAATGCTCTAATAGCATTTAATATTGCAATAATCATGACACCAACATCTGCGAAAATAGCAAACCACATATTTGCAATACCTATTGCACCTAGTCCAAGACATGCAAATTTGATAACCAATGCAAAGATGATATTCTGATATACAATTCTAAGGCATTTTCTCGAAATCTTGATTGCTTTAGAAATTTTTAGTGGGTCATCATCCATAAGAACGACATCAGCAGCTTCAATCGCCGCATCAGAACCCATCGCTCCCATTGCAATACCAATATCTGCACGAGTCAATACAGGTGCGTCATTAATTCCGTCTCCAACAAAGGCAAGTTTATCTTTCTCTGCTTTTACAGAAAGTAGTTCTTCAACTTTTGACACTTTATCTGCTGGAAGTAATTCGCTATATACTTCATCAATTCCAAGCGATTGAGCCACTTGGTCTGCAACACGTTTAGCGTCTCCTGTAAGCATTACTGTTTTTTCTACACCAGCTTTTTTCAATTCTGCAATCACTTCTTTTGAATGTGGCTTTAAAATATCGGAAATTACGATATGTCCAGCATATTCACCATTGATTGCCATGTGAATGATTGTTCCAACTCTATGACAATCATAATACTCCACACCTATTTGTTTCATAAGTTTGCTGTTTCCAGCAGCTACCTCATGACCATCTACCTTTGCAATAATTCCATGTCCACTGATTTCCTTTATATCAGAAACTCTACTACGGTCTATCTCTTTTCCATAGGCTTTTTGCAAGCTCTTACTGATTGGGTGAGAAGATGCACATTCTGCTAGGGCAGCATATTCCAAAAGCTTCTTTTCTTCCATCTCATTGTGATGAACAGCACTTACTTCAAATACACCTTGCGTTAAAGTACCCGTTTTATCAAACACTACATACTTTGCTTGTGATAAAGTTTCCATATAATTAGAACCTTTAATCAACACCCCTTCTTTACTTGCACCACCGATACCTGCAAAAAAGCTAAGCGGTATACTGATAACCAATGCACATGGACAACTAATTACAAGGAAAGTAAGGGCTCTGTAAATCCATACTCCCCATTGTGCTGTTTGACCTAAGAACAACATTTGTACTAATGGTGGCAATAACGCCAACGCTAATGCACCATAACATACTGCTGGGGTATATACTCTTGCAAATTTAGAAATAAAGTTCTCTGATTTAGATTTTCTGGAACTTGAATTTTCTACAAGCTCTAAAATTTTTGAAACTGTTGATTCGCCAAATTCTTTTGTTGTCTGAATTTTTAAAACCCCTGTCATATTGATACAACCACTGATAATTTCATCGCCTTGTTTTACATCACGAGGTAAACTTTCACCTGTTAATGCACTTGTATTAAGGCTAGATGAACCCTCTATTACAATACCATCTAATGGAACTTTTTCTCCAGGCTGAACGACAATTATACTTTCTATACCGACTTCGTCAGGGTCTACTTTTTCTAGTTTTCCATTTCTTTCTACATTTGCATAATCTGGTCGAATATCCATCAACGCACTAATATTTTTACGGCTTTTTCCTACTGCGTAACTCTGGAATAATTCTCCAATTTGATAGAATAACATAACAGCGATTGCTTCATTGTAATCTCCACTTCCAGAGTAAATTGCTAGTGCAAAAGCTCCCACTGTTGCCACTGCCATTAAAAAGTTTTCATCAAAAACTTGTCGGTTTATAATTCCTTTGCCTGCTTTCTTTAAAATATCATAGCCGATTATTAAATATGTTGCCAAGTAAAGTAATAGTTGCACAATTCCTGTTACCTGTATCAAATTCAAAGCAATAATCATAACTGCCGCAATAATAATTCTTGTCAACATTTTTTTCTGCTTCTTATTCACAGTCCATTCCTCCTATTTATTCATATAATCTTTTTAAATTTGCACCCCTTTTGTATTTAGGGGTGCGTTTTTTCTAAAGTTCAATCTCACAATCTGGCTCTACCTTTTTGCAAGCCTTTAAAACATCATTCATAACTGCTTTTGGTTCTTTTCCATCTTCAAACTCTACAATCATTTTTTGTGTCATAAAGTTTACAGTTGCATTTGCTACTCCAGCTGTCTTTTTTGCTGCATCCTCCATAAGATTTGCACAGTTTGCACAGTCAACTTCGATTTTGTAAGTTTTTTTCATGATAAATATCTCCTTTCGTGATTGTTATTTAAACTTCCATTCAACAATTAAGCACTTGTTTAATTGTTATGACTGTAGTATAATTCTCTCATAACCTAAAGTCAACAGAGATATGTGATTACCTACTAAATGGGCGAAACACATTTCTAAACAGAGCAAAATGAAAGGAAGATTGTATATGTCTTATATGAAGTTACCACATAATCATCATAACGAAATAGATAATACTGAGTTATTAGAACAACTTAATGATATTCAACACTTTCAAATAGTTTCAGAATTATTTAAACAATTAAGTGATCCTACACGTATTCGTTTATTTTGGCTTTTATGTCATTGTGAGGAATGTGTTCTAAATCTATCTGCAATGATGAAAATGACAAGTCCTGCCATATCCCATCATCTTAGAGAGTTACGAAACAAAGATTTAGTATCTAGCAGACGGGTAGGGAAAGAGGTTTACTATAAGTCAGCAAATACAGAGCAGAGTGTATTGTTACATAAAATGATTGAAAAAATTTTGATGATTACCTGCCCTGAACATAAGGAGTAAATAATATTATGAGCAACAAAATCGCACCATTAGAAAAAAGTATTCAAGAACTTTCTAATAAATATCATATAGTTAGTTATGATTTATACAAAGGTATAAAACTTGCTTTTATGTCATTAACTGGCAACAAACATACTGATACGCATGAGCCATTAAGACATATTTTAGAAATCAATTACTGCCATAAGGGAAGAATTGGGTGGAAAATGTCTAATGGAAATAGCGTTTGCTTAGGGGAACATGATTTTTCATTACATACAATGGAATATTGTTCTAACTCTACAATAACTTTACCTAATGAATACTATGAGGGGATTACCATTTATATTGACTTAAATACCCTTTCAGAAGAACCGCCAGAATTATTAAAAAATACTGGGATTACAGGAAATAGTATACTTGATAAATTTTGTAAAGATGGAAATTTTTCAGCTTTTATTGGTAATGAAGAAACAGACGCTATCTTTTCATCATTCTATCATCAGCCAAAAGAATTTCAACTTGCGTATTGGCGAATAAAAGTGATAGAACTCTTACTGTATCTAAGTAAATTATCCTTCGATACAGAAAACCGATTGTCTGAATATCAATCTGAACAAGTTGAACTTGTTCGTAGTATACACAAATACCTGTTGGATAATATAAGCCAACGGATAACAATAGATGAAACGGCACGCAAGTATCTTATCAATCCTACTACATTAAAGTCCGTCTTTAAAGCTGTATACGGTACTTCTATTGCCTCACATATAAAAGAACACCGAATGAAAATGGCAACCCGTTTGCTAATAGAGACACCAAAAAGTATAAAGGAAATTGCAAAAGAAGTAGGTTACGAAAGCCAAAGTAAATTTTCTAAAACTTTTAAGGGATATTATGATGTTTTGCCAACAGAATATCGAATGTTCCATTCAAACAAATCAAAATAATTTAATTCTCTATATAATAGCTTTAAATCAATATTTTATGTGTAATAGGGTTTGGTATCAAAAAGAGATACTATGATAATCTCGTAGTATCTCTCCCTAATTGGAATATTATGTTTTTGCAAGCAGGTAAACACAGGTTATTTCTTAATATCCTTTTGTTTGGGAAACTCCGTTTTCCCAACGTGAAACTGCCTGACGACTTACAAAAACTTTTTCTGCAAGCTCATCCTGCGACATTCCCTTTTGAGTGCGAAGTTCAAGTATAACCTGTTTTGTATCCATTATGCAGTACCTCCCTTACACCTTTATTATAGTCTCACGCATTATCTCAAACAAGCAACTCGCAGTTGCTGTCCTTATTACTCAGCTTTTTCGTTCACGGCTAACAAATTTTCACAATAATAGTTTGGGTCGGTTGTATCCGCAGACGGATAAACTTCAAACTCCACGCCCTCGGCATATTCATACTGCGAGCTTTTCAAGAAGATTCTGCCGTTTCTTGACATCGTATGCTTTGGAGTGTTAGATTTCCTGTTCTTTGTTTTCTTTTTGCTGCATACCCTCATCGGCTTGTGCAATCATCTGCCTGTACTGTTCTTTCACACTTTCCGGTGCAAGTATTTGTACCTTGCCATTAAAGCCAAACACCCAACCAAAAAAGGTCGGACTGGCTGATACTTCGGTCTGTACTCTGAAAGAAGTCATATCATACGCAAGGGTTGTCACATCTTCTCCAAAACGGTCAACCATTGTTTTCATCAAGCTGTTATCACACCGTAAATCCACAAGAACTTTCTCGCCTGAGAACATAAAGAAAACTTCCTTTGTGTAATTCTCAATATCAAAATCATTCGGCATAGGAATAATATCTTTATCCAATATCTCCGGCTTGGAAGCAATACGGTCTACCCTGAAATTGATAACCTTGCTTTTCTTCTCTGAATATCCGAGAACATAATAATAGTCCCCACACCAGAGAAGTTTATACGGGCTGAGCTTATACACTTCGCCCTTGTTCTTCAGAACCTTTTTCTTTAATCCGGTATAATCATAATACTGAAAAGAAATCTGTTTACCTGTATTGATGGCATCGTTTATAGCGTCAATGATATAATATATCTGCTCATTATCCGGCTTAATTCGATTGACCACATAGTTATTACGCTTCAACTTTGCCACCTGCCCCGGACTGGTCATCGTATGTATCTTCTCAATCAGCGTTTTGCTTTTCTTCTTTGTAATAAACTTCGATGACTCCACTGCATCTATCAGCAGTTTCAGTTCCGGCAATTCAAACTTACGACTGGCTACAAAGTATTTGCTCTGAGTAGAATGGATAGTAACAAT
>OHDZ01000779.1_pt1 | contig 11373 bp, 8 predicted proteins | sample 1567161 | NCBI WGS metagenome assembly OHDZ01 (sample SAMEA3879525, study PRJEB24766) | human gut metagenome | biome: human-associated habitat; feature: feces | place: USA | collected 1985/1987 | reverse complement strand
CCCGTCTCTACAACTAAATAATAATGTGTGATTTATTAATAACTTAAATATAATGTTGTATGAAAACACTTAGAAGTATCTTTTTTTTGTCTCTTTGCCTTCTTCTCTCCATTGCTGGATATGCTGGTGATAAGGCTAGTTTTTTGAAAAAGCAGTTTACGGCTCGTGATGGTTATCAATTGAATTATCGGGTTCTGTATCCCCGAGATTATAATCCGGCGCAGAAATACCCAGTAATCCTGTTCCTGCACGGAGCGGGCGAACGAGGGTCGGATAATGAGGCCCAATTAGTACATGGTGGCGATATGTTCGCTTCTTTCGAGAATCAAACCAAATATCCGGCTATCATCATAGCGCCTCAATGCCCGGCAGAGAAGACTTGGTCTGAATATAAGGGATTGAACGCCGGAAAAGAAGGGAAGCGTTTTTATCCGTTGAATGCCCCGGCCACGCAATCAATGGCCGCAGTCAAGGAATTATTGGATAGTTATATAGCGGAAGGTAAGGTCGATACGAAACGCATTTACGTAACCGGCCTATCGATGGGAGGTATGGGCACGTTCGATATCGTGATGCGTTACCCGAACCTGTTTGCCGCTGCCACCCCGATCTGTGGTGGAGCGAATTTGCAACGTTTGGCAAACTTTAAGGGCAAGACGGCTTTCAGTATTTATCATGGCGGCTCCGATAGCGTAGTCGATGTACAATTCTCCCGTGACGCTAATGAGGCATTGAAGAAAGCAGGAGCTGATGTCCGTTATAAGGAATTTCCCGGTGTAGACCATAACAGTTGGGATAACGCTTTCGCCGAACCGGATTATCTGGCTTGGATGTTCCAGCATAGCTTATAGTTAGTAAGTCTTGTATCTTTTATAGGCCTTATCATATATAAGTGCTTCCCTCTTATTAAGAAGAAGCTAAATATTTGATAAGGCTTTTTGTTTATAAGTTTTTTATTACTTTTGCCACAAAAGGAGAGAGATGAGTCCATCTGTTATGAAAGACAATGGATTTGACTAATCGTAATGAAAAACGAATTCATATTAAAAACTCTACTGTCTCGTGTCGCGAAAGGAGATTATGCCTCTTTTCGTGAGTTGTTTGACATACAATATGCCACGGTCAATCGTTTTGTGGGATATTTTCTGCCAAATAAGGAAGATCGTGAGGAAGTCGTATCCGAGGTATTCTGTATCCTATGGAAAAGAAGGGAAGAATTGATTGATATAGAAGACCTGAACGCTTGGTTATTTATCATCAGTAGAAACGAATCTTTCCATTACTTGAAACAGAAAGAGCATCAACGCCAAAACATATCCATTGATGAGCTACCGATAGATTTGTATATAGATACGAATGAGGTAGATAGTGATCTGCTTGACGCCGAGATGACAGAGGTATATAATAAAGCCCTTTCCGAACTCCCCGAACGCTGCAAATTAATCTTCTTATTGGCTCGTGAAGAGCGAATGAAGCATAAAGAGATCGCTCAAGCCTTGTCAATAACGGAAGGAACCGTGGAGCAACAAATGAATATCGCAATCCGGAAAATGTTGGATGCGGTGAGCCGATATTACAATGTCGTTAAAAGGAGAATTCATCTGTTGTTTTAATGAATGTTAAACTCGTGATACCCTTTATAGGTAAAAAAGACTTCCATACTCTTTATTTATAGAATCATTAATCAAATGTAGGTGGCTCCTACAAGTAAAAAGTGTATGATTGTGGATAATCAAAAGAATCAAGAAAAAGAGATAAAGCTGATTTTACAGCTTTTAAATGCGATAAAAGCGAAACACACTTTATCCGTTCAAGAAGCGGAGGAGGGAAAAGAGGCTGTTTTCAAACGGGTGGAAGAGAAGTTGGGACGTCGTTATAATCTGATGGCAACTAGAAGAACCCGTCTATTCCGTTATTGGCCGGTGGCCGCTTCTATCGCAATCTTGATTCTTTCTTCTGTAATCGTTTCTATCGGAATCATCAATAGTCGGCAGCTCTTAACGGCTCAAGCGCCTATTGTCGTGGAAGTTCCGGAGGGTGCTATCACGCATCTCACCCTTTCTGATGGTACTCAAGTTACGTTGAATGGAGGATCTAGCTTGACATATCCGGCCGAATTTTCCGATAACCGTGAAGTGTGCTTACAGGGTGAAGGATTCTTTGATGTCAGGAAGAAGATGGAGAGCCCGTTCATCGTACATACGAAGCAATTCTCGGCGAAAGTATTGGGTACCCGTTTTAGTTTCAAGGCTTATGATACTGATCGCCAAGCCGTGTTGACCTTGGAAAGAGGTTCCGTGCAAGTATTGACGGATCATGGCAAGGAGAATATGATATTATCTCCTAATCAGCAGGTAATTAAAGATAGCCATACAGGTAAACTCTATTGCCATGAGGTGGATGCGGAAGATTATACGTGCTGGAAGGACGGTATTCTGGTGTTTAAGGATCAGACGTTGGCAGAAATCTCTACCATATTGGAAAGGCGGTTCAACGTGAGGATCGAGATAGACTCCGAGTCGATAAAGTATGATAAATATGTCGCAAGTTTCCGGAAACACGTGAGTTTGGATGATATTCTTAAAAAGTTATCTTACCAACGCTCATGGACATATATTCAGAAGGATGGAAAAATCAAGCTAGTCAAGAACGTTTAATACTTAAATTCATTTGCCTATGAAGTGAAATCTGGAAAAGAGTGTAGGAGCCAAGCTATTTGAAATGACCTCTAGTTATTGTTAATATTTAAATTTATCTATCATGAAGAAAGACACAGGAATTCGTGTAAAGTATGGTGTTCCATACTTTATAGTTCGTGTTATGGCAATCGGCATGTTATTTTTAATACTAAATACGAGTAATATATTAGCTGCCACAGAGTCTCCGGTTGTTCTTGATTTATCTCTGAATCAGACTACTTTAGAACAAGTGTTCCGTGAGTTGGAAAAACAATCTGGTTATTCTATTATCTATAAAAGTAGTGAAGTCAATTTGAAAGAGGTTTTGTCTGTTGATGTCAGCAAAGAGCCACTCGAGAATGTCTTGAATAAGGTTCTGAGAAAACAGGGATTGACGTATGAGATAAAAGATGAGCATATTATAATCTACAAAGCGAAGGCGAACAAAGAGATCCATGCGGTAATAAAGCAACAAAATAAGAAAATTAGCGGGGTTGTAAAAGATGCCCAAGGAGAACCGATGATCGGTGTCAGCGTGCTGGAGGAAGGTACCCAAAACGGGACGATAACCGACTTTAACGGGAATTATGTGCTGGAAGTACAAAATGGAAAAGCGGCATTAGTCTTCTCTTATATTGGCTATGTAAGTAAGAAGGTGAGTATAGGGAATCTTTCGGTGGTTAATGTTGCATTGGATGAAGACGTTCAAAGGCTGGATGATGTTGTTGTTGTGGGTTACGCCATAGGAAACAAGCGTTCCGTATCTGGTGCTGTGGAGAAAGTAAAGAAAGAGGATATGAACTCGGGTGTCGTTACGGAGCCTTTGGATGCGGTAAAGGGTAAGGTCGCTGGTGTTGTTATCAGTAATGTAGGTGGAGACCCTACGAGTGATATGAATATCCGTATCCGGGGTACTACCTCTCTATCCGGAGGCAATGATCCGTTGGTTATCATCGATGGGGTATTTGGAGATTTAAGTATGTTGAACGCCATCTCTCCTTCCGATATAGAGTCTTTGACTATCTTGAAAGATGCTTCGGAGACGGCTCAGTATGGTTCACGGGGTGCGTCCGGGGTAATTGTCGTTACGACTGCCAAGGGTAGAGCCGGTTTCGCTCAAATTGAATATAATGGTTTATTCGGTGTTAATAAGGTTTATAAGAACTTGGGAATGTTAACGGCCGATGAATGGCGTGCCGGTGCGGTGGCTATGGGATTGAGTACGAATGATATGGGAGCGAGTACGAATTGGTTTGAGGAGGTGGAACGTTCTGCCAGTCTTACCCAGACCCATAATCTCTCATTTACGAGCGGTAATGATAATTCCAATCTAAGGGCCTCTCTCGGTGTGATCCGCCGTCCGGGTTTGTTGAAGAATTCTTCTTCCAATAGTTATACGGCCAAAGTGGACGCAAGCCAGTATGCTTTCCAGAAACGGGTGAAGTTTGATTTAGGCATGTTTGGATCACGTAGGGAAGGCGATCATCAATTTGATATGTACCGTACGATTTATTCGGCGGCAGCTTACAATCCTACGTATCCGAACTATAAGAATCCGGAAACGGGTATCTGGGATGAGGATAAGACCGCGATCGAGGTATATAACCCCTTAGGTATGTTGGAGATCACAAATAAGAAAATAGCCTCTCATGTGAACGTGAACGGACGTGTAAACGTGGAGATCATCAAGGGATTGAACTTGACGGGATTCGGTTCGTATACTTACTATAGCTTGAATGACCGGCGTTATATCCCGAATGATATCCAACAGGGTTCGATGAACGGGAATGGACAGGCCTATTTGAAATATGCGGAACGAAATGACTTGATGGGAAATCTCCAATTGAATTACGCAAGGGAATTCGGACGGCATAGCATTAACGCTTTGGCTTTATTGGAGGCGCAGACACAGTCTTTGTTCGAGTCTTCCACGAAAACCAGCGGTTACGAGACGAATTATTTTACCTATAATAACTTGAAAGCCGGTGCTAACATAAGTTGGGGTGACGCTACCTCTAATGCTACCCGTTTCGCTTTATTATCTTATATGGCACGCTTTAATTATATGTATGATAGCCGTTACGTAGTTACGGCGAATGTCCGTCGCGACGGTTCTTCTAAATTAGGTTATGGTAATAAATGGGGATTCTTCCCGTCGGCTTCTGTCGCTTGGATCGCCTCGAACGAGGCTTTTATGAAGTCCTTGACTTTTATCGATAACTTGAAAGTGAGAGCCGGATATGGCGTGACCGGTAATCAAGATGCGATCGATCCGTATCAATCCCTCTCCTTGATGGCTCCGAATGGAACGACCTTGGTGGATGGATCGGCTACGACTACTTTCTATATCGATTCAAATCCAAATCCGGATTTGCGTTGGGAAAAGAAGTATACGTTTGATGTGGGCGTGGATTTAGCGATGTTCCAATCCCGTCTTCGCTTGACAATGGATTATTATGCGTCTACTACGAAAGATATGTTGTACACTTATACCGTTCCGGTTCCTCCGTTCGTATATACGTCTATGCTTGCGAACTTAGGAGAAATGACCAATAACGGCTTTGAGGTAGCGATCAGCGGCGATATCATCAAGAAAAAAGATTTCTCATTAACCGTGGGTACGAATCTGTCTTTCCAGAAGAATAAGCTTAAATCATTAAGTGGTACATATATGGGGTCAGAGTTTACGACTAGTAAATATATCCAAGTATCGGCGGTGAACGCTCCTAGCTTAACCCAGTATGCGGGTGTTACTTACTTGACGGAGGGACAACCCTTAGGCGTATTCTATATTCCTCATTGCAACGGATTGGTAGAGAAGGAAGATGGTAAGTTTGTTTATGATATCGCGGATCTGGATGGCGATGGCAAAGTGGACTTATCGGATAGCGGTGACCGTTATATAGCGGGTCAAGCGTTACCAAAGGTATATATGGGTGGCTTTGTTAATATGCGATATAAAGATTTTGATCTGGCGGTTCAATTAAATGGGGCGTTCGGGCATAAAATCTATAATGGTACAAGTTTGACGTTTAATAATTTATCATTGTATCCAACCTATAATATATTGGATGGGGCGTTGGATAAGCGGATATACGACATCAAGATTTCTGATTATTATCTGGAAAATGGTAACTATGTTAATATCGAGTATATTACGTTAGGTTATAATATTCCCGTCAAGAAACTGAAGATTGAGAAGTATTTAAAATCCTTGCGTTTGGCGTTCTCTGTTAACAATGTCGCGACCATCACAGGTTATTCTGGTATGACGCCGCTTATCAACTCGGCGAATGTGGCGTCTAAATCTTCTGTTTCGGGTACGTTGGGTGTGGATGATAAATTGATTTATCCGTTGAGCCGTACTTATTCACTCTCACTGGGTGTTAAATTCTAATTGTTAATCTTTTAATACGTATTGTCATGAAAAAAGTATTGGTGAGCTCCATGCTGATTTTAGGTGGTTTATTCTCCGCTTGTTCCGGATTTTTGGATGAGGATCCCAAGAGTAAGATACCGGAAGAAGAAGCTTATAAAAGTGAGAAATTGGTGTATGTAAATACGATCGCTACGATTTATACCTCATTTGGGAATCGGTTATATGGAAGTACGGATAATGTGCATACTTTACAAGAGTTTTCTTCCGATGCTTGGATATTGCCGGGAAGACAAGGCGACTGGGTAGATGGAGGTAAATGGCAATCCTTGTTTTTGCATAATTATGGTCCGGGTAACGCTACGATAAAGAGTACTTGGAATGCGCTATATACGATTATCGGTAACTGTAATACCTCGATCGATAATCTGGAGACCTTCATTCAAGCGGGTGGGGAGAGCTATCTGCAAGATTATCAATATGAGGCTCGTGCCGTGCGTGCGATTCTGTATTATCATTTGGTCGATTTATTCGGTCGTGTACCTCTGGTTACTTCTTCGAAGACTGTGATGGCGGATGTGAATCAATCTTCGAGAAGCGAGGTCTATCAGTTTATTGTGGATGAGTTGACGGATTGCATTCCCCATTTGCCCAGTGGAAAATGCCAGAATATGGGCAAGTATTATGGCCGGGTGACCAAGGCTGTGGGGTATATGGCGATGGCGAAAGTCGCTATTAATAGTCCTATCTTGTCAAAAGATGATTGGAATGATGGTTCTTTGGTGGGTGGTATCGCTAAAGTTGCGCCGTATGTAAACCAAGCGGGCAAAAATATTAAGATCGCGTTGGATGGTACGACTCGTGACGCTTGGGAGACGGTTCTTTATTGTCAGAAACAGATAGAGAAGGAGGGATATAGTCTACAACCCAACTTCTCCCAGAATTTTTCCAAGACAAACGATAGTTCGGTAGAAAATATCTGGACTCAACCGAGTGATGGTACTACCTATAAAGTGAGCGATTATAATCCGACTCGTACATTATATGCGGCCCACGCATCCGCTTATGGCTTGCAAGGTTGGAATGGTGCCTGCGCTACCGTAGAACAGATGAAAGTTTTCAAGTACGGTACGGATGAACAAGATCCCCGTATGGATATGACGTTCTTTTATGGACCGGTGTTCGTGGATGGCAAGCCGATAGATGCGGGTTTAGGCGATGGAGCTCAGTTATGCTATAACCCAATGGATGTGGTTGTTGATTTTAAGGAGGATGTACCGAACCAGATATTAAAATTTGCGGGAGCCCGTATGTCTAAATATGAGGTGGATAATACGACTTCTTCTTATTTGAATCATAATAATGATAAGGTGTTCTGGAGGTATGCAGATGCCTTGTTATTGGCGGCTGAGGCGAAAGTCCGTATGGGACAAAGCGGTGATGCGGAAGTGAATGAGATTCGTGACCGTGTACAAGCCGGACAGAAAAGTAACGTGACTTTGCAAGATATCTTGGATGAACGCATGTTGGAATTCTCTTATGAGGGGATGCGCCGTCAGGATCAAATACGTTTCGGGACTTATACGGAACCTACGACTGATCGTTATGCGGGAGTGCATCATAATGTCGCCACTGGCGATTACGTAGTGGATAATACCGGTTTTACAACCGTTTTCCCGATCCCTACTTCTGTGCTTGAGTTAAATACGAAATTAACACAAAATCCGGGTTATTAATTCTTTAAATTTAGAGGATATGAGATGTAAGTATTTATTGTTATATGGGCTATTGGCTGTCTTACCATTCTCGGCGCAGGCCGGATATAAAAAGATAGCGAATGGTATATTGGTCAGCTTGCCGGAAGGCGAGCTGAACCAATCGAAAACGGTTCGTTTGTTGGTTGTGAATGATGAGGTTCTTCAAGTGACGGCAAGCCCGGAGGCTAAGATTCAGGATAAGCAGAGCTTAGTCCGTGTCGCTCCGGTAAAGGCCCCGGTAAAATGGAATGTCGAATCGACTTCGGATTCCGTATTTCTGAATACCGGCAAATTACGTGCGGCCGTCAGTCTTGTTACGGGAGAAGTGACATTCTATGATATGTCGGGTAAGCTAATATTGCGAGAAAGTAACGGTGGACGGCAGTTTACGCCGATAGAGGTAGAAGGTCGCAAAGGCTATACGACTCGCCAGCAATTTAATTCACCGGAAGACGAGGCTTTCTATGGATTGGGGCAGCACCAGTCGGATGAATTTAATTATAAATCGAAAAATGAGGAGTTGTATCAGTATAATACCAAGATATCGGTGCCTTTCGTGGTTTCTTCCAAGAATTATGGTGTCTTATTCGATAACTATTCTTATTCCCGGTACGGTGATCCACGCCCTTATTCGAACTTGGATATCTTTAAGTTGTACGATAAGAATGGGAAAGAGGGAGGTTTGACCGCTACTTATTATAAAAATAATGGATTGGAGGTCTTTGCGGAACGTCAAGAGTCCAGAATTGATTACGAGACCCTGTTTACGCACCAACCTCTTCCGAAGACGTTTGATTTTAAGGGAGAGACGTTTGATAAATTCCCGGAAGGATTCCGTTTCAGGAACAGCTTGGTCGTTTGGGAAGGTGAGATCGAACCGAAAGAAAGTGGTGTTTATCATTTTAAGTTATTCTATGGAGCGTATACGAAAGTCTTCTTGGATAATAAACTGGTGGTAGAAGAACGTTGGCGGCCCTCTTGGAATCCTAATAGCGTGAAATTCACGGCCGATTTGCAAGCGGGAAAGAAAGTCCCGGTGCGTATCGAATGGCGTGAGGGAGCCGGCTCTTATATTGGGTTGAAAGTATTGTCTCCTCGTCCGGAAGAAGAAGTAGGGCGATTGTCTATGTGGTCGGAGATGGGAAATGATATAGATTATTATTTTATTCATGGTGATTCGATGGACGAGGTAATCTCAGGTTATCGGTATGTCACCGGTAAATCGCCGATCATGCCTGCTTGGGCGATGGGCTTTTGGCAAAGCCGTGAACGGTATAAAACGCAAGATGAGATATTGACGGCCTTGCGTGAGCTCCGAAAACGTAAAATGGGTGTGGATAATATTGTCATGGACTGGCAGTACTGGAAAACTGATTCATGGGGAAGCCATGAGTTTGATCCGGCACGTTTCTCTGATCCGAAAGGTATGGTTGATGCGATTCATGATTTGAATGCCCGTTTCATGATCTCTGTTTGGCCGAAATTTTATCCTACCACAAAGAATTATAAAGAATTGGCAGCTAACGGATGGGTTTACCTGCAAGCGGTTAAGGATAGCATCCTTGATTTTGTTCCACCTGGATTCGTGGCTACATTTTATGATGCTTATGCCCCCGGTGCCCGTAAGTTATTCTGGAAACAAATGAATGATAACCTATATCGTTTGGGAGTGGACGCTTGGTGGATGGACGCTTCCGAACCGAATATTAAGGATTGTACACCGATGTCTTACCAAAAGGCGTTGACCGGCCCGACAGCTTTAGGCCCTTCAGCTCAATATTATAATACGTATGCGTTGGTGAATGCGCAGGCTATTTATGAGGGGCAATTGAAGGAAAATCCGGATGATCGCGTATTTTTGTTGACTCGTTCCGGATTCGCTGGCCTACAAAGGTATTCCACCGCTTCTTGGAGCGGAGATATCGGTACTCGTTGGGAGGAATTGAAAGCTCAGATTTCTGCGGGGTTGAACTTCTCAATCTCCGGTATACCTTATTGGACAATGGATATCGGTGGCTTCTGCGTGGAGAACCGTTATCGTACAGGACAGCTTATTTATGACAAGACCGGTGTTGAGAATGACGACTTGAAGGAATGGCGGGAACTGAATGCCCGTTGGTATCAGTTTGGCACATTTACCCCTTTGTACCGTGCGCATGGACAGTTTCCATTGCGTGAGATTTATAATATCGCCCCAGAAGATCATCCGGCCTATCAGACGATCTTGTATTATAATCAATTGCGTTACCGCTTGATGCCTTATATTTATTCGTTGGCAGGTAAGACGTATTTTGATGATTATACGATTATGCGTCCATTGGTGATGGATTATGCCTCCGACTTGGCTGTCCGGGATAATTCTACCCAATATATGTTCGGCCCCTCTATGATGATCGCCCCGGTATATACCTATAAAGCGACTTCCCGTGAGGTGTATTTCCCGAAAGGAACGGATTGGTATGATCTATATACGGGTAAACGTTATAAAGGTGGCCAAAAGCAGGAGGTTGAGGCTCCATTCGAACGTATGCCGATATTTGCTCCGTCAGGTGGTATCTTATTATATGGTCCGGAGATCACTTATGTAAATGAGAAAAAACCGGAAGTGATAGATGTCTATATTTATGCCGGAAAGGATGGCTCCTTCTATCTATATGAAGATGAAGGTACGAACAATAATTACCAGAAAGGAACTTATTCGAAGATCGATTTTAATTATAGCGATGCGACGAATACTTTGACAATCGGTAGTCGTGAAGGCTCTTATCCCGGGATGTTATCAGAGAGAACTTTCAATATTATTTACGTAAGCCCGAATGCTCCTGCGGGATGGGATAATAAGGGTAAGCCTGCAAAGGTAATTGAGTACAAAGGTGAACAAATTTCTGTCAAGTTATAAGATTCTTTAGACTGAAACGGCCTCCTCCGCAATTTCCATGATAGTATAGCGTGAGGGGGCTCTATTTATAGTCTCAACGCATACTTAATCCTTCTTATGCATAATTGGTGATTTCCCCGTGTATCGAAATAATCGTGTTTTTAAGGAGAAATGTGCGGATAGAATGGGAAAATAATTATCTTTGCTACAATAACTTGAAAAAATATATATGGCAACAATCACTTTAAATATAGATGACTCTTTGTTACATAGATATAGTAACAAGATGAGATTGGAAGGAAAGGCTTTGAGTAAGTGGTTAGAAACAATGTTGACCCGGGAGCTTATACGGGCAAAAGATGGGGAAAACGATGTGTTTTCGACTGACTTAATTATAGACAGCTTCCATTTGAAGGGGCCACATAAAGAAGTGCCTGCTGATGATATGGGAAAAGGAGCAATAGCATCCGCAAAATTCATTTAAAGGGAACAAATCGGATGAGAGTGTTTGTAGATACCAATGTGTTGCTAGACATGATATGTCAGCGGGAAGGCTTCAAAGAGGATGCTGATACTATCTTTAGATATTGTATAGAGGATAAACTAAAGATTGTCATGAGTGCTCTCACCTTTATCAATGCGAATAACCGTATTTATGAGCCGTATAATTCGCATTGATTAAGG
>OHDZ01000761.1_pt1 | contig 11556 bp, 8 predicted proteins | sample 1567161 | NCBI WGS metagenome assembly OHDZ01 (sample SAMEA3879525, study PRJEB24766) | human gut metagenome | biome: human-associated habitat; feature: feces | place: USA | collected 1985/1987 | reverse complement strand
CCCGGGAGGGGCTGGCCGAGCGGCTGGATCATCCGCCGGTTCCCCATGAAGACGGCACCATCGATCACTTTGGCCAGGCCATCGGCTGGCTCAATCTGTCCAATGCGCCGGAAGACTACGCCCGCTTTTATCACAAGGTGGACGGCAAAATGGTCCGCCACGACCAGGTCCACAACCTCTACGGCTATAACATGACCCGGGCCGCCTCGGAGGGGCTGGCCAGCATTGCCCCGGGCAAACGGTTTCTGCTGTTCTCCCGGTCTTCCTGCATCGGGATGCACCGGTACGGCGGCGTCTGGACCGGCGACAACCACTCCTGGTGGAGCCACCTGCTGCTGAACCTCAAGATGCTGCCCTCCCTCAATATGTGCGGTTTCCTGTATGTGGGAGCCGACCTGGGTGGCTTCAACGCCGACACCAGCCGGGATCTGCTGCTGCGGTGGCTGGCGCTGGGGGTGTTCACCCCCCTGATGCGCAACCACTCGGGCTGCGACACCCGCCGGCAGGAGTTCTACCAGTTTGAGGGCCCCGAAGACTTCCGCAGCGTCATCGAGACCCGCTACCGGCTGATCCCCTACCTCTACAGCGAATACATGAAGGCAGCGCTGAACGGCGATATGCTGTTCAAGCCCCTGGCCTTCGTCTACCCCGAAGACGAGATCGCCCTTCAGACCGAGGACCAGCTGATGCTGGGCAATGAGGTGATGATTGCCCCGGTCTACACCCAGAACGTCACCGGACGGATGGTGTATCTGCCCGAGGAGATGCTGTTTGTCAAGTTCGGCCCCGATGGCCACATCACAGAGGAAGTCCTCCCCGCCGGCACCCACTTTGTGAAGGTGGCCCTCAACGAGGTACCCCTGTTCATCCGCAAAGGCGCCTGCATCCCGGTGGCGGACCCCGCCCAGACGGTGGCCGGCATCGACCCCGCCACCATCCGGATGATCGGCTGGCCCGGGGCCAGCTATGACCGCTACGACGACGACGGGGTCACCATCCCCGCAGAATAAGGAGGCATTGCCATGGACCGCAAATGGTGGAAAGAAAGCATCGTATACCAAATCTACCCCAGCAGCTTCCAGGACTCGGACGGGGACGGCATCGGGGACCTGAACGGCATCCGTTCCCGGCTGGATTACCTGAAGGATCTGGGGGTCAATGTGCTGTGGCTGTGCCCCGTCATGGACTCCCCCATGGATGACAACGGCTACGACATCTCCAACTACCGGACCATCAACCCCCGGTTTGGCACCATGGAGGACTTCGACGCCCTGCTGGCCGAGGCCCATCAGCGGGGCATCCGCATTGTGATGGACCTGGTGGTCAACCACACCTCGGACGAGCACCCCTGGTTCATCGAGAGCCGCAAGTCGGTGGATAACCCCTACCGCGACTACTATATCTGGAAGCCGGGCAAAGACGGCCACGAGCCCAACAACTGGGGCGCCAGCTTCGGCGGCTCGGCCTGGAAATACGACCCCCAGACCGATATGTATTACCTGCACCTGTTCTCCCCCAAGCAGCCCGACCTGAACTGGGAGAACCCCAAAGTCCGGGACGAAGTGTTCAACATGATGACCTGGTGGTTTGACAAGGGCATCGACGGGTTCCGGATGGACGTCATCAGTATGATTTCCAAGGACCAGCGCTTTCCGGATGGCGAGAAACACGGACTGTATGGCAATGGCGGTCCCTACTATGTCAATGGGCCCCGCATCCATGAATTTTTGCAGGAGATGAACCGGCGGGTCCTCTCGAAATACGACATTATGACGGTGGGCGAGACCCCCGGCGCCACGGTGGAAAACGCCCCCCAGTATGCGGGGCTGGACGGCAAGGAGCTGAACATGGTCTTCCAATTTGACCACGTCGGCATTGGGGACGGACCCCTGGGCAAGTGGACCACCCAGCGCTACGATTTTATGCAGCTCAAGAAAATTCTCAGTCACTGGCAGACCGGCCTGGACGGCAAAGCCTGGAATAGCCTGTTCTGGGGCAACCACGATCAGCCCCGGGCTGCATCCCGCTGGGGCGATGACTCGCCCCTCTCCGCCAAGATGCTGGCCATCTGCCTGCTGAGCCTGCAGGGCACGCCCTACATCTATGAGGGCGATGAACTGGGGATGACCAACGCCTATTTCAAAGATCTCAGCCAGTACCGGGATATCGAAAGTCTCAACGCCTTCAAGGAGCTGACCGGCGCAGGCTTGATTTCTGCAGACGAAATGATGGAGTGCCTGGCCCTCCGCAGCCGGGACAACGCCCGCACCCCGGTCCAGTGGGACGACTCCCCTAACGCCGGTTTTACCACCGGCACCCCCTGGATTGAGGTCAACCCCAACTATACCGCCATCAACGTCGCCGCCGAGGAAAAAGACCCGGACTCGGTGCTCAACTACTACAAGCAGATGATCACCCTGCGCAAGAGCCATTTAGGACTGATTTACGGCTCCTTCCAGCTTCTGGCCGAGGAGAACCCCCAGGTCTTTGCCTACCGGCGTACCCTGGCCGAGACCGGCGAGAACTACCTGATCGCTTGCAACTTCTCAGACAAGGACGCGGCCTTCACAATTCCCGCTGATTTTGCGGGGGCCCGGCGCCTGATCGGCAATTATCCTGACACCGCTCCCACCGGCGCTGTGACCCTGCGCCCCTATGAGGCCTTTGTGCTCCAGAAGTAAACCAGGTGATACCCTATGAATGACTTTTTCGACCTGGATGCCCCTCTGTTCCGTTTCTTAACCCGGGTTGCGGATATGGTGATTCTCAGCCTGCTGTGGCTAATAGGAAGCCTGCCGCTGTTTACCTTGGGCATTTCCAGCACAGCCCTCTATTATGCAGTGAACAAGTCCCTAATTGAGGACCGGGGAACGGTCAGCGAGGAATTTTTCCGGGCCTGCCGCCGGAGCTTCCGACAGGCAACTTTGAGCTTTCTTGCTCTGGCAGTGCCGGAGATCATTCTGCTGGCTGACTGCTTTATGACCCATTACCTCAAGGGGCAACAGGCAGCGACGGGTAATCTCTGGATCATTTTTACGGTGCTGAGTACCTGTGGGCTGGCCTGGATGATCTACAACGCAGCCTATGCGGCAAGATTCGACGACCCGGTCAAAAAGACGGTGTTGCAGTCCGGCGCCATGGCATTGCTCCATTTTGACAAAAGTCTGCTGCTTTTGGTGGTGCTGGCTGCGTTCGGCCTGCTGACAGCATTCTGCCCGCCGCTGATCCTTCTGGCACCTGCCGGATATGCGCTGTTTGCCCGGTGGGTCCTTGAGAAAAAGGTGTTCTATCAATATCTTCCCGATATAGACGATGGCATAGACAAGGAAAATAAAGACTGTTCCCATCAGGATTGACCTTTCCTCCAATTTGACCATTCTTTTCTACCAAAGGCAGGGGGCCTGACAGATGATCTGTCAGGCCCCCTGCCAATTATTGATGGGGCCAAAAGTTGTATACCGGGCAGCTCACCCTGTGGTGCCCATTTCCTTCATTTACTCCACCGCTTCCTGCTGCACCAGCAGCCCAGCTGAGAAGCCAATCTTGAAGTGGCACTCATTCTCCTCGCACTGGGCGATGGAAGCCTGATCCTGGAGTTCTTCTACTAGGTCCCGTTGGCTGCTTTGGGTCGTTTCCGCAGCCTCAGCTTGTGGGCAATGTTCCGGGTATCCTGATCCACAATGGCCTCATGGGTGTTTGGGAAGATCATCAGCTCGTCGGCAGTGGCAGCCCGGCGCTGCTTGGTCTTGAACTTCTCACAGATGGACTTGCCCAGCACTGTATGCCCCAGGTATTCCTGCCGGTCCAGGATGTAGCCCACAGTGGTGGCCGTCCAACGGTATAATGCAATCATCAAGGCAATCGCAGAGGGGGCTTCTCGCCTGAATGATATCACCACGAAGGTTGGTGAAGAAAACTCTGTGGTGGCAAAATACGGATATCTAGCCGCTTGGGGCATCCACGAAAAACGGACAAACATAAGGCTAAAAAAATAGCCGGACAACAACCAACTGAGGGATCTTCAAAGAAAATCTCTCAATCAGCTGTTGCCCGGCCATCTTGCCATTATGAAGCCTTATCTTCTGATGTGGCACAGTAATGCAGATGAAAGACGCTTGCTCGAGGCCCCTTGAGGGGCTCTTCTGGGGCTTACTCAAGCCACCGGCTTAGCCGGTGGTTTTGACTCAATGAAGGAGAAATGAAGGGAATATCAGGTTACAGATTCAGCTCAAACTGTTCTGCCGTGATGGTTGCTTTGCCATCGGCAGCAAAGGTGATGCCCTCGGCAGACTGGGGAGTGTAGATCCATGCGGTCATGGTCTGCTCACCGTCGTTGACAAAAACTTCGATGCTGTTTTTGTCCAGCAGGATACGGAGTTTGAGCGCACCGTTCTGGCTGCGGACCTTGCAGCTGCGGCGGTGTACGATGTCGGCACGGGAACCGGCATAGCTGCGGTCCAGCGTCAGCTCGGAAGTGTAGGGGTCGTAGGTCAGGCTGGTGTGGTGGTCTGCATCAGCGGCCAGCTTCAGGGTGAAGGAGCGGTATTCGCCGGGCTGCACCGTGACGGTCAGGTCGGCCACACGGCCCTTGATGCCCTCCAGCGTTGTTTCGCCTTGCACCGTCACATTTTCGTGGAAAGTGCGCTTACCATGGACGGCATCCAGCTCCCGCACCGGGGTCTGAATAATGCGTCCGTCCTTGATATGCAGCTCCCGGGGGCAGATGGTCTGCCCGAACCACTTGCAGCCCTGGGGCTTATCCTCGGTGTCCGACCAGGTTTGCAGCCATGCGGTCATGATGCGGCGGCCATCCGGGGCAAGGGTGGTCTGGGTGGCGTAGAAGTCGATGCCGCCGTCCATCAGCTGCACGTTTTCCTTTGTGAAGGTGTGGGCAGCTTCGTCATAGCTGCCGACGAAAGCAATCACGTTGTGACCGTTGTGGAACTCGCCCTTGGGCAGCATCTCCATGGGTCCCAGCATCAAGACCTGCTTGCCGTCCAGCGGAAAGAAGTCCGGGCACTCCCACATTTTGCCGTACTGATTGTTGCAGCGTTCCAGCACCGTGACAAAGTGCCAGTCGAAGCCGTCCTTGCTCTGGAACAGTGCCGCTGCGCCGCTGCCGTCCTCGGCCAGGCAGACGGTGACGGCGGAGTAGGTGCCGTCGGCCTCACGCCAGATCTTGGGGTCCCGGAAATCGAACTTGCTGAAGCCTTCCGGCAGGTCTTTCTGGGTCAGCACCGGGTTGCAGGCAGGCTTTTCGTAGTTCAGTCCATCACCGATGGCAATGCTCTGGGTCTGGATGTCCCGCATCTCCCCATTGGGCTGCTTTTCTGCCACCACGCTGGTGTACATCAGCAGCTGTTTGCCATCGTCCATCTCGGTGGCAGAGCCTGAGAAGCAGCCGGGGCCGTTGTCCGCCGGGGAATCCGGTGCAAGCGCGCAGGGCAGATACTCCCAGTGCAGCAGGTCGGAGCTGACGGCGTGACCCCAGTGCATGGGCGCCCACCGCACATCGTAGGGGTTGTACTGATAGAACTGGTGATACTTCCCTTTATAATAAGAGAAACCGTTTGGGTCGTTCATCCAGCCCACATAGGGAGTCAGGTGGTAGGCAGGGCGTTCCGCCGGGGAAACGGCTGCGCCGTGCTCGGCCTCGTAGGCGCGGGCTTTTTGTAAAGTCAAATCGTTCATGGAATCCTCCAAAGGAAAGAATTCTTATGCGTAGTAAGCATCCAGATATTTCTGCATAATGCCCAGATAGTCGGACAGGCCGTAGGCTTCCAGCTTGCTCAGATATTCGTTCCACTCTGCATCCGTAGTGCCGTTCATGATCCAGTTGGCCTTCTGCGTATTCATGTAGGTCTGCAGATCCGCCTGCAGGTTAGAGACCTGCTCGGTGTCCTCGTTGCTCATAAAGACATTGGGATAGACATAATCGTTGTTCATATCCGGGGTGTAGATATCCTTGATCCAGTCCAGACGGTACTGTGCATCGTCCGGGCAGGTAACGTATACACCATAGTAATCATCCAGAACCGCCAGAGGTCCGCTGACACACTGCGCCTCACGGACTTCCACGGGAGAAGCATCGCCCAGAGGAGCGTGCTTCAGCATGGGCTCGCCCTTATCGTTGGTGGACAGTTCAAAGATGTTAAAGCCTTCCGCATCGCCGTAAGTACCCCAGTTGTTCTGCGGAGACTGGAGGGGTGCGTACATCTGATCCAGCCATGCGCAAACCAGTGCGGGGTTAGTCGCCTTTGCGGTGACAACGCATCTGCCGCGGGCAAAGCCGCTGGTGAAAGAGCCGTTCTGCGGAGTGATATTCCGGGTATCGGCGGTCAGGGCAGGCAGCGGCTCCCAGTCGGTCAGGTTGTCAATGTTGGCAACATCCCAGCTGAAGCAGACACCATAGCGGCCAGCCTTGCCCTTGGAAACATAGGTGGACCACTCCTGCGTGAAGCACTCCGGGTCAATGAGCTTCTCGGCATACAGCTTGTGCAGCCAGTCCAGACCATCACGGTAGCCCTGCTGGGTGGCGGCACAGATGACTTTTCGGTCGTTGGTAACGGCGATATGGCGGTCTTTGTCTGCATCGCCGTAGCCTTCGCCAAAGCCATTGATAAGGATGCTGGGGTCCTGATCGCCGTTGTTGACGATGCAGGACATGGGGATGATGTCGCCGTCAATGCCATACTCGGCCTTGATAGAAGCGGCGTTATCACGGAATGCCATCAGCACCTGCTCAAACTCGTCCACCGTGGTGGGCATCGACAGACCGAGGAAGTTCAGCCACTTGGTATTGATGAAGCTCATGTTTCCAATGGTCTGGATGGCGGTCTTTTCTGCGCCGAGCTGCTCGATCCAGGGCAGTGCCCAGATGTGGCCATCGCTGTCGGTGCACATGGTACGGTACTCCGGGTACTTCTCAAAGACCTTCTGGAGATTAGGCATATTGTTGTCAATGTAGTCTTCCAGATTGAGGATGACACCCTGATCTGCGTAGCGCAGCAGATTGCTGTCGGTAAAATCAGCAGTAAAAACAAAATCCGTCAGGGTGTTGGGGTTGGACATATTCAGGGTGATCTTATCGCTCCACTGGTCGGACTGGATGGCGGTCCAGTCGATGTGCACATTGGTCTGCTCTTCCAGACGCTTGAAGATGGTGCGGTTGTTCGGCTCGGGTTCGCTGCCCACAGGGAAGCTGGTCATACCGGTAAAGGTGACCTTTTCGGACAGCGGAAATTCAACGGCACCGGTTACGTCCACAGCTGCGGCAGCAGAATTGTTGCTGCCGTTGGATTTGCCGCCGCCACAGGCAGACAGAGCAGCGGCAGAGCCCGCCAGAGCGCAGACCTTGAGGAAGTTGCGGCGAGAGATCAGCTTTTTCATGGTATTTTCTCCTTTTTTATATTTCTTTTTTCGTGTAACAGATGAGCGTACCCGCTTATAAAATTCTGGAATATCCTCAGCCTTTAATAGAACCAGCCATGATGCCGGCATCAAAATACTTCTGGAAGAAGGGATACATCACCAGCAGCGGCAGACTGGAAATAATAATGGTTGCATATTTGAGCAGCTCTGCCATCTTCGCACGTTCGGCAGTACTCTGGATATCTGCGATCATGCCGGATTCCGGCTGGCTCTGGATCAGGATGGAACGCAGCACCAGCTGCAACGGCTGCTTCGATGCGCTGTTCAGGTAGATCATAGCGTCAAAGTAGCTGTTCCACATTGCCACGAACTGCCACAGAGCCAGAACTGCCACCACCGGCATACAGACGGGCAGCAGGATCTTGAAGAAGTAAAGCATCTCGCTGGCTCCATCCACATCCGCAGCTTCACGCAGCTCACGCGGGATGCCTTGATAATAGGTACGGGCAATGATCATGTTCCACACGCTGAATGCTCCCGGCAGAATGACCGCCCACATGGAATCCAGCAGACCCAGATTGTTGATGAGCAGGTAGGTGGGGATCAGACCGCCGCTGAAAAACATCGTGATCACAAACAAGGTGTTGAAGATCTTTTTGCCTTTGAAGTCCGGCAGCGACATGGGATAAGCGGCAAGCATCGTCACAGCTACCGAGACGATGGTGAAGATGATCGAGTAAAGTACTGCGTTCTTGAAGCCGACCCAGATCTGCTTGTCCGAAACGACACGCTGGTAAGCATCCAGACTCCACTTGCTGAAATCAAAGGAGATGCCCTTGTTTTGCAGAGTGACCGGGTCCATAAAGGACGCGATGACGATGTAGATCATCGGAACGATGATCGCCAGCAGAAACAAACCCAGAAGTGCGTAGCCGCAGTACAGGATGATCTTATCTTGTCTGGTGTAGAGGGCCATTTTTGATTTTTTCTGTTTTGCCATGGTAAACCCCTCCTTACAAGCCCTTGCCATCGTTCATTTTGGCAACGATCTTGTTCACTGCGATCAGCAGGATGACGTTGACAATGGTGTTGAACAGACCGACTGCCGTGGAAAAGCTGTAATCGCCGTCCAACAGGCCCTTTTTATAAACGTACGTTGCAATGATCTCGGCAGTGTTCAGGTTCAGGTCAGTTTGCAGGGCATAGGCTTTTTCAAAACCGATGCTCATGATGTTGCCTGCCTGCAGGATGAACTGAATAACGACCATATCCTTAATGGCGGGCCACTCCACCGTCATGATCTGCTGGATCAGGTTTGCGCCGTCAATCATCGCAGCTTCCTTCAGATCTTTGCTGGCGTTAGAAAGGGATGCGGTGTACATGATGGATGCCCAGCCGGCACCCTGCCAGATGCCGCTGATGATGTAGATGGGGCGGAACGCTTCCGGCAGCGTCATGAAGTTGATGCTGGTGTGAAGCAGGCTGTTCACCGGACCGGTGACACTCAGCAGCACCCGGACAATGCCGCACAGCACGATGATCGAGATGAAGTTGGGCATATACAGCACCAGCTGCACCTTCTGTTTGATCTTCTTGCTCTCGATACGGTTGAGCAGGAATGCCAGCAGGATGGGGATCGGGAAGCTCCACAGCAGACCGTAGACGCTCAGCTTCAGGGTGTTGATCAGATAGCGCTGGAAGTCCGGCGAGGACATGAATCGGATAAAGTTTTTGAAGCCTACCCACTCGCTGCCCCAGATGCCTTTGAAGGGATTGTACTTCTGGAACGCGATCAGCACACCGCCCATGGGAGCGTACTTGAACACCAGCGTCAGCACCACGGCAGGCAGCAGGAACAACAGGTAAAGCTGCCAATGCCGTTTGATGTAGACCCATGTGTTGTGCAGCTTGCGTTCTGCTGTCAGCACAGCCGTTTCCGGCGAGGCCGTCTTTGCTTTCATGAATCATTCTCCTCCTTTTGATTTGTGTTTTATATTTGCACCGTTTAATTTTACGTTTTTTGCTTAGATTGTGCAAATGTAAAATTCTTTGATTCATTTATACCACTCAAATAAGCGAATGTCAACGATAATTTATGGTATACATCAAAAATTACTGTGGATTTGTACAGATGCACAAATCTAAATGTGCGCAAATATGCAAAATGATGATTTGCATTTTTACATTTGACTAATTTGTGCATTTGCACTATACTGGAGTCATAAAGAATAAGATCCGTCACCAGACTTTATCTATAAAAGAAAGAACATCCGCTCCTATATTATAAAGAAAGAAAGAGGATGACTTATGGCAACCAAGGTCACCATTCAGGATATTGCAAACGAACTGCAGCTTTCCCGCAACACAGTTTCAAAGGCCATCAACAACACCGGTGTGCTGGCAGATGCCACACGGGAGAAGATCCTGCGCAAAGCCGCCGAAGCCGGTGCGCTGACGCCGCTGGGTCGTGATGTGCTGGGCCGCGTCGAGATCATCGCGGCCGACGCCGACAAACGTTACGGCGACCTTTCGCCGCGCGGGGTCGCCGAACACCGGGGCATCGCCGAGCGCATGTACAAGGCTTATCCTGAAGTTTTCTCTACGGCCGACGGCCGCGAATGCCGTATCGAGAGCCGCTCGACCCTCGTGCCGCGCTGCATTCTGAGCATGGCGGCTTTCAACGAGCGGCTCAAGGAGCTGAATCCCGCGATCCGGACCACGCGTGAGTCGAGCGCGCGCTACATGCCCTATATGGGCAACAACAAGGGACTCGACGCCCAGCGCGACCGGACCCTGAAAACGGCCGACAGCGTGCGCGCCGCGCGCCTGATTCCCGACCGGCTGATGAAGTCGCTTTTCTCCGATCCCGAATTCGTCAAACGCGAGGTCAAAAAGCCCCGCAAACTGATGGAGCAGCTGCTTTTGCAGGCCGCGATCATGCAGGACGTCGATTATCTGGGCATTTCGCTGTACGACCTTTTCACCGGGGAGGAGATATATGCCGCATGGGAGGACGAGAACTTCCGCCGTTATGTGATGTTCGGTCCTTCGAAGCGTTTCGGCGATCCGATCATCGCCGATGCCAAACCCCTGCTGCGCAACATCGTCGAGACCGCCGAAGAGGTGATCGGCGGCGGAAAGGAGCTGGCTGCGTCGCTGCGCTTCGGTCACGACGTGAACGTCATCCCGCTGTTGGCGCTGTTGGGCGTCGAGGGCGCTTCGGCCCGCGTTTCGACGCCCGAAGAGGCCGCCGAAGTGTGGCAGGTGCACCGCGTTTCGCCCATGGCGGCCAACGTGCAGTTCGTCTTCTTCCGCAACCCTGCGGGCGACGTTCTGGTGCGCATCCTGCACAACGAGCGCGATGCCGGACTGCCCCTCGGCGGCGGTCCCTATTACCGCTGGGAAACCTTCCGGGATTACTGCAAATCGCTGTACGAATAACGCCCGGCTTGCCGCCGGCCGGAGTGGCGTCAACGAAAATGCGCGGACTCTTCGATGTCCGCGCATTTTATTTTGTTGTTCACCTGCTGGGGGCTGACTTTTCACGGCCGCCGTCTTTCCTTGATCCCGTTCGCTGTTGTTTCGTTGTTGTTTCGTTGTTGTTTCGTTGTTGTTTCGTTGTTGTTTCGTTGTCGTTCCCGGTCCGGCTTTCTTGTGTGGCCGGCCTTTGTCCTTGCTCCTGTCCTTGTCCTTCCGGCCTTTCCTGTTTTTAGGAGGAATTTATCCGGGTGGGGATTTTTTCCGGGAGACTTTCCGGAAGATTTTCCCCGGAGATTTTTTTTCGGACTTTTCCGGGGCGGGACCGCTCCGCTTAATTGAAAATCGTTCTGACGATGATGCCCGTCGCGCCCTGATGCCGTGTGGTGTAGTCTTTGGCGATGCGGCTGGTTTTCTGGAGGAACTCCTCGTTGTCGCGCAGCGGAACGAACCACGCCCGCAGTTCGTCGTAATCATTGATCGACCGGGCCGCGCCGAGCGTCACCAGATCGCGCGCCTCCTTGAATTTCTGGTAATTGGGACCGAACGCCACCGGAAGTCCGAACGTTGCGGCCTCCAGCGTGTTGTGGATGCCCACGCCGAATCCGCCGCCGATGTAGCTCCACGTCGCATAGCTGTATACCGACGACAGAATGCCTACCGTGTCGAGGATCAGCAGCTGTTTCGGACCGTAACTCGTGTGCGGGG
>OHDZ01000757.1_pt1 | contig 11620 bp, 10 predicted proteins | sample 1567161 | NCBI WGS metagenome assembly OHDZ01 (sample SAMEA3879525, study PRJEB24766) | human gut metagenome | biome: human-associated habitat; feature: feces | place: USA | collected 1985/1987 | reverse complement strand
CCGTTGACATTTTTCTAAATATCCTGTAAAATATTGATTCGTGCAGCCGGGGTGGTAGCGGTACCTTGAACCTGCAATCCGCTATAGCAGGGGTGATATTGTGCAGAGGGCGAAAGCTGGCAGAGCTGCCCCCGATAAGTGACGTTGATGTCCGGGTCTTACGCGACGGGAATCTGTGAACCGTGTCAGGTCGGGAACGGAGCAGCACTAAGCAGAACCTTCCGGGTGCCGTAAGGGTGCCTGGGCTGAGTCAACTGTCGGGGTAACGTCTGTTGGTCCAGTTCGAAGCACAATGCACTTTTAGTAACAATGAATGGAATAGAATATTGGTTATATTGGAAACGATACATTCCCCCGGAATGATGAACGAACAACACGATTCTGTTACGCTTATTATCTCAGGAGGTTTTTTTATGCCCAAAAATAAGTTTCAAGATGTAATTTTTACGATTATCATGGTATTTGTCATGGTTTATGTGATGATCTGCTACAATATCGCACTGAACATCGGCGGTATGAAGAATGAAGTATTTTTAAGTGCTTTCCACGAACTTGTCATCATGGGACCACTTGCATTTATCCTTGATTTCTTTCTTGTAGGACCATTTGCCAAAAAGAAAGCTTTTTCGATCATAAATCCAGAAAGAGACAACCCGTTTATGATCGTGCTTGCAATTTCTGTCGTATCGATCATCGGTATGTGTCCGCTGATGAGCCTGGCTGCGACCCTGCTTTTCAAAAATGCAGGAAGTCAGTTTATTGCCGTATGGCTTGAGACGACCGCATTGAATTTCCCAATGGCATTCTTCTGGCAGCTTTGCTTTGCCGGTCCATTTGTCAGAAAGGTATTCGGACTCTTATTCAGAGAAAAGTGATTTCTTTTTCATTTTCTGCTTCGCACGAAGCTCTCTGAAAAATTGCTTCATCATCAGGCTGCATTCTTCTTCTAAGACTTTGGTCTTTACTTCAGCCTGGTGATTGAATGCCTGCACATCCAAAAGATTCAGCACCGATCCGGCACAGCCTGCCTTTGGATTCATGCAGCCCACCACCACTCTTGGAATCCGGGACTGGATGATCGCACCGGCACACATCTGACATGGCTCCAGTGTCACATAAAGAGTACATTCTTCCAGCCGCCAGTCACCCAGCTTTTTGCTGGCTTTTTTTATTGCGGAAATTTCTGCATGAGCAAGCGGACTTTTATCTGTATTGCGGCGGTTGTATCCACGGGCAATGATTTTTCCCTCATGGACGATCACGCATCCGATGGGGGTTTCTTCTAAGGCATATGCTTTTTTGGCCTGCTTCAACGCTTCTTTCATATATTTTTCATCCCGCATTTCAGCTTCTGATTGATTCTGCATTTCAATTTCTGATTGATTTTGTAATTCAGTTTCTGATTCATTCTTTAATTGTTCCATAACGGCTTCTCCTCTCACTCCATTCTTTCATAACATTCCCGGCTTTTATTTCTTTGTTCTTTTTTCTGCTCCTTTTGAATACATTATACGAAAAAGACAAGATGAAAGGTATTTTATGAACCAGGGTATTTATTATCTCTATGAATATGAAACCGGGCAGCGAAAAAGGAATCTTGGATTTTTACAGATTTCCCATCAGTACCGCTCCTGTATGATGACACTTCATCTGAAAAGTCTGTCACTCTCTCCCGGAACGGCACTGGAACTCCATGGATTTTATAACAAAGACAGGGATCTCATCCATGCTCCCTGTGCAATCCTGAACTATTCCGGTGGAAGTATTGCGACCCGGTTATCTATATCTGAGTCATTATTTCCCTGCGGGAAATCTTTTTCCGGACTTGAAGGCTTTCTTCTTTTACCGGAAGGGAAAGCAGAACCACTCTTCTGGGCTGCCTCAGTTAATGCACTTCCTGTTGGTTTTTCACTGATTTCTGCCAAAGAACTGTCCCGGTCACCTGAAGAAGTTTCTCCTGTGGAATCGTCTCCGTCACCTGAAGAAGTCTCCGTTCATGCCGCAGAAATCAAACCGGAGGAAAGCGAGACAGTCGAAACTACTGGATCTGAAACTGCGGAGACCAGCTCTGAAACTGTCACTTCCGCTCCTACGACTGAGTCTGTGAAATCTGACATTGATTCTGCGGAGTCTGCCGGGACTCAGCCTGTTACTTCCACAAAGGCAGTCAGATCTGTTGATCCCGGTGATTCTGTCCATCTTGCTACTACAGCTACAGCCGGGACCAAGAATGCCGCCCCAGTTTCTGATTCCGATGACACGAAACATACCACATCCTCTGTTACAGCACGCAAGATCACGCGGGCAGAGTTATCCACACTCCCGAGGAAATTCTGGTCACTTGCCAACAATAGTTTTCTTTTACATGGTTATTATAATTATAACCACCTCCTTCTGGTCGAAGAAGATGGTCATATATGGCTTGGCGTTCCCGGCATTTATGATGCCCGTGAGGCTCGTGCTGCGGATCTGTTCGGTTTTCCTCAATTTACCAGTTCTTATGTATCCGTTCTTGAACTGGGAGATGATGAGCGGAACAACGATGCACTTTTCGGACACTGGTGCCGGTATCTCGCCACTAAATAATCCCGTTCATTTCCTGATACAGACGCTTTGCATAGCTGTCTGTCATTCCGCAGACATAATCTGTCACCAGAAGCAGGCGGAGATATAATTTCTCTGTCCTGCTTTTTCCCTGTGACTGCAGCCTGTAGGCGGTCTTATAATTATCAGAAATAAAGGATACCATACGGCTGTCCAGTGAATCCTGTTCGCTGTCCGTATTGTAATACAACACAGAACTTACAAGACGGTTCATCAGGAAATCCAGGATCGTATATTCTGCAAGCTCCATTTTATAAATCTGTCTGGATGAAAAAACTTTCCGGTAAGCAAGATCTCCGAGCAGATTCATCAGCTTTTCTGCAAATGTCCCATAAAAAAGATCCTGTCCGAATGTTCCGGCCATAATAGCTTCATAATTAGAAGTAAATCCATAGGTCACACAATTTAGTACAAATCCCTGCACACTGATGATCCAGTTCTTCACTGCGTATGCTTCAGGACTGCTGACCTGCTTCTCCACACCCCTCTGATATAACTGCCGGAGTTTTGTCGCCGGTTTGAACGGAGAATCTTCCGTTTCCTTTTCCAGCACTACAAGCTCACTCTCAAGCTGATGATACGAAATAAATCCTTTCACAAAAGCATCCTCAATATCTGCCGTCTTATAAGCGATATCGTCTGCCGCCTCCAAAATATATGTCAGCGGATGACGGTTATTTCCCGCTCCTGTCGCTTTCGTGATCCTGTGGAACAATTCTTCATCTGCAAGATAATATCCCATCTTTTTGTCCTTGATATTTCCACTCTCTTTATCGATCCCGGTGGATGGAACAGGATATTTGATCATGGTATTCAGTAACGCATAGGTCAGATTCATTCCATGTTCGTCAACTAGATAGTGCAGCTTTGATACAAGCCTCAGTGCCTGTGCATTTCCTTCAAAATGATAGAAATCCTGCTTCATCTGTTCTGTCAGAAGATCTTCTACTCTTTCACCTTCAAACTTCAGTTCCGGCAGATTTCGTATAAACCACTCCCGGATGGCAGATTCTCCAAAATGGCCGAACGGTGGATTCCCTATATCATGGATCAGTCCCGCACACTGAAGGATATGCGAGATATCTTCCTTCATCTGCGGGGTAAATCCACTGTCTTTTTTATATTTTAAAATACTCTCTCCAATATTCTGTCCCAATGACTTTCCAAGAGAAGATACTTCCAGCGAATGTGTCAGTCTTGTCCTTATAAAATCACTTTTATCCAGTGGAAATACCTGCGTCTTATCCTGAAGTCTGCGAAAAGACGCACTTCCTATGATCCGGTGGTAATCTTTTTCAAATTCACTCCGCAGATCACTGGACCTGTATTTTTCACTGCTTTCCCGCTCTCTTCGCGGTGATAATAATGTACTCCATTCCATATCCTGTATCTCCCCGGCCTGATTTTAGTCTAAATAAATCGGTGGCTCGTATGCCTTTCCAAGCAGCACTTTCTTCCGCTCCTGGTATCCGAGGAATGCCCATTCCGTCATATCTGTCCATTTATGAATCGTTCTGTCGTAAACCTGAACATATCCGATCCTTGTCGGATGCATACGCACACTGTTGGACTGATATTCTTTTCCGGTATATGGATTCACATCTCCAAGCTCACGGTCTTCCTCTTCATCAGCATGCGGGATCACCGGCTGGAACTCAGCCTCTCCCTGCTGATATTCGGCATCGCCCTGTTCATATTCCGGCTCATATCCGGCATCATTCTGCTCATATCCGGTATTTTCATATGCTGCCTCCTGATATCCTTCAGATGCATATTCCGGCTGTCCGTATTCTTCCTGCTCTTCATAGGAACTGTATCCTTCATCTGCAGCATTATTTTCCTCTGCACGATACGGTTCTTTTTCCTCTTCTGCATAAGTCTGAGTTGCTTCTACCGGTGCAGGCTCTTCTTCCACTGCCTTTTTCTTTCTTGAAAAGAAATTCAATCCTCTGAATTTTTCTTTCTTAGGCTTCTCCAGTTCTTTCTTGATTTCTTCGACCGGCTCTCCTGCCCTTACATTTTCTTCCAGATCTGAAAGTTCCTTATGGATATCATACAACTCGCCGATTGTCATATCACGCTCATCCTCACCCATTGTTTCAGGATGCAGCGGCTCCACCTGGATTGCAGGTGTTCTGTCTGCATAAATCTGTTCTGTTTCATAGTCTGAATCAGACTCCGCATCTGTTGAATAAGCTGAAACCTGCTCTGCGTCTGTTGAATAAGCTGACTCTTCTGCCGCTGAATATACCGGAGCTTCTTCCTCTGGAGAATATGCCGTCTCTTCCTCATAAACCGGGGCTTCCTCTGTATCTGCTGTCTCTTCCTCTACAGGTTCTGCTGCAATCTCCTGAGCCATAACTGCCTCTTCTGATTCTTCCGGCTCTGACGCAACTTCCTGAACCATAACTGCCTCTTCTGATTCTTCCGGCTCTGACGCAACTTCCTGTGCCACAGTTGTCTCTTCTGCCTCTGTTGATTCTGTCGGCTCTGCTTCATCCGGATCTTTATCAAAGAACAGATCCAGTTCTAACTGTTCCGGCACTCCCTCATCGGAAATGTGCTTCTTATGAGCCTTTGGTTTCTGCTCATATCTTACAACAGTTTCGCCCTGCGTCTCTTCGCTCTCTCCTTCAGCTACCATAATACTTAAATGAAACTGACATCCCAGAATCTGTGCGATCATTCTCATATCCTGCTCCTGGAAATTATCTCTTCCAAGCCGCTGCGTCAGATTCTGACGGGACATCTTCTTTCCTGTCTCTTTTTCGATCGTCTCTGCCAGTTCTTTGATCGTCATTCCTTTTCTTCCAAGAATAATCTTGACCTGTTCACCAAATGTTAAGTCTTCCATTTTGCTCCTCCTTATGTACTCCTCTTATACTCCTCAGTCTTTTATTTCCCATTGGTATCGACAGTCTTATTTTCGCCTGCCCCCTGTTTATCCATCAATCAGCCTGAAGATATTCTTCCAAGGTGATCCCCTGCTCAGTTATCTTTTTGGCCGCTTCTTTTCCTACATATCGATAATGCCACGGTTCATAAACAATCCCCGTTACATTGGATTTATCTTTTGGAAACCGCAGAATAAATCCATATTCCTGACAATGTGCCATCAGCCATTCCTGCTCGGCTGTATCTCCCTGCTTATCATCCAATCCGGTATACTGTCCGGAAATAATGTCCACCGCAAGTCCTGTCGCATGTTCACTGGTACCCGGAACTGCCACAGATTTCTTCGTCTCATCATAAGCATCCAGTGGACTGTATCCTTTACTGATCCAGTCTTTCATTGTCGTATCAAACACTTCCCGCTGGCGATCATAAGACCGGTATGCTGATGTCACATATAAATTCAGCCCCGCCTGTCTCGCATCTGCGATCATCTGCTCCAGCTCTCCGTAAATTCTTGTATCCACTGAGCACTTCTCATCCAGCTTTGTCAGAGATGCCGGTGTATAGTCTTTCGCCAGCGGATACTCTTCATTTACAAGTGCAAGCATCCAGTTCTCTGAATCTTCCTTCAGCCGGACTGCGGGTGCTTCTTTTATTTCTTTTGCAATCTTCCAGTTATTTAAATCTTTTTCAAGTCTTTCGTTCTCTTCTGTCAGCTTCTGATTTTCAGAAAGGAGTTTCTGATTCTGCTGTTCCGTGCTTTCCATCTGCCCTGCCACTGCAATTCCCATCAGGACTATCAATCCCACTGCCGCACACAACATCGAAAAAGATCGTCTGAAACTCTCATTTTTCATTTCTCTACTCTTTTAAATATCTTACTTCAAATGTCTCGATCGTAATCGCCTTATTAAAGAATGATCCCTGTGCATAATCACATCCCAGTTCTTCCAGTACATTCACCTGATCCTGCGTCTCCACACCGGATGCCATGACCACGGCACCAAGCTGACGGCAGATATCGATCACCGCTTTTGCAACAAGCCTGCTTCTCCGGTTTCCGACTAAATTTGAAATCACACTTTTATCCAGCTTCAATCCATCAAATTCCATCAGTGAAAGAATGGAAAAGCTGGAATTTTTTGACCCGAAATGATCCAGGATCACCCGGACATTCGCCTTCCGGATCTTACTGCTGGTCTCTGCCAGCATCTCCTGATTCATGTCGGCATAAGATTCGGATACCTCTACTTCGAGATATTCACAACGGACACGATACCGATCTATAAGCTTCTCCATCTCTTCGATTAGATTGTCCTGTCTTAATGTCGTGCCTGCAAAATTGACAGAAACCGGAATCATCGGGAGATTGTCCAGCTCCCATCTGTGCAGGGTCTTGCAGACCTCCTCAAAAACATACAGATCCAGATAATGGGACAGTCTTGTCTCTTCCAGAAGATTAATATATCTTCCCGGTTCCATGATTCCAAGATCCTTGTGGTGGTAGCGTACGACTGCCTCTGCTCCTGCCACATTGCCGGTCGCCACATCAATCTTCGGAACAAGACATACGATAAATCTGCCTTCCTCAATATCCTCCAGAAGATCCTGCTTGATGATCGGTTCATGATGACCCTTCCGCAGATTCTTATAATACTTTTTCTTCTCTTCACGCATCATGTTCTCGGCACTTAAAACCAGTGCATCCACATCAATGTCGATCTTCTCCCATGCACAGCCAAGAGAAGCAAGTCCGAGACTGATATTATCCAGCTTCGTATACGTGCCGTGTACCTGCTTCATAAACTCTTCGTATGTGATATTTTCCACCAGAACCAGGTACTCATCCCCGGTCATACGATATACATTTGCAGTATGGAAATACTCTTCCAGCACTTCCCCGACACGGATCACTACTTCATCTCCGTAATCTCTTCCAAATTCCTTATTAAAATTCTTAAGACCGTTAATATCTACCGATACTGCACCTAATGAATTTAACTCATCGGGATTTATATCCGTTGTATAAGAAACAAAACTGTTTCTATTGTATAGTCCCGTAAGCTTGTCATGATAACTCAGATACTCCTGCTGCTTCTGAAGCTTCTGTAAAGTAATGGCCTCCGGAAGATACGCCAGAACGCTCCGCAGCAGATCCACTTCGCATCCTCCACGGTGAACCCCTACTGCTGCAAGAATTGCCACAGTATTCTCATCCAGTCTCCTGAAGACACTGTAGCTGTCCTCCGTGGTGTCCGTAATCTCCTGTTCCATCCAGCGTGGCCGTTGATCCTTCGGCAGCATCTTGATCTTATCCCTCTGCCATGGCACATGCTTGGCACACCACTCATAAATCACATCAATATCTTCATATTCTTTTTCAATATAATATACATACTCGGAGTCATAATGTTCACGTACCGTACTCAGTACATCATTCATAATCTCTACGAGAGAACGCGGATTATCTCTATCACTCATACAAATATCTCCCCTTGTCTCTATTACTATGGTTCTTCTGCCCATACTCAGACATAATTAATTGTAGTATAATCCATACGAAAACGCAATAAAAAAGATTCCTTTATCACAAAAAAGGGATCCCAGGCAGGCTGACACCTGCCTGGGTTTGTACGACAAAAGAGATGTACATTGCAGACCTTTGTCCTTCCATGCACATCTCTTCCATTAAGAAATATAATCTTATATTTTCACTTTGCTTACAAGTTCCATTTTTTATCCTGCGACAGACGCAGTCGGTTCATTGCTCTTGCCAGCGAAGCCTGCGTATGATAATACTGCTGAATACTCTGCTTCTGACGAAGCTGTTCTTCTGCCCGCTCTTTCTGCTCTCTTGCACGACGTACATCAATATCTTCCGGCTTCTCCGCTGTATCTACGATCAGAGTTACACGGTTATTTACAATCTCCGCAAATCCTGTTCCTACAGCAATCTCTTTCCATTCCGTCCCGTCAACGTTCATCCGGGCAATCCCGACTGTCACCGCGATCACCATATTCTCATGATGGGCAAGGATTCCTTTCTCACCATCCGGTGCCGGAATAGTCAGTTTCTGACATCTTCCTGCATAGAACACTCCGTCACTCGCTATGATTTTAAGACCAAATGTATCCATATGCACTCACCCCGTTATTATGCCTGTTCCTCTTCTGCTTCAGCTTTTGCCTTTGCAATGACATCGTCGATCGTTCCAACATTAAAGAATGCACTTTCCGGATATTCATCCATCTCTCCGTCAATGATCATCTTGAATCCACGGATCGTTTCTTTCAGCGGTACATATTTTCCCGGGATTCCCGTAAATGTCTCCGCTACAAAGAACGGCTGAGAAAGGAATCTCTGAATCTTTCTTGCACGCATAACAGTTGCCTTATCCTCATCTGATAACTCTTCCATACCAAGGATGGCAATGATATCCTGCAATTCTTTATATTTCTGAAGAATTGCGATTACTTTATTTGCAACCTCATAATGTTCTTCTCCAACTACATCTGCTTCCAGAATACGGGAACTGGACTCCAGCGGATCTACTGCCGGATAAATTCCCTGCTCAACGATCTTTCTTGAAAGTACAGTTGTCGCATCCAGATGGGCAAATGTTGTTGCCGGGGCCGGGTCAGTCAGGTCATCGGCAGGTACATAGACCGCCTGAACGGATGTAACTGAACCGTTCTTTGTTGATGCGATACGCTCCTGAAGCTCACCCATCTCGGTAGCCAGTGTCGGCTGATAACCAACGGCTGAAGGCATACGGCCAAGAAGTGCGGATACCTCAGATCCTGCCTGTGTAAAACGGAAAATATTGTCAATGAAGAGAAGCACGTTCTGATGCTGCTCATCACGGAAATATTCTGCCATCGTCAGTCCTGTCTCAGCGACACGCATACGTGCTCCAGGTGGCTCATTCATCTGTCCGAATACCAGTGCTGTCTTATCCAGTACTCCTGATGCCTTCATTTCTGTCCAGAGGTCATTTCCCTCACGGGAACGCTCTCCGACTCCTGTAAAGATGGAATATCCGCCATGCTCCGTGGCAATGTTACGGATCAGCTCCTGAATCAATACAGTCTTACCTACACCGGCTCCACCGAACAGACCGATCTTACCACCTTTTGCATAAGGTGCAAGAAGGTCGATAACCTTGATTCCTGTCTCAAGAATCTCTACAACCGGACTTTGCTCTTCAAATGTTGGTGGCTCTCTGTGGATGACCCATTTTTTTGAATCAGTGATCGGCTCGCCATTGTCGATTGTCTCACCGAGTACATTGAACAGTCTGCCCAGTGTCTGCTCACCGACAGGTACCTGAATACCCGCTCCGGTCGCTGTGACTTCCATATCCTTGCAAAGTCCTTCGCTGGCGGCAAGCATCAGGCAGCGTACCTCATTATTTCCGAGGTGCTGTGCAACCTCCATGATGCATTTCTTTCCGTTATTTTCAACTTCAAGAGCATCTTTGATAAAAGGAAGGTCGCCGTTCTCAAATACTACGTCAACGACAGGTCCCATAACCTGTACAATTCGTCCTTTATTCATGTCTCTATCTCGCTTTCTGTATCTGTCCTAAACAGTTACCTTAACTCTTCTTCTGCTGTGCTCTCGCACCACTGCAGACTTCCGTGATCTCCTGCGTAATGGCTGCCTGCCTTGCTCTGTTATAGAGGATCGACAGTTCCTTGATCAGCTCCTGGGCACTGTCCGTTGCCGATTTCATCGCCATCATACGTGCATTGTGTTCACTTGCATATGCCTCTACCAAACAACCATAGATCATACCGTTGATATAGCTTGGTACAATACTGTTCATGACCGCCATCGGTGATGGATTCAGTTCGATTTCCTCACGGTACATATTCAGTGGCATCTTCATCTCACCGAAATCACTTCTCTCCAAAGGAAGCAGTTTCATGACTTCCGCTTCAGCCTGCACCGAATTCTCCATTCTCGTGTAAACCACGTAAACCTCATCCAGCTCCCTGTTGCGGAACTGCTCCAGGATCACTCCCGAAATGTCCCTCGCACGATGCATGGTCGGTCTCTGAACTGTATATTTAAAGTTTGTATCAATCTCTACATCACGTTTGGCAAAATAATGTCTTCCGAGTTCTCCGACAATGAACAGCTTATGCTGTCCCGGCTTCGCCAGGATTTCTTCTTCCAACTTTACAATGTTATGGTTGTAAGCTCCGGCGAGACCCTTATCCGCCGTGATCACGATCGATCCGATCTTTCGTTCTTCTGCCGGGATCTCTTCTCTCTGATTGAAATAACTGTGATGCAGTTCCGGCATATGACGGAGAATACGGCTGATCTCACCCTGAAGTGCATAGAAATACGGCTCTGTATCTGCCAGCTTTTTCCTTGCCTGCGTCAGCTTTGAAGAAGAGATCATATACATTGCATTGGTAATCTTCATCGTGTCCTTGACACTGTTGATCCTGCTCTGTATCTCTCTGATATTTGCCATATTAACACCTGCTCTTCTTAAATTCCTTTGCCGTCTCTACGATCTTTGTGATCAATTCCTCTGACAATACTTTCTTGTCCTCGATCTCCTGACCGATCTCCGGATGCTCTGTATCAAAATAACGAAGCATATCTGCCTGGAATGATTTGATCTTTGTCTTTTCTACTCCAAGAAGTACTTTATGCGTTGCTGCACAGAGTGTGATTACCTTCTCATGCAGTGAAAGCGGATGATATAATGGCTGCTTCAGAAGTTCCATCAGACCACTTCCATATTCCAGTTGTTCCTTGGTTGCCGCATCCAGATCAGAACTGAACTGCGTAAACACTTCCATTTCACGATACTGTGCAAGATCGATACGGATACTTCCTGATGCCTTTTTCATTGCTTTCGTCTGTGCCGCACCACCTACACGGGATACAGAAAGTCCGACATTAACCGCCGGTCTCATTCCTGATGCGAAAAGTCCGCTCTCCAGGAAGATCTGTCCGTCTGTAATGGAAATTACGTTGGTCGGGATGTATGCAGATACATCTCCTGCCTGCGTTTCAATAATTGGAAGTGCCGTAATAGAACCTCCTCCAAGTTCCTCACTCAGGCGGCTGGATCTCTCCAGAAGTCTTGAATGAAGA